>Ga0163148_10003172_pt1 | contig 18556 bp, 7 predicted proteins | sample OliLakLV19MP7P2_FD_148606 | JGI IMG/M metagenome (GOLD analysis project Ga0163148, IMG submission 148606) | Freshwater microbial mat bacterial communities from Lake Vanda, McMurdo Dry Valleys, Antarctica- Oligotrophic Lake LV.19.MP7.P2 | ecosystem: Environmental > Aquatic > Freshwater > Lake >...
TGCCTACGGCGGCTACGACGGCGTGGTGGTCGCCGCCGGCATCACCCGCGCCGGGTGCTGGGCCCACGCCCGCCGCAAGTTCGTCGACGTGCAGGACCTGTCGCCGCAGATCGCCAGGGAGGCATTGGCGCTGATCGGCCGGATGTTCGCCATCGAGCAACAGGCCAAAGAGATGAGCCACGCCGACCGCCTGTCCTTGCGACAATCGCAATCCCGGCCGATCGTGACCGAGCTTCACGAAAGGCTCGTGCAGTGGAAACAGAGCCTGCTGCCCAAGCATCCGACGACGCTGGCGATCAACTACGTGCTGAACCAGTGGCGGGAGCTGAACCAGTTCCTCGCCGACGGTGCCGTCGCCATACACAACAACCTCGCCGAGCAGGAGATGAAGCGGATCGCGCTGAACCGCAAGAACAGCCTGTTCGTCGGCAACGAACGAGGCGGCCAGACCGCGGCCGTCCTCTCCAGTCTCACCAGCACCTGCCGGCGGCACGACATCGACCCGCAACTGTACCTGACACAATTGCTGACCAACCTGCCGACGACGCCGATCAGCCAACTCGACGATTGGCTGCCGGATCGCTGGCTTCAACTCCAAGCACACCAACACGATCAAACGGCGGCGGTGTAGTTCGCGTAGCGCTCACCATCATCCTGATGTCTCTGGCGCGGTCGAGCGGGCGCTGACAAAGCGCGCTGCCGAGCAGGAAGATGGCAGTACCGATCGCGCGTCGCTGTAGAAGGAACTGAAGCGCCGCCAGCGCCGGATCGTCTCCGCGATCGAAAGCATGACCGGGGATGAGCCGCTGGATCGACCGATCCAGGAACGACTAAGCCGCTACCGCGAAGACGTCGCGCGGCTGAGCGCGGCGCTGCGGACCAGTCCGCAGCCGCCACGAGGCGTTCGACAAATCAGCCGGATTGCTGAGAAAAAACCTCGCTCGCGGGGCCAAGGGTGTGGGCGAGCAACTCGGCTCGGCTGTGGACGTTGAAACTTCGGTAAAGCGAAGCCACATGAGCGTGAGCCGTGTGGACGCTCATGCGCAATTCTGCCGCGACTTCTTTCTCGCTCAGCCCCTGCTGGAGTGAAGCGAGCACTTCGACTTCGCGCGGAGACAACTGCGTGTGTGATCGCCCGAAACCAGACTGGAAACCTTGCTTCCGAGCGTTCTCTATGCGGACGATTGAAAAATGAAGCACCTCAAGTAGCGCGGCGTCACGGACGGAAAAAGGCGTTTTATCGCCCCAGGGGCGAAACACGGCGAGCGTTTTGGCCCTGCCGGGTTCGTCCAGATATATCATCGAATAGAGGCAATGATCGACGTCCCACGCCCGCCGAACTTCCATCACATGGGGCGAACTATACCACTGATCATCAGGCACAAGCTGCTGTCGCGTCGCCACAACATGCGAACCGTCCAGTTGACGAAAGACATGCTCGCTAGGGTCGTCGCGCAGCTCCAATTCCTGGTAGTCGAGGATTAGCCGCAGGCTCTTGTCCATCCCGACCTGATCGATTCGAGACGCGCGCCAGAGTCTGCCTGGCAGCAGGTCATGGATGGCGCAGGCGATTGCACCGGATGCTCCCAAGAGCCTTGAAACCGAGGAAAGCAGCTTCTCTTGAAGCTCCGCCGAATTCGGCGGCAACGAACTGGCATTGATGATTTCGGCTGCAACCGCTCTGACGTCTCGAAGCGAAAGCGCACTTATCCCCGGCATTTAAACCCCTTCCGTGAAATCGAGTCTTCACCCATTATAACTGATTAGCGTCGTCTCGCCGATTTTGCTCTGACCCACAACGACCCGAACAGGCTATCCGATGCCGTCGCCGTGGTCAAGTGTTTTCGACGCCTCCGCTCGTGAATCGCAGGGCAATCGCATGTGCCCCGATTTACGAGCCGCGAGCGTCAGCGACCGGATGTATTTTTGCGGGAATCCTTCGCATTGTTGCTGGAATCGGTTCGCTGACGCTCGCCGCTCGTTACATGCGTTTGCCCTGTCGTGAATCGCCTGCCGCGGCAACCTTTTCCTTGCTCACCCGATCAAGCGAAGTCACCGACGCGCCGATTCATTCTCCACAATTCAGGCGTCGCCAATAGCTGTTAAGGCAACCTCTTTAGTCCGGTTGCAACTTCTACAAGCCTTCGGGTACGTTCGTTCCTGATCTTATTGGGTTCGCAAATGCTTCGTGCTGGCTGACCTCGCCCAATACATTCATCTGACGGAGCGAGGAAGCAGTTCGTTGGGGCACGGGGAAATTCAGTTCCTAAGCGGAACGATCAATTCTTGGGCCGTTCGTAATCTACGGCTTTTCAATTGTTCGCTGCGGTGCAAGTCGGTGTGACGTACGGCGGCCGACTTTCTCCGGGAGCCAATTGTGCTCTGCAGAATCGCGGATTGAGCGGAAATCGGTGCTGCTCAATTCGAAAGTAGTAATGCATTAGTAACACTGCGACGCTTGTCGCAGCGAAACAGGGCAGGCATCCAACCGGATGTCCGCACGCAGAATCGCGGGAGGAGAAATCATGGGCAGCCTTCGATCTCACCAACAATCGGCGCACATTTCGCGGAAATCCGCATTTCACCGTCGTCAAATTCTGGCGGCTGTTGTCCGGCCGGTCGTTGAATCGCTCGATTCCAGGCGGCTCATCTCGGGTACGCTTGACACGGGCTTCGACACAGATGGCAAGGTTTTCACCGACTTCGGCGGAACCGACACTGCCCGCGCGATCGCCATCGATGGCTCGAATCGCGTCGTTGTCGCAGGCGACAGCGGCTCGTCCTTTATACTCGCACGCTATCTCACGGATGGCAGCCTCGATTCAACGTTCGACGGCGACGGTCTGGTAACCACCGCCATTGGTTCGTCGGCGCAGGCGCAGGCCATTGCGATCATCCCCAGCGGCCCCGACGCCGGGAAAATCGTGGTGGGCGGCTTCTTCTTTAACGGCGCCAACAATCTCGATTTCGTCGTCTCCCGCTACTTGCCCAACGGCTCGCTTGACGCTGGCTTTGGCACCGGTGGCACGACGGTCACCAATTTTGCGGGCACCAGCGCCGACCAGATTTTTGCGATCGCCCTTCAAAGCGACGGCAAAATCATCGCCGTCGGCTCAAGTGGCGGCAACTTCGCGTTGGCCCGATTTACCGCAGCCGGGGCGCTCGATGGCACCTTCGGCACCTCCGGAAAGGTGACGACCGATATCGGCACCGGAACCGAAGATCAGGCCGCGTCGGTTGCAATAGACTCGTCGGATCGAATCGTCGTCGTAGGCACATCGGACAGTGACCTGGCGGTCGCACGATATACAGTCGCAGGCGCGCTCGACGCCTCGTTTGATGGCGACGGGAAGAAAGTCGTCGATATCGGCTCGGGCAGCGTCGACGTCGGCAGCGGCGTTGCGATTGACGGCACAGGCCGAATCATTGCTTCGGCGACCAGCGGCGGGAAATTCGCCGCCGTCGTATTCACCTCCACCGCGGGAGCGCTGGATGGTTCGTTTGACGGCGACGGCATCGCCACAACAACCGTAAACTCCGGCGGCCAGGCCAATGGCATCGCCATGCAGTCGTACGACAATCGTATCGTGGTAGCCGGCCAGTCGCTGGTCAGCGGCAGCACCGATGTCACGCTGGTGCGCTATAACACCAACGGTTCACTGGACACCACCTTCGGCATCGGCGGAATCGTCACCACGGATCTGGGTACCGGGAGCGACCACGCCAACGCGATTGCCTACAGCGGAACCGCATCAACCCGTCGGCTCACGGTCGCGGGCAAGGCCGGGAATAATGTGGCGGTCGCGCGCTACGACGCGAACATCACACCGGTAACAACCGAAGGCACGACCGCCGGCAGCCGCGCGCAAGTCGTTCAGAACGGGAACCGGCTGATAACCGCGGCGTTGCTCAACACCACGGATGCCGACAACACGGCCGCCGAGTTGACCTATTCCGTTACGGGCGCGCCGGCGTTCGGAACGATGCAGAAGAGCGGCCTTGATGTTTCGTCGTTCACGCAGGCCGATCTTGATGCCAACCTTGTGACCTACAAAAGCAGCGGCTCGCTCGGCAACGATTCGGCGACGTTCAGCATCACGGATGGATTCGGCGGGGTAAGCACCGGCACGTTGTTTGTAACAGTGGTTGTCGCAAACGATGTTTACGTGGACGACACCTGGAACATCATGGGCCCGGACACCGGCCCGGTCGGGCCAAGTAGTGGCGACATCGTCAGCAAGGGAAGTGTCGTCGGAAAGACATTTGGAGTCGATGCGTTCGCTGCCGTCAACGACGGCATCGCCGCCGTTACGAGCGGTGGGAACGTCCACGTACTCGGTGGCGCCTACATCGAAGACGTCAACGTCAACAAGACAATTGATCTAATCGGCAGCGAAGAGGATGGTGTCGCGACGGTCAGTGGTGCCATCGGAGGCAGCGGCAGCACAGTCTCCGTTATAGCGAACAATGTGGAGATTTATGGCTTCACCATCACACGGGAGGGAAACAACCCAACCGATTGGAATAACGCCGGGCTGAACTCAGGCGGTGTCACCGTGCAAGGCCTTTCAATCACGGGCCTGAACCTGCACAACAACACAATCACAGGAAATCGAACCGGCGTTGACATAAATAATAGCAACGGCCACACGATCACCAACAACACGATTACCAGCAATCGTACCGGGCTGATTTTCCGCAATCAGACGGACAACATGGCTGTTGTTGAGAACAACATCAACGATAATTTCACCGTGGGTGTCTTATTCCTGGACGCCAGTGGCGGAACAAATACACCCGTTCAAACGGCTCTGAACTCGACGTTCAGCAATAACAATCTCAGCGGCAATTGGTACGGCCAGATTGTCGATCGCCAATCCGGCGGCTCACTTCCTGCGCCAGGAACGACGAATCTGAAGAATTTCAGTTCTAACTGGTTCGGCACATCGACGCCGGTTGTATCGATCGCAAACAGCGCCGAACCCGGCTATGCGGCACAGATTCCGGTTGTCTTTGGTGGTACCGCAGTAGCGCCCGGCGGCCAGCCCGATGTGCTCGGCCCGGCATCCGCGAATTTTGACATTACTCCGTACCTCGAAGTTGGTGCCGATACTCAACCCGCGAACTTCGGATTCCAAGGCGACTTTTCCACGCTCAATACCACTGCTGAAGGCAGCCAAACCGGTGCCGTCGGCCGCATCCATGAGGCCGCGGGATTGGTAACCAGTGGCGGCACCGTAAAGGTACGCGACACCGGCGTTTACAACGAAACCGGTACAATCAGCCAGGCCGTCACCATCAAGGGCATCGGCAGCCCGACAATCACGCGCACGGCAGGATCAAATCAGAAGCTCCTAACCGTCACAGCGCAGAATGTTGCCATCGAAAACCTGAACTTCAGCATGCCCCAGCCGTTCGTTTCAGCAGGCGTTTACGGCGATTACACGTTGGGCAATTTCTCCGGAATCAGCGTTAAGGACAGCACGTTTACCTCGGCAAATCTTGCACCGGCCTCGCTGGTCACCCCGGTCGGCAATACGCGCTCGGCCGGTATTGCGCTCATCGGTTCCGTCGGGCCGGCGTACACGGCGACGATTCAGAATAACTCGTTCAACACCACCGGTGCCGGCCTCAGTACCTCGGCTTTGGCGCGCGGCGTATGGCTCTATCAGATGAACGCGACCGTCGGCGGCGGAAGCGCGGCGCTCGGGAACGACTTTAACGGAAGTTCCACCCAGGATTTGCTGGTGGCGGCGTCGCTTGCCGGCACCACACTCGTCCAGAACAACAACTTCAACGCAGCCGGGCTTGATGTAAGCAGCGGAGGATTCTCGTCGACTGTCAACGTCACTCAGAACACCTTCACCCAGCCCGACCTCACGCTGTTCGGCGTACCAAGCTTCGCCCAAGCGGTAATCGTGAAGGCGAATACCGCCGGCACGGTAACTATCGACGACAACGACTTCTTCGTCCGCACCGTCGGAATCTTCAGCGGCGGCTCCAAGGGCGTGAGCGTCACCAACAACGACTTCAACGCCGTCGCGGGTATGGCAAATTACTCGCACGTGATCATGTCCACGGGCTACCCGACCAACTCGGGTCTGACCGGCCTGGCCGACAATAGCCTCACCGTGCAAGGCAATGACTTCATCGGCGCTGCCGGCGCCACCGGCCGCGCACTCGATTTCCAGAACGCTTATGCCACAGGCTCGGGTTTCGGCCCGATCACCCTCGGCGGCGCCGGGCCGCTGGCCAACAACTTCAGCCCAAATCTCACGAACTTCATCCGCCTCACAACAACCAACACCGCGCCGCACCCTGCGGCCGGCAGCACGCCGTATGTGCCCGTGCCGTTCGCGCAGGATCTAAGCGGCGGCGACAACAACTACGATGTCGGCGGCGGTCTGCAGATGCCGGCCGTCATGTCACCGGCACAGCTTGCGGCGCTGGAAGCCAAAGTGTTCCACAAGAATGACAACGCCACCCTCGGGCTGGTCACGTTTGTCGCCGGCAACGCCATCTACGTCTCCCCGGCAGCATCCCCGACTCCAACCGACAACGACTACACCCGGATCGCCAACGCCCTCGCCGCGGCGGGAGACGGTTACTCGATCAACCTCATCGGCAATTTTGATTGGACCGAACTCAATGCCGCCGCCTCCTGGGCCACCGGCAACGACGGCCTGGTCGGCACCACCGGCGACAACTACACGCTCACCGTTCCAGTGGGCTTGGACAACATTCTGTTCACCGCCCCCGGTGGCCCCGGCACGGCCGAAATCAAGGGTCCCGGCGATCTTTCCGGCAGAAATCTCGAACGCGTCTTTAATTTCGGCGGCGGCGACAACAAAAACTGGACGATTTCCAATCTGCGCATCGTCGATTTCGATCTCTCCATCGGCATGTTCAACGGCGCGGGCGGCAGCGACGCGTTCGAAGGAACGACGATCACCAACAACTTCATCCGAATCCCAACCGACCTCAACGCAACCGTGGCACCGGTGGATGTCAACCAGAACATCGGCATTCACTATTCGTTCGGAAAGAATCAGACGATTTCGAATAACACCATCGAGATCGCCGGCGACGGTGTCAGCGCCGCGCCGAACTTCTCAACCTCCGTGGGTATGCAATCCAACACCAGCGGCGGCGACGTGTACGACGGGCTGTTAATCACCGGAAACATCATCAATGTCACCCAGGCGCAGGACAACACCAACCCGCAAGTGATTCTCGGCATCTGGGAAAATGCGCACGGCCACCTCAGCGACATCACTGTCAGCAACAACCAGTTCAATAACCTCAACGTCGGCAACGACCCGAATGTAAATCTTCAACGGGCAGTCCGCGTGACATCGCACTCCAGTGCAACTTCTACCGTCACATACTCGGGCAACTCTGTGGATGGTGCCAACATCGGATTCCAATGGATCGCCGGGTCCAACTTCGCCGGCAACCTGCCGGTTGAAATGGTGAACAACACCCTGGACAACGTGGCGACCGGTGCGTTGCTCCAATCGAACGGAGTCGCGCACTTCACCGATAACACGCTGGCCAACACCGGTTCGATGCTTGCTCAAGGCGTGGGCATCGACATTGGCGCTGGATCGGTCGTTACCATTGATGACCTGGTCGATGACAACAGCCTGAGCGGTTTCAACACCGCAATCCGTGCGAATGGCTCGACCACCATCAGCGGCAACAATGCTTCGATCACCGGCAACGCCGTCGGCATTGATGTCATCGGCGGCACAACCAACATCACCGGAAACGCGATCTACAACAACACGATCGGTGTGCGCTATCGCACCGGGGGCGGTGGAACGGTTTCCGGCAACAACTTCGACCAAGCCGGCAACAGCAACGACAACAGCATCGATCTGCAAATAGCTGCTGACGCCGGCGCGGTGACCATCGGTGCGGGCAACACCTTCGGCGGCAACAGTTTCTTCATAGACAACCTCAGCACGCAGAACTTCAATCTTACGGCATACACTTCGAGCAACTTTGAAGGCCTGACCGACGACTACCGCATCGAAGACGCGATGCACCATCGCGTTGATACGGATCTGGCGGTGACTACGGGTCTTGTCACTTGGGTCGCCAACAACCTGTTCGTGACGGCCCCGGGCGGCGGCTCGACCGATTCGTCGATCCAACGCGGCCACGATGCCGCCAGCAGCGGCAATGTGGTGAATGTCGAATCGGGGACATACTCCGAAGTCATCAACATCAGCAAGTCGATCACCATCGACGGCCAGGGCAACGGTCCTACCCCGATCGTTACGCTGCAGGCGGCCGGCGCGAATTCGGTCACGGTAACATCCACGAATCCGACCGACACCGTGACCATCGCGGATATTGCTTTCGATGGTGTTGCCAACGCCGGTTCGGTTGGCGTGCTGGTCAACGCATCCGCCGATTTCGCCAGCCTGACGGTCAATCGCTCGACGTTCACAAACTACTCGCAGAACGGCGTTGCGGTCTTCGGCAACTCCGGCACGGGCTTGTCGGTCGACAGCGTCTCGATCACCAACACCAACTTCAACGAAGTCGGCAACGGCGGCGGCGGTGGTTCGGGCTCGATTCAGATCTTTGAATTCAACGGCGCGGTAACGCTCAACAACGTCGACGTAACCAACACCGGCAACGATGCACGCCAGGGCATCCAGCTTCGCGGCATTGGTAGTGGTGCTGGTGTGCAGCCGATTGGCACCGTTAGCTTGACTGATGTTGATATCAGCGGCTCTTACCGCAATCAGATGCTGGGCATCCAGCGTTACGCGAATCTGAGCGGCCTCAGTTTTAATAATGTCGCTCTCGGCAGCGCGACGTCGGAAATCTGGAGCACCTTCGGCGCGTCATTGCGGTTCGATGCAGTTGGACTCGGCAGTTTGGGCGCGCCGTCAGCGTTCAACCTCGGCAACACGCGCTTCCGCGGATTGGCCGGTGCCAGTGCACAGCGGCATGAGATTGAAATCGCGCCGGACAACGCCGTCACGTTCCTGCGGCTTGATGCAACGGGCACGAGCTGGGACTTCGCCGGATCGCCCGTCGCGGCCGGTTCGCTCACGATTAGCCAGGCGCTCGCGGTGGAAGATCGCGTCCTGCACTACCCCGACAAACTCAATCCCACGCACGGCACTTACAAGGGATTCGTAGACGTTCAGAACAATCGCTCGTTTGTCACCGACGCGGTCGAATCCGGCCTGGTTGGTGAAGGGTCATTCAACCGCGCGATTGATGTTCTTGCGGCGGGTGTCGGCACGGTTTACGCCGGGCCGGGCACTTACACGCAGAATGTGCTGATCGGCAAAGATGTCACCCTGCTCTCATCTACGGGTCGCGCCACGACCACCATCCAAGGCGTCAGCGGTGTCGGCGCGTTCGGAACGGTGCAAGTTTCGAGCGGTTCAACGGATGTGAACATCGGCGGCGCTTCTGGAAACGGCTTTACGATCGTGGGCATCGACAACGGCAGCCCGGGCATCGAGAACGCGGCCCTTTACTTCCAAGGCAATCACAGTGGCGCGGAGATTCGATCGAACGAGGTGGTTGCCAATGGCGATCTCGGTCTGGTCAGCGAGTTTGGCCTGACTGTCACCGGCTTTGTCATCGACAACAACATCTTCTCCGGCCAGACATTCGTTGGTCCGACGCCGGCGGACACCGGTTTTGCCAACCAGTTCACCACGCCTAATGTTCCTCGACAGCTTGTCGCAATGGGTGCCGGTTCGGGCTCAACCTCGACCAGCAACATCACATTCACCAACAACCAGATCACCGGCACCGCCGGCGGTACAAATGGCGGCGGCGAGCAGGGCAACACTCTTGTAACGATCGATGCCATCGGTTCAACCTTTACCGGAAACGCCTTTAGCGGAACGACGACACGTTTCGCAACCAGTCTCCGCGCTCGCGGCGCGAACAACACCATCACGGGCAATACGTTCAATAGTGCGACGATGGGCGCGAACACGGTCGATCTATATGTGAACCGCACCGGCAACATCATCAAGGGCAACAGCTTCGCCAGCTCGGCCGGAACGGCAATCAATGTTGACGCCAACGGTGGCGCGACCATCGGCGGAACAACGCTCGGCGAGGCAAACTCGATCACTAGCTACACCGCGGGTATCGCCGTCACGGGCAGTTCGTCCTCGGCCGGCATTGTGGCGAACACACTGACTGGAAATACGATCGGCGTCGTGGCTACCGGCACGAGCACCAACGTCTCGATGACCAACAACTTCTTCGTTGACAATGCAACCGCGGTCAGCGTTGGGGCCAGCGCGACCGGAACGATCACACTCGATACCAACAGCTTCACCGATGCATTCACACCGCCGGACAATTCTGCTACACAAACCGGCAGCCCGTCGCTTGTGGGTCTGGTGAACGCGTCAGCCATGGCGCTTAACGTCGCCAGCAATTGGTGGGGTAGCGCGAACGGTCCGACCAGCGCATTCAACAACTCGCCGGGTTCGCCCAAGGGTGTGCAAGTCAACTCAACTGGTGGCCCGATCACCATCGTGCCGTGGTTCACCGACGGCATCGACTCCAACACCGGCCTGGACGGGTTTCAGCACGGTGCCGTCGATACCACAACTCCCGTGCCCAACGCCGGCGGCGATCAGAACGTCAGCGAAGGCGCGTTGGTCAATCTGCTCGGTTCCTTCACCGACACCGGTCTTGGCCACTTCCGTAGCTGGACGCTGGTGAGCAGCACCGTGCCTTCGCAAGACATCAACGCCGAACTCGGCCTGCCCGTAAACACGGACAACTACAGCTATGCCCCGGCCGACAATGGTACATATACGTTTCGCTACACAGTGACCGATTTTGCCGGCAACACCGCGTTCGATGATGTCACTATCACGGTGAACAACGTAGACCCGACCGCCGTGTTGAACGCCCCTACTCCCATCAACGAAAACGCCTCCGGCACGTACACATGGAGTCTGACAAGTCCGACCGATCCGTCGGTCGACGACACCGCAGCCGGCTTCCGCTATGCGTTCGATATCAACGGCAACGGCACCTTCGGAGACGGGTTTGACGTCGCCAACGGCGGCGGCGATGGAACCTACGGCGGTTCCAACGTCTCGAACAGCTTCCTGGCCAACACCGCAATGATCGCGGCGCTGGCCAACGGCAACCGCGTTCCGCCGGGCCCGCCGACGACGTTTAACGTCGGCGCGCGGATTCTTGACGACAATGGCGGCTTTACCAATTACAACCAATCCGTGACCGTTAGCGATGTCGCGCCGACCTCGGCGTTCACTGGCGCCGCCAGTGTCGGAGAAGGCGGCTCGTACTCGCTTAACCTCGGCCAACTGGTCGATCCGGGCGCGGGCGACGTCGCCGCCATCACTTCGATGCAGATCAATTGGGGTGACGGCGTTCTTCAAGCTCTCACCGCCGGCGAGCTGGCCACGATCAAGACCGGGTCGTTGTTGCTCAACCACACTTACAACGACGGCTTGGCCTCGCCGGCGCGCACGATCATTGCGTCGGCCACGCACGGCACCAAGGGGATCTACAACGGCGTCGGTACGCTCACGATTGACGTCAACAATCTCAACCCATTCGGCAGCCTGACCAACGGCGGGCCGGTCAATGCCGGCGATCCGGTGTTGGTGTCCTGGATTGCACAGGGCGATCCGTCGCCGATCGATGCGACCTCGTTCCGGTATGCTTACGACTTCGACAACAACGGCACTTGGGATTTGGGTTCACCGATCTACGGCTCGGGTGTGGCCAGTTCGTTCACCAATGTTCCGGGTTCGTTCACGGTGGCGCCCAGTATCAACGTGAAGAGCCGAATCATGGATAAAGACGGCGGCTTCTTCGAGACCACAACGCTGGTCGCCGTCAATCCCGTGACGTTCCGCGTCAGTTCGGTCAGCACGACGCCCAGCGGCTTCGACATCACATTCAACCGGCCGTACAACCAATCGGTCGTCAATCTCTACGGCGCTTCGCCGGACGTGCTGGTGACGCTGGGCGGCAACCCCCTGAAGGGTTCGCTTATCTTCACTGGTTCCGACACACTTTCCTGGGTTGCAACCGGAGGCGTGCTCGCCGGCGGCGCATACATTGTTACGCTAGAGAGTGGCAGCGCAGTGGCATTTGTCGACGCTGACGCGACCCCGGGCGATCAGCTCGACGGCAACAGCGACAACAATCCAGGCGATGACTACATAGCGTCACCGACCGTCGCGGCCCCGCCGAGCCGCGTCATTCGTATCGCCGACTTCACGCGAGGTCCCGGACAGGATGTCGATATCCCCGCCACGGCAGTCGATCTGCCTGTTACGCTTAGTGATGCATTGAATGTCAACGCCATCGAGTTCACGTTGCGGTTCGACCCGAATCTTCTCTCGATTTCATCGATCACCGCCGGCGCCGACAACGCCGGTTGGACCGTGTTTACAAACACGATCTCGCCGGGCGAAATCCAAGTGTCGGCGTTCAACCCGTCGCCGGGTGGTCTGTTGGGTGGTTCGCGGCAGGTGCTCAAGATCGTCGCCAGTGTTCCCGGCGCTGCCACCTACGGTAGAAACGAAGCGATCCGCATCGAAGATGTCGAAGTTTCGCAGGGTTTCGTCACAGTGCCGGCGATCGGCGACACCGCCGTCCATGCTGCGGCATTCGTCGGCGACGCCAATGGAAGCCAGACCTACACCACGATCGATGCAGCGGCAATTTCGTTTGCCGCCATCCTCCTGATCGATAGCTTCCCGGCTTACGCCAACACCGATTCGACCATCATCGGCGACGTCAACAACAGTGGATCGATCACCACGTTCGACGCTGTTCAAGTCGCGCAGGAAGCCATCGGCATCAATTCGCCGCTGGTGCCCAACAATCCGCCGCCGCTTGTTGCGCCGCGCACATCGATCGTAACTGAATCGCCTGGCCTGCTGGTGCAACAAACGATCGCCGGCGACCGTGGCGGCGCAGCGACGATGACCGTCGGTGTCAGCACCACGCATCCGCAGGGCGCGCCACCGGCAATTACACTGGATGTCAACTATGACGCGGCGGCCTTGGGCATCGACGCTGTCACTGGCATGCGGCCGACGGCGCTGGCATCTTCGCTGGGGCTGACGATTCTGGGTAACTTCAACCAACCGGGCCGTATCCGGATCGCCATCTACGGTGGCGTGCCGGTGGGAACACTCAACGCCGATCTGCTGACGCTGTCATTCCGACGCCTCGTGTCGGCACCGGGGATCCGCAGCACAGGGATTCACGTGAGGGGCATCGACGAAAGCGCAGGCGTTACCTTTGCCGAGCGGATCAGCACGGTGCTGTTCAGGAAGCCTGGCTTGGAATCCCATAACGAAACCAGCCTGGCTTCCGAAATCTTTTCGAACGAGGTTATCAATTAGCGCGGCACGGCCAATGCTTCCACGAAGGATCTGATCCGGTAACTCAAAAGAAATCGACGGTGAATGATGTTCTCTCGAAGAAAGAATAATCCGGATGCCGTGGCCGTGATGGCGCTGGCGCTGGGCTTGGTCGCTTCGCTGCGGCTGGCAGAAACCCCGGCGAATGCGAATGTCACGCTGGACGTGAGCGAGGTGAGTCTGGCGCCATCGGCCAGTCCGCAGAATTTCTTCCTGAACCTGTCGCTGACTAATAATGCCGTAACCTCGGTAAACCTGGTTAGCTGGCAGTTCAAGTTGAACTTTACGCCGGCGTTTCCGGCGTCTGATCTGCAGCTCACTGGGGCAAGCAACAATATCTTCCCGAGTTCGGGGGTGGGCTTGAATCCGCCCGCGCTAAGCTTCGTTACCGTGAGCGTATTCGCCAATGGCTTTACCTTCTTCACGCCGGTGCCCTTGGCGGGCGGTGCGACGGCGACGCTGGTCAACATCAACTTTCAACTTTCCGGAAACGCGATGACAAACTTTTACAACGTGGCCATCACCAACGCCGAAATCGGCTACAGCGATTTCACGAACGAAGTTCCGGTGGTCGGCACGGGTTCGATCGCGACGCCCGAACCCGGCGCCGGCATGCTGCTGCTCGCCGCGGCTGGGGCGGTGCTGCGTCGACGGCGACGGCGAGGACTGGGCAGCTTTCGTTCATGAGGAAGGAAGCGTTCGCCGCGCGTCCTGGCGCACCGCCCGTGAGATAGAAATATTCTTCGCACATCTGCCCGATGACATCTCCGAGCTAGGTCGGCGGTGCATGGCCATCGCGCTCTGATATTCTGCTGAGAGATCAAATCCAATCGTCTCGTCCGGCGCGATGATTTTGAATGCCACGTACATCAGGCACAGCAGATGCACCGCGCTGAACTTGCCGGGCACGCTCTTCAACTCATGCTGCGTCGTGGAGTCGTTGGGGTTCAAGCCGCGTGTAAGCGCTACGCCATCCGCATCTTCGCGCTGCGCATTGGGCGTGGCATGTTGTCGGGATGACACCATCAGAATCGGCGAGAGAGAAGTGGGCGCGGATCGTTGACGAGCAGCGAAGCAGCGGACTGTCGGTCAAACAGTTTTGCAACCGGCGATCAATCCCGTGCTCGTCGTTTTTCGCCTGGCGGCGGAAGCTGGGCGGCGCTGCAGCGGCGGTAAGCGCGGATAACGGGACGGCCGAGTTCGCGGCGATCTCATCCCCTCGCAGTGCTTCCCGATTGCATGCCGACTACCACGCTGACGAAAGTGCGTCCAGAGCCGGTTGGTTACCTCGGTGGATAGTACCCGTTGGAGGGGAGACTGAGCGGTCTACGCAACCTGCGTCTACGGAACCTCCCGCTAGGCAACCCCCGCGCCAACGAAACCCTGTGTAGCGCTATCGCCAGGGGGTTGTGTAGACGTTGGCGCTGTAGACGGTGCGTACATCACACACCGCCATTCGCCGCCTTGACCATCGCCAAGATGCCCGCCTTGAGCGCGTCCGGCAGCGCCGCCCATGCCGTTACGACGTCCGCCAGGTCATCGGGCAAGGCAGGGGCCGGCGCGGCGGTCAGTGTGCCGGAATCCGTGCCGCCTTCGGTGGGAACAGGCGGATTTGCGGGGGAATTTCGAGGAGGTTCGAATCCTCCCCCCGCTACTTCATATAACCGCTGTGGCTCGCAAGAGTTACAGCGGTTTTTCCTTTTTCAGGTGGTCAAAAATACCGTATTAAGAAACCCAATACCGTATTAAGGACGCCGTGAGTCGATTTCCCATTTCCCGCCGCTGATGTCTTCGCTGTGGCGATTCGTCCAGGTGATTTCCGTTGTCGCGTTGGTGTCGGGGCGCAGGATTCCAAGGCTTTGCACCCGCGCCGCCGACGGGATCGGGCAGGACGCAACCGTCGTCTTCGCCGCCCACTTGTCGTCGCTTCCGTCGCCGCCCATGACGATAGTACCCCCATACCCCCCGCACGGTTCTCCTAAATCATCGGGGGATCAGGCTGGGTGTATTATGCCACCTTCGCGACCAGCATCATCGTTTCGGTGGATAGGAATTTTGATTCCGTGAAGGCGTGCCGGAGTGACCCGGGGAAGAGGGGTTTACCGCCCATATTCGTTGCATGTAGGGCGCAGGGCGCGCCATTAGTGGTAATTCGCGCGAACCCCATTTCGTCGCAAGCGTAAAATTGCTTGGCCCGCGGTGGATGAACGTTTCTTCACGCGGGCGGGTTGCCCCGCTCGGTGCGACCCGCGGCTCTTCCCGGTCCGCACAACGAGAAATCAAGCCCCCATGAGCAATAAGCCTTTCACCAGCCGTACCTCTCAGATGCTCGAGCCGCTCGAATTCCGCCGTCTGATGAGCATCACTATCGCCGCCACCGTCGAGGCAAATGGCTTCGAGCAGATCACGTGGAACGGGCAGCAGACCTACGCGAAAGCGGGGCAGTGGATCCTGAGCGTCGATAACGTGCACGGCGGGGCCGACCAGCAGCTTAACGCGATCAACAACCTGCTGGGTAATGTCCGCAAGGACGCCAAGGCGACCAGACTATTGGGCAAGGACGGGCTGGCGGTGATTGATGCGCCCAAGGCGCTGAAGCACGCCGACATCAACGCGTCGCTCAGCAAGCTGCCCGGCTTCCGCTTTATCGAACCGGATCTGGCGGTCACGGCGCAGGGTCTCGTGAACGACACCTACTTTTCGGTCGAATGGGGACTGCATAACACCGGTCAGAGCGCCGGCACGGTTGACGCCGACATCGACGCGCCCGAGGCGTGGGACATCACGCGCGGCGACGGCAGTGTGATCGTCGGGGTGATCGATACGGGCGTTGACTACAACCACCCGGACCTCGCCGGCGCGATCTTCACCAACAGCAGGGAAACCGACGGCGACGGTATCGATAACGATGCCAACGGCTACATAGACGACACGCGCGGTTGGGACTTTGCCAACAACGACAACAACCCGATGGACGACAACGGCCACGGCACGCACGTCGCCGGGACGATCGCAGCGACGGGCAACAACGGCACGGGCGTGGCGGGCGTGGTCAACGCGAAGATCCTGCCGCTGAAATTCCTGGATGCTTTAGGCTCGGGCAGCATCTCCGCCGCCATCGCGGCCATCAACTATGCGACGAAGCTGAATCAGTCCGGGATCAATATCCGTGTGACCAACAACAGCTGGGGCGCGGGCGGCGGATCGACGGCGCTGTACGACGCCATTAAGGCCAACGGCGACGCGGGCATGCTGTTCATCGCCGCCGCCGGAAACGGCGGCGCGGACGGCGTCGGCGATAACAACGACACCACCTCTAACTTCCCATCCAACTATGCGCTGGACAGCATCGTGGCCGTCGCCGCGACCGATCGAAACGACGCCCGCGCATCATTCTCCAACTACGGCGCGACCACCGTCGATCTGGCGGCGCCGGGGGTCGCCATCGCGAGCACCTACACGGGCAACCAATACGTGTACCTGGACGGTACGTCGATGGCGTCGCCGCACGTGGCGGGGGCGGCGGCACTGGCATTCAGCTACGCGCCCGGCGCAACCGCAACGCAAGTGAAAGCGGCGATGCTCAACGGAACCGATCCCATCGCTGCGATGTCCGGTACATCCGTCAGTGGCGGACGATTGAATGCGCGGCGCACGCTGGAGTTGCTCGCCGTTCCGACCACGGCCCCGGCCGCGCCATCCGCGCTGAGCGCCGCTGGCGGCAGCAACGCCGTCACCCTCGCGTGGGCCGACAACGCCGCCGACGAGGCTGGGTTCCGCATCGAGCGCTCCAGCGACGGCGGCGCCACCTTCACGGAAATCGCCACCGTCGGCGCTAACGTCACCGGTTACACGAATACCGAGCTGGCTGCTTCAACGACATACGCCTACCGCATTCGCGCATACAACGTCGTTGGCAACTCCAGCTATACCAACACCGCCAGCGCCACCACCGCGGCCACGCCGGTGCCCGCTGCGCCGTCGTCGTTGAACGCCGCCGCGGCATCGGCGTCGCAAATCCGCCTCGCGTGGTCTGACAACTCGACCAATGAGACCGGCTTCAAGATCGAGCGCTCGACCAACGGCACGAACTGGACACAGGTCGCCACCCCCGGCGCCAACGCCACGAGCCACCTCGACGGCGGGTTGCGTAAGAAAACGACCTATTACTATCGCGTCCGCGCCTACAACACCGACGGGAACTCCGCCTAGACCAACACCGCCTCGGCCCGCACGTTCAGCAGTGGCGCGGTGGTCGCCGCATCGACGGCAACGCGCGGCTTGTTTTCGTCCGCTCCGATCGCCTCGGTCTTCGAGGAACTCACGGCGGCGGAGAGCGAGCTGACTTAGGTGTACTAATAGGAATTTTTGATTCCGTGAGGCCGTGCTGGAGTGACCCGGGGAAGATGGGTTTTCTGGAATTCTCTTGAGTGCTGATGCACTTTTGCGCACGCCGCGACCTTACTCAGCTTGACACCGGCGGTGGTTATTCATCCAGCAGGCGGATGACCGCAACGCGCCCGCGCGTTCGGTTGGGCTTTGTATGACCGACCAATACCGTGTTGCCATCACTCTGAATCGTCATGCCGAATGCGCCTTCGCTGCCGCCAAAATCGATGATTCGGCGGCCGTCACCGTCGAATGCGCTATCGAGCGCGCCGCCGGGAGAGATACGACAAACCGAAAAATCGCCGGCCGATTTGCGAATCTGGCTGCCTCCGGACACCGTGATTCGCCCGCTGCCATCAACCACCACGCCGCTGGCGCCATCCAGCAGAAATTCGCCGAAATCAACCTGAAGTTTGCCGTCGCCGCTGAATGCCGTATCGCGCACTCCGGAAGGCTTGAATCGCGCTACGGCATAGTTGGCGCGCGTCGCCGCTTTGATGGCGCCAAGCCCCTCGGGCAACGCGGCAGCTGCGTCTCTAATGCCACGAAGTTAAGACGTAACTCTATATTTGGCGTTGAGTTCCGCCTTCAAGACGGCGCGCGATTGTTTCATGTAGGGGAACTCCTTTTTCTGTCGTTTGATTTTCCTGGGTTCCAGTCTGCCGTGGCGTAGCGGGTTGATGATGAGCCGCGGCGGGGTGTCAGAACAGTATTGGTCGCAGCGGCCGTATCGCATCCACGCCAGCGCGTCG
>Ga0163148_10003174_pt1 | contig 18546 bp, 22 predicted proteins | sample OliLakLV19MP7P2_FD_148606 | JGI IMG/M metagenome (GOLD analysis project Ga0163148, IMG submission 148606) | Freshwater microbial mat bacterial communities from Lake Vanda, McMurdo Dry Valleys, Antarctica- Oligotrophic Lake LV.19.MP7.P2 | ecosystem: Environmental > Aquatic > Freshwater > Lake >...
GTCTCGCACCGCACGACTCTCGACGTTTGTGACACCTGTCGGAACACCAATCACAACGCGAGGACCCAAGATGCGTGTGCGGTCTCCCTGCGCTTTGCGGATGAGGTACGCAAGCAACTCCTCAGTCACTTCGAAGTCTGAGATAACGCCGTTTGAAAGCGGACGAACTGCGCGAATGTGCGGAGGCGTCTTCCCGAGCATCGCTTTCGCTTCCTTCCCGATTGCTACCACCTGCCCGGTCTTATCGTTCACTGCAACGACTGATGGCTCATTCAAGACAACCCCCTTTCCTCGAACATAGACGAGGGTGTTCGCCGTTCCAAGATCGATACCAATATCGGTCGAGAACAGGGAGTTTTTGGAAATGCGCTTTGCCATATTAGAAGGCTAGAAGCTCGTCACGTGAGACTTTCTTGGTCTCGCCCGTCTTTCGGTTCACGAGCTCAAGCTGCCCGCTTGCTTTGGTTTCTTTTCCGACGTTCACTCGGTACGGGATGCCGATCAAGTCTGAGTCTGCAAACTTCTCTCCAGCGCGAGCATCGCGATCGTCATAGAGAACGGTTGATCCTTTCTTCTGAAGATCAGCGTAGAGCGCGTCTGCAAACGCTACCGACTCAGCATCGTCTGGAAGCAGCGAAAGGAGATGGAAACGGAACGGAGCGACTGATTCTGGCCAGACGATTCCCTTATCGTCAGCAAGCAGCTCGACAATCGTACCCATGAGGCGTCCGAGGCCAATCCCGTATGCGCCATAAACTACCGGCTTCACGGTGCCATCTTCGTCAGTAAACGTAACGCCAAGTTCCTTGGTATAGCGGGTTCCGTACTTAAAGATATTTCCTACTTCAATGGACTTCGCTTCCTTCAGATTCTCCCGTTTCACGCCAAGACCGGCGAGGATTTCGTCTTGCATTACCTCGTCGTTTACCGCAATGCCCTTCTCTTCATCTATATAAATCACGTCTTCGCCAGCATCACAGATGGTCTGGAATTCATGGCTGAACTTGCTGAACATGCCGCCTGAAGCAAACGTTACGTAGGTTTTATCGCCGATTCCAGCCCGGTCATACACCCGCTTATAGGCTTCAACTGCTTTCTCATAGAATGCATCCAGCTCCTCTTCGCTCTTATTAAAGGAATACATATCCTTCATAAGGAACTCGCGCCCGCGCATAATGCCTGACTTTGCGCGAAGCTCGTTACGGAACTTAGTCTGGAACTGGTAGGTGTAGCGTGGAAGATCTCGATACGAAGCAATATGCTCGCGAATCATGCGTGCCATCGGTTCTTCGTGGGTGCATCCAAGACCAAGCTCGTTTCCGTTCTTAAGCTTTGTCTTAAACCACACATCTACTTTTTCATCATCCCAGCGATCAGTCGCCTTCCACAGTTCTGGATCTTGAAGCGCTGAGAGCGATACTTCCTGTCCACCGATACTATTCATCTCTTCCCGGATGATGGTGCGGATGTTATCGAGAACTCGAAGGCCAAGCGGCAAGTAGTCATACACTCCCGCCATCTCCTTATGCACAAAGCCTGCGCGAATGAGGAGCTGCGCGTTTTTGGCTACCTCATCTGAGGGCGCCTCGCGCCTCGTTTTTGTGAAAAGCTCCGATTGCCGCATAGTCGCTCTAGTATAAGCCGGCAGCTACTTTGCCGCAAAACGAGCTTTAGGCGAGCCTGGCGCCTAGACCCACTTCTTGGTCAGGCACGGCCAATACGACCGACCCGTCGTCTCGATAGAATCCGGTCGTCAATACCTCAGAGACGAACGGTCCGATGCTTCGGGGCGGAAAGTTAGTGACGCACACTACAAGCTTTCCGATGAGCTCGGCAGGAGTATAAAGGTCCGTTATCTGCGCGCTTGATGACTTCACGCCGAAATCTCCAAAATCTATGCGCAGCTTGTATGCGGGTTTGCGAGCTTCGGGGAATTCTTCTGCCTCGATGATCTTTCCAACACGCAATTCTATCTGTTCGAAGTCTTCGATAGTCGCCATACCTTTCCTACAGGAGTTTCAAGATATCGCTTGCGGTAATTACAACCATAAGAAGGATAAGGAGCGCGAACCCGATGCCGTTCACAGCACCAGCTACTTTCGCAGAAATGGGACGGCGAGTTATCGCTTCGATCAACACAAAGAGAAGCCGTCCACCATCAAGCGCTGGAATAGGTATGAGATTGATGAGCGCGAGGTTGATTGAAATGACCGCGGTCAAGGAAAGAAGCGCGAGGAGCCCGCTTGCAGAAGCATCCCCCACTGCTCCGGCAATGCCGATGGGTCCTGCAACTTGTGATAGATCAGCAGTAAACGTGAAGATGCTTCCGAAGAAATGGATGAGTCCCTCGCCTATAGCAAGCGTTGCTGTCGTTGTGACTTTTGCGCCTTCTATCGGAGCTTCAAGCAGGGGGACGGGCGTGCTGGTCACCGTTGCGACCCCGACGCCAAGCGCCGCGCGTGAAGGATCTTCGGCTATGGTTCCCACTTCCGGACGAGCTGAAAGAATGAGCGTTTCTCCATCTCGAAGAATGGTGAGCCCGAGACCTTGTTCTCCTCCCTGCGCGATAAACGCAGTAAAAGATTCGGCGGTAGCCCCTTCAAATAGCGTGTCTCCCGCCTGGGCGCCCACCACCTCATCTCCCGCCTGTAGGCCGGCGCGCTCTGCAGGAGATCCGGCAATGACGCGTGAAATAACGATCTGAGAATCAGCGACTTGGAGTGCTTCTTCGGCTGAAATGGTACGAGGCATGCCGCCTGCAAGCGTTATGGAAAGCAATACCCACGCAAATACCAGGTTCATCGCAATACCTGCAACAAGCACAAGTGCCTGCTGCCACTTGGGCTTTGCGGCAAAAGAATCTGCAGAGGGAGCTGCGCCCGGTTCTCCGTCTTCGCCAAAGATCTTCACGAATCCGCCAAACGGAAGCCAGTTCAGCGTGTAGTCGGTGCCGCCCTTGCGATAAAAGGTCATCGCGCGGGGCGGATATCCGATCCCGAACTCATCAACGCGCATCTTGAACACCTTTGCAGCGATAAGGTGGCCGAACTCGTGCACCACAATGAGTGCGACGAGGACTACTATAAAAAGAATGATGCTCATGAGGCAGTGCTACTGAGAGATCTCTTCCTCCTTCTTGGTGAGCAGCGTATCAAGTGATTTCATCGCTTCATCGATCAGCTTCTGCACGTCATCTTTCAGGCGCTTCAGATCGTCTTCGCCCATGCCTCCCTCCTTCTCTTCTGCTTCCAATACTTTGATTGCATCTCCTCGATGTCCTCGCAAGGTAACGCGCGCATGCTCGAGCTTCTCGTTTGCAAGCTTCTTGAGCATGGTGCGGCGTTCGGCGGTGAGTTCAGGGAAGATCACGCGAAGACCCGAATCATCTGCCATCGCAGAGACGCCAAGGTCAGCCTCGGTGATCGCCTTCTCTATTGCCTTCGATACTTCCTTGTCCCAAGGAATGATGCGGATCGTGCGAGCGTCTTCAACTGAAATGGAAGCTAGCTCCTGGAGGGACATGCGGTTGCCGTACGCTTCGGCTCGGACAGAAGAAAGGAGCGTCGGGGTTGCGCGCCCGGTACGGATGCCGGAAAACTCCCGAGTAAGCCATTCCTCGGTTTCCTTGATGTGGTTCTTGAGCTTAGAAAAGTCGTATGCCATTACCCTCAGTTTACACTATCGTCTGACCGGGGTCGTCCCCGTCGGCGTCGTTTCCGAGACCGCTGCTCCTGCGGCACAGGCGGTGGCTGAACTTGCTTTTTTTCCCGAGCGACTCGCACGAAGTCAAAGAAGAACTCGTTTTTATTAAGATCAACGTTGCGTAGCTTTAGAACAAGCGTCTTTCCTGCGACCACTTCATTCCACGCCTTGTCGCTCATTGAAGGGATTTCCTCTCGACGCAGCTCGTACGACTTAACGCTCGGACGCGTTAAGAGAGTGATATAGAGAGCGTTCTCACCTCGGCTTACGATGCGTGCCTGCACAATCTTCTCTGTATATTTCTCTCCGACCCGTTGGTATGGATTAACGAAAGGAATCGCCCGGGTCTTAACAAGGCGCTCAAATATGAACTCGGGAGTCGCGGCCGATGCCGATGCGCCGATATGAATAATCATCTTTTGTCCTCCCTCTCGTAATCGTGTGGTCAGAGCTTCCCGCGTACTCTTATCAAGAGGCGTTCCGTCTTTTGTGCGTAGTGAGGTGAGCGGAAGAGGATAGGATTCGAGGAGCTGTTTCTTCCCGTAATGCATCTTGACGTACACCATCCCGGTTGCCTGATCATACGCGTCTACGTGGGCAGCGATCGGCGAAGTAGGAGAAAGTGTCTGTAACTGTTTTAGGCCTCGTTCGTTCATGAGAGCCGCGATGTCGACAGTGCCAGTAACGCGCCGAAGCGTCGGGTCAATTGACCCTACCGTAAAGACGATCCGTTTCCCCCCTTCGTTCTTGGGGCTTCGAAGCAGCGCCCAGTTCTCCGCAGAAAGCTTCTCACCGGAACTGCTGCGAATGTCGTTCCTACTCATTCGCTGCGAGAAGCGGGCCCCGCCTGGAAGGTCGAACTCGAACAGAGCCACTCTCTCTTCAACCCGTACTACCCGAACAGCAATCCGAGTATCAGCAGTATTGGCTCCTAGCTTCTTCTCAAGAAGCGAAAGCGAGAGGAACGAATTCATGTCTCGTTCAGAGCGCATGATCTGCCGCTCGCGGACGTTTGCGATACCGGCTACCTCTTTCAGCTCATTCAGCGTTGCTTCGTTATCGACGGTTACCGCACGCTTGTAGAGCACGCTACTGAGCAGTCGGTGTGTTTTGATATCTGCATAGCGCCGTATGGGAGAGGTGTAATGGCCGTAGTGCCTCAGTGTTAGCCCAAAATGTATTTCCTTACCTCCAAGCCCCTCTTGCGTCTCGACAGCGTATCCAGCCTTTTCCATGGTCCTCACGAGCGTAGCTTCTTTGCGAATCTGCACGTCTTCACGCGGCTCAGCATCAATGCGAGCTCGTATCGCTTCCAAAATCTCGTGAGGCCTATAGGCGCCCTCCCCGTCCCAAATATCCTCGTACCCTATGCCCTTAAGCAGAGCGAGGATATTTCCTTTTTGTGGCGGTCGGTGAACACGCAGAAATGCGACCGCACCGGGCGCGGCCTGTAAAGTAGTTTTAGTCACTTCCTCGTTTGCCTTTATCATCATGTGCTCGATGAGCTTCATGCTCTCAAGCGGCTTTCCTTGGCTTGCTTGAACCGGCTCTCCTTTCGCATTCAATTCAAACTCAATGTCTCCTCCTACGGTGGTCAGCATAACGAAGCCGTCTTTTTCCATCAGCTTCTCGAAGTGTTTGGAAAACGACTGTAACGCTACGAGTTCCTCATGCCACTCGGCATTCTTATCTTTCAGGTCTTTCTGCGCCTGCTGATAGGTAGAGCGGCGCTTTGAGTTCATGACCGTTCGTACATGGTGTACTTCAGGCTCTGGAGGCTCTTCAGGATTTTCCCAGGTAGCTCGAGGCGGATAGATAAGGTATGTCGTGAACGCAAGGCGGTCCTCCCCTTCCACAAGACTGCACAGGAGGTTCGCTAGCACTTCAGGGAAAAGCGGTAGTGTTTTCGGCAAGTACTGCGTTGCCTGCCTGAACTGCGCAATAAGATCGAGTGGAGAACCGGAAGGTATAAGCGCTGTCGGGTCTGCAATATGTACCCCAACCTCGATGCGTCCGTCCGGAAGCTCCCGATACGAAAGCGCGTCATCGAAATCCTTGGCTTGCTTGGGATCAATGGTAAATGTCCGGATGTCACGAATGTCGAGTCGGTTGGATCCGTGTACATACTTGTCCAAGGAGTCGACAAGAGGATCTGAACCAAGCTCCCACTCCTGCAGACAGCGGACGACAAGCTCGTCCGTTGAGACTTTTCCTGATTTCAAGTCACGCGCCAGGTCTTCGAGGAACCTTATCTGTTCGTGAAGCTTCTCTGCCGTAAGGCTCTCAAGACGTCCTTTCAGTATCGGGAAGCGGTGAGGATCAAGATATTCAGCGTACGCCTTTATGTCTTCGTCATTTAGCTGTTCGACACGCTTGGCGCCGTTTGGCGTTCTAAGCGCAATTGCTTCTGCTTCAATGACAGCATTGCCTGCCTCTCCGATTACTCGTGAAAGCTTCCATTCTTCCTCTTGTATATTTGGTTCGCGAGCAAGGATTACTTTCAAGCCGCGGACGCTTGAGCCGACATCAAGTGCAGTAAGTGGGAGCACAAGAGGCTGGCGAGTGAGGATAAAGCTATCAGGGTACGCAACAAGAGCTGGGCCCCGATTCGTTTGTTCGAGGCGAACTGTTGCAACAACCTTATGAGGATAGCGTTCAACGATGCGAACGACTTCCGCGCTTTCACCATCCGGTGACATGTGGACGTCTACAACATCTCGCGCAAGAGCGCCGTTGGTAATGACGGGAATTTCTCTGTCGTTGTCGAGGAGGACGAGCTCGCTATCCGTTGCGCCCCTAAAAAGAATCGCGCGGGTTGTTATTAAGGATTCCTTCTGCTCTTGCTTCCGCTTCGGCCTCACTGCCTTCCCTGTCACTTCTTTCATGAGCGCAGCGAGTTCCTTCTCTTCCGCACCTTCAGGAAGTGATGGCTCACCGGAGCTTTCCGGCTCTCCGAGATAGCGCTCAAGCGCCTCGTCGTCCGCAAGGCTTGACTGTCGTGCTACAGCCTTAGAGTCCAAGACGCCTGGCTCCTCTGTTAGGACTTCTGCTTTCTGTACAGGAGGCGCGGACTTCACTGGTTGTTCCTTATCTATTACCATCCCGACATATACCGGCGTTCCTCCTCCTACGAAACGGTGCCATGAAAATGTAAGTGTTTCTCCAGCAGCGAAAGAACGCTTGGGAATCTCGATCACTAGCGGATGTTCCTTCCCTTTTTCATGGACACGGAGCTTGATGGTCTGTGCTTCTACGTCTTCGCCCACGAGCGGATGCTCGCTCTCGGGAACGATAGTGACCTCCATCCGCTTTAGCGGTTGGCGCTCGAGGTTAGGAATAAAGCCGTTTTGGCTCATAGGTGTTATGCGAATGTAAGCACGCTATCGTGGATGTCCTCAATGATAGGACCGATAACGTCACGTGCTTGCGGCACATGCGCTTCGATGAAGGCGCTTATCTTCTCTTCATCCCCCTCAGCAAGCACTTCTTCAAACTCGGCAAGCCGTTCACTAGGGAGCGCATCAATGACCGCGAGCGATATCGTCTCAAGCATGGTCATCTCCAGCGAGTCAGCCGTATCGCTTGAAGCGAGCGGTATTCCAAGGAACATGGGAGTTGCGTTTGTCATGGTTTATTTCGTATCGAACGGTCCCTCATACGGCTGGGGGCCATTTTGCGTATCGAGCAGCACCTGCGGATTCCCCGTTGGGGTATTCAAAACGATCTCGACTTTTTGCTTACCATCAACCGTCACTATGGTGATAACAAAGGAGCTTTGCTCTTGCGGATTTACATAAGGAAGAAGCGCAGACTCGCCTTCGTCATTTAAAAGATTCAACTGACGAGCGAGCACGTCAGCCTGCTCGTCGAGTGTTGCTGGCAAAGGAATTTCAAGCTGACTAAACAGTGACTGCAGATTCGCTTGCCCCATGCGTGGAAGCAGGCGCTTAAAGGCATGTATCGCTCCCTCCCCTTCTTGAACCAGTTCCGGAGTGAGCGTGTGCACATTGTCCCGGCTACGGAGATTCTCCTCGGTTGAGAGTCCTTCGTTATCCCATTGCTGCTGCCCTGCACTTGATTGGCCTACGTTTGGACGGGCCGTGTCTTCAGTAGGTTCAGGTTCTCGATCTGGATTAGTTGCGTAATCAACTGCAGCTGCTGTTCCAACGGCAACGAATGCAAACGCGAGCGCTCGGAGTTTGCCTGGCACCAACTTACGAAGCGCTTCCTTTGTCCGCTTCCACGCTTCCTGGCGTTCACTTCCAAGAAGCGATGCTTTGATTTCATTCAAGCGCTCTCGCTCTCTTCGCGCAAAGTTATCGATCAGGATTGCCTGGTGCTCTGGATCGATATTGCGACGCTCGGAATAAGCAGCAAGATCGCTCGCGAGTGTATCGCGTGCAACGTTGTATTGATTTCGCATCCAGGTAGCGAGCTTCTCTGCCTGTGGGTCCCGCGTCTTCCAGTATTGGTAATACGCAGTGAAGTACGCTTTGCGCGCTGAGAGCACCTGATCTATGCGGACTGGGGAGAAAACCCCTTCTATCTCTGTAAAAGGCGACTCAGCAAGCTTCTGCTTGAGTACGTATTCAGGCTCACCCGGTTCAGGCTCTCGTATCCAAGCTCCCGCCATCTCAACAGTTGCCATAGGTTGTTGTTAGAAAGTGTAGCATTCGCCTTGTGGATGCGCGCGAATGGGTGAGGAATAACCTCAGTAAGTACCTATATATTATACCACCGAAACTAGTCTTTTGTCAATCTTTTGGGAGCTGCAATCAGGAGATGCTCAAGAATGGGTTTCAAGGGAGCCGAGCGCTCATGGAGTATTGGAACGAAAGCATTTAAGTCTTGCAAGAATGCAATAGAATCATCCGTTCGTTTTGTTTCGTACGTCGCTCTCACCAGTTCTTGTACAAATGAAAGCGCTTCGATGCGCGCAGCCTGCTTCTCTTCTGGTTCGTTCTTCTTTGCGCGAGCGAGTATCTTCTCGATAATTTTCTCGCGCCCTACCTGCGTCGCATTCAGGAACTCCTCCCCCTTAAGCGGGGCCTCACTCCCCTCTTCAGGGAGTGCAAGCAGTCGCGAGCGAAGTGTCGTGATGATCGCACCTTCTGACGGAACAACGAGTATGAGATAGGTTCCTAGAGGAGGTTCTTCAAAGGTTTTCAAAAGAGCGTTCTGCGCTTCGTGAAAAAGGCGCTTGGCACCAATGACGATGAGCTTCTTATCGCCTCGAAGCGGCATCCGATTCGCACTATCGATAATGGCTCGAGCATCATCGACCGAAAACAAGTCATATCGAAACGTAATGACGTCCGGATTCCCTACAGGATCCAGTGAAAGCTCGCTTGCAGCGAATGCGTGCGCTTTGGCTATTCCCTCTTCGCCGTCTCCCGCAATGAAATAGGCATGGTGTGCCATTGTTATTTTTTGGAAAGAATACTCTTCTTGTAGGTATCAAGGTGCTTGAGGGCAATGCCGGTTCCTCGCGCAACGCAGAAATAGGCTTCCTGCGCGAGTCGCGCACGAACGCCTGTGCGCCTAAACACAAGTTCCGGCATGTTGCGAAGCTGCGAGGTACCGCCGGTCAAGATGATGCCGTTATCAATAATGTCTGACGCAAGCTCGGGAGGAGTTTCCTGAAGCACCTTGCGAACCGCATTCATCATGTCGCGGAGCTCGCGGTTAGTTGCCTGCACGATCTCGTTTGATTTCAGTTCGATGGTGCGCGGAAGACCAGACACCATGTCTCGTCCTTTGACCGGCATCGAAAGCTCTTCGCTCATGGGAACTGCCGAGCCGATAGTTATCTTTACTTCTTCTGCAGTCTTATCACCTATTGAAAGATTGAACTGCTTTTTGACGTGGTCGATGATAGCCCGATCAAGCGCGTTTCCAGCCACCTTGACCGAAGTTGAAGCGACGATGCCGCCAAGGGAGATCACGGCGACGTCGATGGTGCCTCCTCCCATATCAGCGACCATCCGTCCTGACGGCTCATGAATCGGGATACCAGCACCAATGGCAGCGAGGATTGGCTCCTTAACGACAAAGGCATCAGCCGCACCTGCCTTCATCGCAGCTTCGATCACTGCGCGCTTTTCAGTTGACGTCACGCCTGCGGGAACGGAAACGAGAACGGTTGGCTTGAACACATTCCACTTGCCAAGCGCCTTGCGGAAAAAATAACGGAGCATCGCTTCGGTGACGCGGTAATCGGCGATCACGCCGTCTTTCATAGGGCGATACGCAGTAATGGAATCAGGAGTGCGGCCGATCATTTTCTTAGCCTCGACTCCGATAGCGACTACCTTGTTGTTTTCTGTTGAGACGGCGACCACTGACGGCTCGTTGAGGACGATACCCTTCCCCGGCAGAAAGACCAGCACATTGGTCGTACCAAGGTCGATACCGAGTTTGGGAGAGAAAAATGCCATAACGTCCCTGCATGATACCGCGAGAGGCGGAAAGCCTCAAAATGTATAAAAGAAAGGTATTTCTTGAAAAGCTTCCCTTGCGCTACAATTCGGCAAATGAACGCTGAATCGAGCTTTGTTATTAACGGCGGGAAGAAGCTCTCCGGCACTATACGCACGAACCGCTCCAAAAACGGGGCGGTCGCTCTCCTTGCCGCTTCCCTCCTTAATAAAGGAACAACGACGCTTCGTAATGTCCCGAAGATCGAAGAAGTGAATCGGCTTATCGAAGTGCTCCGTTCGATCGACGTTGCAGTTGAATGGAAGGATCATGATGTGGTCATTACTCCGCCAGAAACGCTCTCGCTTGATAACCTAGACCGAAAGGCCGCAGAGCGAACCAGAAGCATCCTCATGTTCATCGGGCCGCTTCTCCATCACTTCGAATCGTTCTATCTTCCTCAGTCTGGCGGCTGCACCTTGGGCCTTCGAAGCGTACGCCCGCATCTCTGGGCGCTTGAGCGCTTCGGCGTCTCGATCGAAGCCCTTTCTGATCGCTTCAATATTTCTCGCGGGGAGCTTAAGGCGACCGAGATCGTCTTGTACGAATCAAGCGACACGGCAACCATCAACACGCTCCTCGTTGCTGCCGGCATCCCGGACCGCACGATCATTAAGTACGCCTCCGCCAACTACCAGGTGCAGGAAGTATGCGGCTACCTGCAAAGCTTGGGCGTTGCCGTCCACGGCATAGGCACTACGACCCTTACCGTGCTCGGAAAGACCGATATCCGCACCGATGTCGACTACTCAGTTGCCGAAGACCCTACAGACGCCATGTTCTTCATCGCCGCAGCAGCAGCGACAAAATCGAAGCTCCGAATCGAGCGCGTGCCTATTGATTTCCTTGAAGTCGAGCTTGCGGTGCTTGAAAAGATGGGACTTGCCTTCTCCATCACGCCAGCGCCAACGTCAGAGAACGGCATCACGCGACTCGTTGACCTTGAGATTCTTCCGTCTGAACTCTCTGCCTTTCCAGAAAAGATTCACGCGCGTCCATACCCTGGACTTAATATCGACAACCTTCCCTTCTTCGCAGTCATCGCGGCCGTCGCAAATGGCACGACGATGATCCATGACTGGGTGTACGAGAAACGCGCCATCTACTACACCGAGCTTGATCGGCTTGGCGGGGAGACACTCCTTCTTGATCCGCACCGCATCCAGATCACCGGTCCCCGACACCTTCGAGGAGCCGAGGTGACCGCCCCGCCGGCGCTCCGCCCTGCCACCATCCTTCTTATCGGCATGCTTGCCGCAGAGGGCCGTTCTGTCCTTAAAAACGTCTATACCATCCACCGCGGCTACGAGAACCTGGCTGAGCGCCTGAAGAGCATAGGGGCCGACGTCGAGGCCAGTTAGCCCCTTCAGCTCTTTTTTGGTAGGCTAGACCCTAAGCACCCCATGAAAAAAGTCGTCTCACTTCTCAAAACACATTGGTTTTTCTTTAGCTTTCTTGGGCTCATTGCGCTCATTGCAATCCTCTACACCGTTGGGCTTCGCGTTGGTCCAGGTCCTTCCATCGTTCGCGTTGGTACACTTCTCATCTCTGACGTTCCCGAGCAGACAGAGGTGTATGTAGATGACACGCGCCGAGCGGCAGTGGTTGGCGGAGTCGCGCGCATCGCACTTTCTCCAGGTCCTCATACCGTCATCATTGCAGCGCCAGAAGCTCAGCCATGGAGCGAGCTCGTGTTGATCGAATCTGGCGAATCGTTTGAAGTCTCTCCCATCCTTGCACCAACAAGCATCCACGGAGAAAAGCTCGCGGGCGCTGATGCAGAAGCAGCACGCAAGGCAATCCTCGCCTACAAGCTTCCACTGAAAGCAGGACCCCTTTCTCTTGCAAGCGGCTGCGCTCTTGTCTATACCGCCCAGAACCGAATCGTTGCGGAAGCGACAACGACCGAGACCTGCACGACACCTCCTGACTACCTCTGCATTGGCGAAGGGTGCGCAACGACCGTTATCTTCCCGCCAACAGGCACACTCCGCTCCGTCTCCCCGCTTCCTGGCCGAGACGATGCCCTTCTGGTGTCTTCCGGGAACATGGTCTACGTGCTCGAGCTTGATCCCCGAGACCCGCGCTTCTTTGCTCCTCTCTATAAAGGAATCGCTCCGATTGGCATTCCAGGTACAGACGGCAAGATACTCGTTCAAGACGGCAAACTCTTCTATCAGCTCTCTCTATGAAGCACATCGGTGACCTCGTTTCGCGCATCACTAATGAGAAGACGCGCAAAACAGAGCGAGGCGAACTGATGCGCTATTTCATCACGCGCTTGAACGCGTCGCGCGCTAAGGACGGACTTCCCCTCCTTTCGATGGCGCGTCTTGGACGGATTCTCCAGGGTATCCCGACCAAAGATTTGTATTACCTCCAAAGCGTCTGCAATCAGTCCAAACATTTTAGTAAGAAGTTCTGGTGGGAGATCGATCCGAAGAAGCACGTCACAGAAAATCCTTTTTAGTTCTTGACCTTCCATGCGCGAAAGGTATGCTCTTGCATAAGTCAGGGATCGTTTCGCAGCCTCCCTGGCCCAACCGGTGCGGGGCGGCCTACGTGATTTCGCCGCCTCGCACCCCCCTTGTTCCCGGAATACTGTTTTAGCGATGTTGAGCGGCGTGCCTCGCACGCATGTTTATTGCTCCGTCGCGCCCTTCGTCCTCTCCCGCTGGCTCAGGCTACGAGGATGAAGGAAGAGCTGGCCGGTTGCTTACTTCAAGCGCCGGCCAGTTTTCTGTTATAGTCTTGCCATGTCTATCGTCCAGGAAGGAGACCCAGTACTCCGCGAGATCGCTAAACCCTTTTCCAAGGAGGAGTTTGGCTCCAAAGAGCTCACGTCACTCATCAAAAAGATGACCGATTTGCTCGATGTCGAGCAAAACGACTATTCAGTCGGGGTAGCGCTTGCCGCTCCCCAGATCGGGGTTTCGAAGCGCCTGTTCGTTGTCCGCTATGACCGCACTAATCGCAAGACACGAACAGCAGGCTCAGCGCCTGACCTAGGCGTATTCATAAACCCGAAGATCATCCGCAGTTCACGCAAGCGCGTCATCATGGACGAAGGCTGCCTTTCGGTCCGCGACCTCTATGGATATGTGCCTCGTTTTGAGCGCGCCACCGTAGAGGCGTATGACGAATCTGGGAAGAAGTTCACGAGAGGTGCTGGAGGGCTCCTTGCACAAATCTTCCAGCACGAGATAGATCACCTAGACGGCATTCTGTTTATTGACCAGGCAACTGATTGCTGGCGACATGGTCCCCCTTCCGATGAACAGTAACTCATTCATTTACTTTGGAACGCCCTATGTGGCGAGCGATACGCTTTCCGTACTGATCGAACGCGGGTTTGTGCCTCTAGCAGTAGTAACTTCGCCTGACGCGCGCCAAGGCCGCGGCCTCTCGTATGCGCCTTCGTCAACTAAGGTAGTAGCAGAGGAAAACAAGATTCCCGTCTTAACGCCGGAGCGGCTTGATAGCGAAGTGCTTGAACAGATCCGCTCCTATGGAGCTTCCTATGCGATCGTGGTTGCTTACGGAAAGATACTTCCTCGCGCGATTATCGAATCCTTCCCGCTTGGAGTGCTCAACATCCATTATTCCCTTCTCCCAAAGTATCGAGGTGCTTCCCCTGTCGAGTCAGCGCTTCTCAATAACGAGACGGTCACCGGTGTCTCGATACAGAAAATGGTGTATGAGCTTGATGCAGGAGATCTGATTGCAATGAAGGAAGTGGCGATCGAGCCTACTGAGACTACTCGGGAACTTCGCCCGAGACTTGTCCAGATCGGAGCAGAACTCCTTGCAGATACCCTTCCCGCTTTTCTAGAAGGTACGCTTCCAGCTACCCCTCAAGACGCTGGTGAGGCCACGACCTGCGGACGCATTGAGAAGTCTGAAGGCGAGCTTTCCTTGCAGGACGACCCTCAGAAGAATTGGAATAAGTACCGAGCGTATGCAGAGTCTCCTGGGACCTACTTTTTCATGGAAAAAAACGGCAAGAAACTACGGGTGAAGATAAAGACCGCGACGTTTACGAACGGGATGTTTACTCCTGAGCGTATCGTTCCTGAAGGAAAGAAAGAGACGGGATATAAAGAATTCTCTGAAGGCGCTTAGGTGTCGATATCGAAGATCTTTCTCGGCGAGCGGTGTCCTGAGATAAGCTTGATCTTCGTAATCGGGATACGAAACTCCCAGGCAAGGAGCGAGCGGACGCGATCATTTGCCTGGTTTCGCGCGGCCGGTTCTTTGACCGAAATGGAATAGGTCTTTTCATCAGTCTGGATGAGAGACTCTTTCTTGGCGGAGGGCTGTACCTGGACGCGTACGTACATGGCTTGGGCGCGAAGTATACCATTTGCCCATTCGACGAATTCGGCTAGAATGCCCATACGCCCTTCGTTGGGCGCGTTACATTCCGCGGTAGCTCAGTGGTAGAGCGGTCGACTGTTAATCGATTGGTCGTAGGTTCGAATCCTACCCGCGGAGCAGATAGCATTACACGGTATTTCTTGGAATACTGTAAGTATGAAAACGAAAGCTAAACTACACATGGTTGCAGGTGTATTTCTTGTCGGAGTACTTATATTCCTTGGAGTCACCTGGTGGGTAAACGGTCGTGACGATACATGGCTCTACGCAGTTTGTGGGTTAATCGTTCTGACATCCTTTATTCCACTGTTGCCTAAGAAAGACGAAAAGAAGTAGTGTTACTTATTCCTCTTCTTCATCTCCACCACGGACTTCTTGATGATCTGCTTGAGAACTTTCATATCCACATCTTCTAGCTTGTTGATATACAGACATCCTACGCTCGTTTTGTGCTTACCTAACTTCTTCAGAAGCGTCTTTTGATCAGCAAATCCTGACATGACGTAGAGCGTCAGGTTCTGCTTGCGTGGAGAAAATCCAGTAAGAGGCCAGTACCCTTCCTGCGCGCTTTTGGTCGACTTGTAGTGATAGGAGCCGAACCCAATGATGCTTGCACCCCACATCTTAGGCTTTTCTTTAGTCACTTCCTTAAAGAGTTTTAGGAGAGCAGTAGCATCCTTCCTCTTCTGAGGGTTAGGCACTGTTTGAATAAAAGCCGTGACGCTCGCCTTGGTAAGTTGTGTCTTCAGTTCTGCCATACGTATATCTTATAACAAAAGACTTGGTTACTTAGCACGCTTTTCGTGTTGAATATGCTCAACGCCAAGTCCTCTTTCTTGGAGCGAGGGGGTAAGCATAGTAAGGCGGTGACAGGACCGATAGTCCCCTTCAGAACACATGACGCTTACCTTCTTTCCGCTCTTCACGAGCTGCACCACCTCGTCTATGGTTTCCTCGTACGCGGTGTTAACTCCCCTGCCTCCAAGGCTGGAGCCTCTTCCCAGATAGCTGATTCCCTTCTTGGGAAGTTTCTCACTAAGGCTACGTTCGTTAAACCACGGGCAAAAGCGAGAACGCGGGAAGGTGCGCACATCAACGAGTGTGTCTATTCCCTTCTCTTCAAGCTTCTGAAGAAATTCAGACAAAGACTTGTTGCTGTGCCCAATCGTATAGATAGTATCCATTCCTACGTTCTTGCTACGAGAGTAGCGAGGTCATCTAGCGTGTGGGCAACGGGCCAGCGACCGTCTCCTGGAAGAGAATCTCGCCGTATCTCTATCACGATGACCTCAGGACACCATCTGGCCACGGATTCAAGCTGAAACCGCGCGTCATCCACAAAGACAAATGGGGCGGCTTCCTTGTCCTCGGTAAGCCTTCGTATCGTAGGCCCTTTTCTCCTGCTGGTGTACACAACGTTCTGCACAGGAAGATCAGTGAGGGCGCTTATAACTTTCGCGCGGATGAACATCTCTACTCCATAGGTAACAATGGTGCAGTTGTGGTCTGCAAGAAATGCAGCGACTTCCGGATAGAGATACTTCTTCAAGTCTTGAGGAGAAAGGACGAACCTTCCGTGGCTGAGGAATGTACCAAGCGTGCGCATGAACCTTCGCTGCCGGGAATCGTTTTCCGAAGGGCTTCGAAGCTCTTGGATGGCTGCTCCAAGCTGCCGCCAGAGCTCAGTCAGTGTTGGACGCCGCGCTACGCTTTTCTTAAACGCAGGAGTATCAAATATCGTGCGGTCAAAGTCGAGAAAATATTTCATGCAGAGGCAGGGACAAGCACTTTAAATGCTTCCGGCACAAACTCAACGTCAAGCGTTGTCCCAGCGCTTATCATCTCCCCGTCCACGATGACCGGGATCTGTGTTTCCGAGGAGATCCGAACATGCTTTGTGGTTACGACCGCCACATTCTGTGCATCACGCCACTCGCCAAACGCCGCAGCGCTCGCTAGCTGGAGAAGCTCGCCTGCCCCAGGCGCATCGATTACTGCAGCCTCCAGTACCTGCCGATCATCTGCAAGCGTGTTTGAAATGAGAGGACAGATGACTGACACTGCCTCGGCGCTTCCCTCATGCAGCTCGTTAAAGCTGTAGTTCACTTTTGATGCAAATAAGTTTTCAAGTGCCTGCTTCCCTTCCTCAAGTGCAGTGGCAAGCTCTCCTTCTCGAAGCGCTTCGCGAGCCTTTGTCCAAAGTGCCGGAGCGCCAAAGATAGCCGCTATGAAGAATCGTTCTTTGCCGACTTTCCCTCCGGAAATAGTGCGCACGCTCGGCCGTTCAAAAGTCGTACGTACGATCTCTTCCCATCCCATATCGCCATAAAGTGCCTTTGGCAGGAGGTTCATAGTCCCTCCGGGAAGCGGGAGCAACACTGGTCCTTCCATCGTTGCGCCCTGCGCTGCGGTGCGGATAGTGCCGTCCCCGCCAAAGACGATGAGGACATCGAGGTCATGACTGAGTGCCTGCGCGAACGCGCCCTCTAGCTTCTCTGCTTCTACAGACCATATCTGTGCACCCACGACCCCTGCTTCGCTGATAATAGCTTCTAGCTTATCTTTGGTAGCGTCATTAGTGCCGCCGCTCGTCGTATTAATAATCGCTCCCACTGCAAGTGAACGTGTCTGGATTGGGTCTTGGAGCATGGAAGGATTAGATAGACTGATGCCGCATCATGAGGCATCTTACATGAAGGTTTCCTTAATATGCAGGACCCGCATGAGCTATTTGCTGGATTGCGTAGTAGAGTATCAGGATACCAGCTACGCAATTTATATGGCCGCAAACAGTCATGGAGTGAGTCCGAAGAAGATACGAACCCGTCCGCATAAGACGGCTAAGCGCCTTGCAATCAAGGCAGCGCGCTTGGCAGCACAGGGAAAGAAAACTGCAAAGAAACGCTAGCAACAGGAAAGAAATCGAAAAACGGCGGGCCCTAGGGTCCGCCGTTCAGTCGTTAGTATGGGGTTGTTATTTGGTGCTTGGTTCAGTTGAAGCGATAGCGGCCGCCAAAATAGACGGCGTCCACCACCTGGTCCGGGTCGGTGTCCGGGATCGGAGCAGGAACAGCGTTTCCGTTGTTCCCGAGCGAGGTGATCACTCGCCCGAAGTCAGTGTGCCGATAGCTCAAGTCGAAGGCCCACTGATCAGTAGCGTTGTATTCGATGCCCGCGCCGTACGTTGGCGCGGTATCGTCGAGGGTGGCATACCGCTCGTAGCCGAAGTCGCCGCCGTTCAACGAACAGTGGCTGCCTGGCGAGACCGGAAATGCGACGGCGCGTCTGACGCACGTTTGGGAGATTTCAGCCTCCCGCTGCGTCAGGCCGGCCGTCACATAGGGCATGAAGCGCCCCAATGACCACCCAGCAACGACTTCACCGGTGAGCAGGCTCCGAAGCCATGCACACTGATCGATGAAGTTTCCATCGTCTTCACAAGCCGACAACTGTCCGGCGGCGTAGCTTACGCGAACGCCGAGAACAAAGTTGTTGTCGAACTGGTGGTTGTAGCCCACAGTAATACCGGCGAACGCCCCGCTAAGATCGGGGTCAGGCTTTCCACCGGTGTAGGTGATCGGCGCCGACACGCCGACCATATCCGCTCCAACATAAGGTCCTTGATGGCTTTCGACATCTTGGGCCCACGCAGGCGCTGAAGCCGTCATCATGATGGCCGCAACTGCAACTGAACCGAAAATTGCACTTTTCATAGAACTGCTCCCCTCGCTAGGTCATTTCTGACCCTGGGTAGACGAAATCCACGCCCCCATGGCGTGGTCCGTTTACATAACTTACGTGTTTTTTAGCCCCGAGTCAAAAATTGAGCTTGTAGGTACAAGGTTATTGTCCCTGCCAGGCTACCCGGTAAATCGCACCTGAGCGGTCATCTGATACGAAGACCACGCCTCCGGGCTCTGCAAGAAGCCCTACCGGGCGTCCAAGGACGCTATCTTCGTCTCCGCCTTCAGGCAGAAAACCAGACATGAA
>Ga0163148_10003176_pt1 | contig 18538 bp, 19 predicted proteins | sample OliLakLV19MP7P2_FD_148606 | JGI IMG/M metagenome (GOLD analysis project Ga0163148, IMG submission 148606) | Freshwater microbial mat bacterial communities from Lake Vanda, McMurdo Dry Valleys, Antarctica- Oligotrophic Lake LV.19.MP7.P2 | ecosystem: Environmental > Aquatic > Freshwater > Lake >...
ACAAAAATCTAATTATAGAAAGAACTCTAAATTATGGCACTCTATCAGACTGGAGTTGGATTTATAATTTCTATAATTTAGATACTATTCAAAAATATTTAAATCACAAAGATAAATTTAACAGAGATAATCTTCGTCCAGAAACACGATTATTAGCATCTCTTATTTTTAAATAAAATGCTACACCTCGAAATATTATTACCAGAAGCTAGAGAACTTTTACCCCGATTAAAATCTTTTCAAAATGATTTCTATCTTGCTGGTGGCACTGGTATTGCTCTTCAAATTGGACACAGAGTCTCACTTGATTTTGATTTCTTTTCTGAAAAACCAATTAAAAAAACTTTACTCAAAAAAGTTGAAGAAATTTTCGCACCACTATCAATTAATCCCCTTGTAAATAATTCACGGGAATTAACGGTTATGGTTGGTGATATTAAATTTACTTTTCTTCATTACCCATTCCCTGTATTGTTTCCTATTAAAAAAACTGAATATATGAATCTGCTTTCTATAAAAGAAATTCTTTCGACCAAAGCTTATACAATAGGGAGACGAGGAAGTTATAAAGATTATGTGGATATTTATATTGGACTCAAAGACAATTATATTACCCTTTCAGAATTAATTAAGATCGCATCTCAGAAATACAGTGAAATTTTCAACGATCGCCTTTTTTTAGAACAATTACTCTATCTTGATGATATTATTCTTTCAGAAATAGTCATGATGAATGGTTATTCTTTACCAGAGGCTTCTATGCTTAGAAATTTATTTACTGAAAAAATTAAAGAAATAGAGCTTTAGACTCTATCTACCGGCTTTATCTATTTAGACTATAAACTTAAGAAACTAGACTAATTACTTGTAGCCGTACTACTATCGCTTGCATTACAGAGTGTATTGTGGTATAATCTAAACTAATCAGTTCTTTCTGACCCCCCTTATAAAGGGGGGGTCAAATTAAAAAAGAGCTGGAGGGCTATGTTTATGATTAGGCACCATAAACGCCGTCGGCTTTTGCCGATAGGCGTTTTGCAGCCCAAGAGGGCTGCAAAAAAGTCGAAGCGCCGTTCCCGGCGCAAAAAAAGACCCTAGGTTCCTAGGTAACAAGACCCGGTCGCGCTGCCATGCCGACCGGGTCTCACTATGTCTGATGAATTATTTTATCTTTCTTTTTAAAACTTTTTCTACTGCGCGCTCTATGTGTGAGATTCCCATTTCATAAAATTCTATAAGTTCTTCTGGAGTTCCCGATTGGCCGAATTTATTTTGTACTCCAATAAATTCTATCGGCACTGGATAGTTAAGGGCTAAGCATTCAGCGATAGCACTACCCAATCCACCTATAACTTGGTGCTCTTCTACTGTGACTATACTTCTTGCTTCCTTTGCAAGAGCGACAATAGCTTCCACATCTAACGGCTTAATAGTGGAGAGATTCATAACTTTGACTTTAATTTTCCCTCCTTCACTTGGTGGCCTTGCTACCAAGTTTTTTGCGGCGATGATTGCATTATATAAAAGCGCTCCTGTCGCTATAATTCCCACATCTGCTAAGCCCTGTTCAGGCATAAATACTATTTGTGCCTTCCCTATTTCAAACGGTGTATCGATAGTTGTAATTATAGGAGTCTTTTCTCTTGTTAGACGTAAATAAGTCGGCTCTTTGGTGCGGGAGCAAGCCATTGTCGCCTTCTTAGCCTCTATAGAATCACAAGGTGAGATCACTACCATGTTCGGTATGACTCGCATCAAAGCTATGTCTTCTATCGCTTGGTGAGTGCCACCATCAGGGCCGACAGAGACACCAGCGTGACTTCCTGCTATCACGACTTTTCTGTCATTGTAGGCTATCGTGGTGCGGATTTGCTCCCAGTTACGCCCCGGAGAGAACATGGCATAAGAAGAAATAAAAGGAATTTTACCCATTGCAGACATACCGCTCGCCACAGAGGCCAAGTTCTGCTCGGCGACACCTACTTCGATAAATCTTTTCGGAAATTTATCAGCGAATAAATTCATCTTAGTGGATTCTACTAGGTCAGCACAAAGTGCCACTATACGCTCGTCGTCTATGCCTGCTTGTAGTAAGCCTTCACCGAAGCCTTGCCTAGTCGGCAACTGCTCGACATCAGGATTGAAAACTTTCGTATTTAATTTTAATTTTTGATTAAGCATACAATTTATTCGTGCTCACTTCTAATTTTACCGCCTAGTGTCCGTAGCTCGTGAAGGGCTTGCTTGTAATCAGACACAGCCTCTTTGCCGTTTGGAGCGTAGCCATGCCATTTGTAATCGCGTTCAAACATTGAAACTCCTCGTCCTGGAATGGTACGAGCAATAATTACTGAGGGTTTATCGTAGACAGCCTTTGCAAGATTAATGGCATTATTTATTTCCTCAAAATTGTGCCCATCTATTTCTTGCGCATGCCAGCCGAACTGCTCGTATTTTTTAAGTAAATCACCCAGAGGTAAAATATTCTCAGTATAACCATCTATTTGAATATTGTTGCGATCAACAATTGCAATCAAATTACGTAATTTTTCTTTACCGGCGAGAAGAACAGCTTCCCAAGTATTACCTTCATCGTGTTCTCCATCAGAAAGTAGTACATAGATTGTTTTGTCTGTGCCTACTCCGTTATTTATCCTATCAGCAAGTGCCATTCCGACTCCTTGCGAAAGACCCGAGCCAAGGGGTCCTGATGAATTTTCAAGCCAGGGCATAAAATCACGATGTGGGTGACCTTGAAGTCTTGAACCAAATTTGCGTAATGTTAGAAGCTCTTCTTTCGGCATATAGCCAGCGTGAGCCATTGTTGCATATAAAACTGGGGCGATATGACCATTAGAAAGCACAACACGGTCTCTATCTTCAAGCTCTGGCTTTTCTGGATTATGTTTAAGTTTGTGAAAATAAAGTAATGTAAAAATATCAGCCATTCCAAGAGGCCCTGCGGTGTGGCCACTTTTGGCTTCAAGTAGCATTTCTATAATACTCATACGAATATCATTCGCTTTGATTGCCAACTCTTTTATTTTTTCATCAGTTAAGTTTTCCATAAATAATTTATTTTAAATTCTCAAGATACTTTATGATTTCTCCTGTATCATAACCTTTAGATAAAAGAGAGCCCACTACCAGTCTGTTTGCTCCGGCGCGGACGAGTAGAGGTGCAGTATATTCACTCACTGCTCCGTCTACACTTATTATAAGCTCTCTGTACTTTGTACGCAAACTAGCAATTTGTGAAAGCGCACGTTCGTCGAATGGTTCACCTTGGAATCCGTCATGCGCAATTCCCATACATTGAACAAAATCAACGCTTCCAATTATAGGTTCAAGTATTTTTATGTCTGTCGTAGTGTCTATGGCTACTCCTATTTCTAAATTATCGCGAGTATACATGTCTATACTTTCTAAGAATTCTTTGAATTCTTGTAAGTCGGAAGGTCTTGCCTTCCTATCTTTATCCATTTCCACTTCAGCCTCAATGTGGAAAACAATTCTTCGGGGTCCAAGCTTCATAAAGAAATCAAATTGTTTATGTGCACTCCTAACCATCAAGTCAAATTCAAAATTGACTCTATCCCAGCAAGGCAAACCTTCTTCCTCAGCAAGAATAGCTTCTAAATTATTACCTCCGGAATGTATTTCATCATATGGCCAAGAAATAGATGGCACGAAATTACCATCACAAATGTCTATTTGTATAATTGTAGAATTATTTGCAACACGAGAAATTCCTTCACTTAGTTCTTTAAAATTATCAGCTAATACTGCGGGGATTACTTCAATCATACTAATTATTCCCCTCTTCAATTTTATTAATTCGACGAATATGGCGTTCATCCCCTGAGAATTTTGTTTCTAAAAAGATTTTTACGGCATCTTTTGCTTCGTCTTCTGTCATAAATCGTGCTCCCAATGATAAAATATTCGCATCATTATGCTCTCGAGCAAGCTTTACTATCTCAAGATTACCACCATAGTACTCACAAGCACGAATTCCATCGACTTTATTAGCAGCCATCTCTTCGCCTTGACCACTTCCACCTATCACAATCCCCAGACTTTCTTTATCTTCTGCCACAGCTTCTGCTACTGGAATTATGAAGTCAGGATAATCATCTGTCTCATCTAGTGAATATGCTCCCTTATCTTCTACAAGGTAGCCAAAATCTTCTAAATAGACCTTAAGCTTATTTTTCAAGGAATATCCAGCGTGATCCGAGCCAATATAAATATTCATATTTAATAGTTCCATCACTTTAGTTTATAGAATTACCTGTTTTTATTACGTGGTCTACGAGAGTATACGTGTACCCCATTTCGTTATCGTACCAAGCCATAACTTTCACTAGGTTACCTCCTACGATTCGAGTCATCGCCAGGTCGGCAATTGATGCATGAGAATTCCCCAGAATATCAGAAGAGACTAGTGGCTCTTCTGTCACTGCAAAAATTTTACTCCAACGAGGGTCTATACTTGCAGTCTTCAAAATATTATTTACTTCTTCGGCGGTTGTTTCTGTTTTTGAAATAAAAGTCACATCTACAATGGAGCCTGCTGGGACTGGTACTCGGATAGATATACCATCAAAAAGATTTACAAGATCAGGAAAAGCTTGAGTGACGGCTATCGCTGCACCTGTCGAGCTAGGAACAATATTCTGTGCTGCTGCTCTGCCTTCACGCATATCCTTCTTACTTGGACCATCTACGAGCGACTGTGAAGCTGTGTACCCGTGAACTGTATTTAGAATAGCTTTCTCTATGCCTAGAGCTTCATGTAGTATCGCGATAAGTGGTGAAGCAGCATTGGTAGTACAGGAAGCATTAGAAGTAATATCGCAAGTGCCGAATTTATCCTCATTTACACCCATAAGGATAGTTTCGCCATGGACAGAACCATCTCCCCCTTTCTCTGGTGCAGAAATAACAACCTTCTTCGCTCCACAAGTTATATGGAATTGTGCTTTGTCGTAAGCTGTAAACAAGCCAGTAGACTCCACAACGACATCAACATTTAAATCCTTCCAAGGTAGCTTAGTAGTATCTTTCTCAGAAATAAATTTTACATTATTACCATCGATCACTAAATCAGTGCCGAGAATTTTTACATCATGATTCCAAGTACGATAAACAGTATCGTGGCGAAGTAAATAAGCCAAGTTCTCTATAGAACCTAGATCATTCACAGCAACTATCTCTATCTCTGGTCTATCCCATGCAATCTTTAAAAATGCTCGGCCAATTCTTCCAAAACCATTTATCGCTACTCGAACTTTTTTTGTATCCATATGATAATTATATAACTAATAATTCTTTTAATAACTTCTGAACTAGCGCAGGATTTGCAGAGCCTTTCGACTCCTTCATAACTTGTCCTACGAGAGACATTATAGCATTTTCTTTACCAGCTTTATAAGTGGCTACAACTGACGGATTAGCATCAATGACTTTTTGTACTATTTCTTTTAGTGAACCCTCATCGTGATTTTGGATCAAGTTCTTCTCCAGAGCTATTTTCATTGGAGATTCATCCTTAAGAACAATTATTGCCAAGATATCTTTGGCAGCCCTTGATGAAATTTTATTATCTGTGACCATACTAATAAGTTCAGCAAAGTTTTTAATTTCTGGAAGCTCAACTTCTGTATTGGATTTCTTTAAGCCTAAGTAGTCAGAAGTTATGTAATTCGATGCGATCTTTATGGCTTGTTTATTCTCCTCTTGAGGGGTGTCCGAAGGGTGGGGTGGATTATTTAAAATTTTTACTACACCCTCAAACCAATCACCAAGTACGACATCAGTAATGTAACTTTCTATATCTTCATCTTTAATACTATAATCATTTTTATATCTTAGGCGTTTAGTAGCTGGAAGCTCTGGAAGATTACTTTTTAATTTTGGAATATCAAAAGCTTTACTCAAGTATAATTTCGGTAAATCAGGGTCTGGAAAGTAACGATAGTCATTAGCATTTTCTTTTGAACGTTGAGAGAATGTAGACTGCTTACTTTCATCCCAGCCCCGAGTCTCTTGGACTATTTTATCTCCTTCACCAGCATCTAATAGCACAGACATTCTTTTAATCTCATATAGAGCTGCTCTTTCAACTGCGCGAAAAGAGTTGATATTTTTAACCTCAACTTTTGTTCCTAATTTATTTTCGTCTGGTGAAATTGAAATATTGAGCTCTACACGCATCTCACCTTTTTCCATATTAGCTTCTGACACCCCTAAATATTTAAGTAAGAGCTGTAATTCACGACCAAAATCGCTAGCTTCTTTTGCACTATGAATTACTGGCTCTGTCACAAGCTCCATAAGTGGAACGCCACCACGATTGAAATCTACAAGAGAGTAATCACCACGGTCATGTTTACTTGTGGCAGTATCTTCTTCTAAATGAACTCGAGTAATATCTATTCCGTTCAGTTGCCCCCCTGAAACTATTGGATATTTATATTGAGATATCTGATAAGCCTTTGGAATATCTGGATAGAAATAATTCTTACGGTCAAACTCAGAAAAGTCGGCAATGTTGCCACCCAAGGCCAGACCAACCTTAATAACATTCTCTACTGCTTTTTTATTTATAACTGGTAGGGTTCCAGGATGAGCCATACAGACTGGGCAAATATTTACGTTGGGTTTTTCTTCGTCTGGGTTGTTTACGCAACCACAAAACATTTTTGAATTTGTACTTAATTCTGCATGTATTTCAAGACCGATAGTTGTGTAATATTTTTCACTCATTTGGTGAGTATAGCAAAAAATTTGTAAAATTTCAAAAATTATGCGATTATTCAGCCATAGCATTATGTAAATGCCCGAGTGGCGGAACTGGTATACGCGCACGACTTAAAATCGTGTCTCGTAAGGGATGTGGGTTCGATTCCCACCTCGGGCACAAATTTTTGCGAAGCACAAAATTTGTGATTTTTAAACATACCCAAATGTATGTTTAAAAAAATCGAAAGACGGAGGCTGACGAGCCGAGTCGGGGTCGCGAGATTTTTCAGCAGAAAAATACTTGTGACCGAACGCGTATTCGCGATTCCCACCTCGGGCACAAAAAATGGTAACTACTTATGTTTTAATATAAAAATATTATGAGAGAAGGTGAAAAACAAATTAAAATAGAAACTCAAGAATTCGAATCGAAAATTAGAGAATTGGTTGGGGCAATTAATGCATTAGGAGTTAAAACTTTTTGGTCATGTGAGGGTCATAAAGAATTTAAACTCACTGGGGCACCAGTACCAACAGTAGCAATAAATCTGAAAGATTCTCCTCCCGAAGCAATATCTTTCGAAATATTATTCTTTTACTAATTTATTTGATACTTTAGGTAAATAAAGTATTGGGTCAAGATATGCTGTCAAAGCAGCAATTGGTTGCATAAATATTTTACTATTACAACTCTTACTAGGAACAGTATCAACTTTTACTCCATCTGATGCATACACTGCTACATGAAGATGTGGACCAGTAGATGAGCCGGTATTGCCACTATAAGCTATAATATCGCTACTACTTACTTTATCTCCAGTCCTAGCGACAATTGAAGATAAGTGTGCATAAGTACTAGACAAACCATTATTATGTTTTATAAATACCCATTTACCAAAAGAGGCTCCCTTACAGTCTATGTCGGTGTCCCCAGTACCTATAACTACGCCGTTTGCCATAGCTTTAATAGGTGTACCTACTTTTGCTCTAAAATCTAAACCGTAATGAAATCTACCCCATCTTGGACCATACAGAGAGGTAATAAAAACTGATTCAACAGGAAACGATAATACACCAGATCCAGGCTTTGGAATAAGCTTTGGATTTAAAATAAATTTTAACTGAGATTCATAATCCTCAAGTGATTTTTCAAAAGCAATTTTTCTCTTCTCTATTTCAGCTAAAAGCTTTTGATAATTTGCTTCTTTATTTTTTGTCTCAACAAGTAAACTATCTTTCTGTTTTTTTGTAGCAGTGATAGCATTTTCTTTTTGAATTAACGTTTTCTTAAGAGTGTTTAATATAGCCTGATCAGTCTCTTTTTTATTTTTTGAAACAGCTAAAGCTTTTTGTTGCGATGACAGATCTTCAATTAATTTATTTATTTTTTCGTTTGTTGAAATAATATTATTATATTCACGACTAACATCAGCAAAATTCTCTTTAGATAATACTCTCTCAGGGAAAGAAATCTGGTCGCTCTTGTACAAATCATTGATCATCTTAGTTATTGAATCTTTTGATTTATCAATTAACTTTTGTTTAGTATTTATATCACTATTGAGAGCATTAATAACAAGCCCAGTTGCAATTATTTTCTTCTGTGTTTGCTCCCTTTCTTTTATAAGTTTTGTCCTAGTGAGAGTCAGCTGTTTTATGAGATTAGCTAAGGTATTCTTCTCTTGTGTAGTAGTAGTTATTTGCCCCTCCAATTGCTCAATTTGCTTATCTAAAGCTTGTATTTGGGCGTTTGTATCGTTGATTTGTTTCTGGACATCCTCTATTTGGTCAGCATACATCAAATGTGGCATCAAAAATAAGCCCAATAAAAATATTGATATAATACATGAAATAAATACTAATCTCTTCATCAGTACTATTATACTACATTATTCACTAAGTTTTTGTATTGCATTTTTAAGACGAGCAATAGTTTCTTCTTTTCCAAGTATTTCAGATAATACAAATGGGTCGGGCGATTTTTCCATTCCGGAAAGTGAGAAACGTATTGGCCAAAGAATATCCCCACGCCCGACATCTTCTGCGTAGCCCCAGATTTTTTCTTTTACTATTTCTTTGTTAAAATCTTTACCCTCTATATTTTCAATAATAGAAACAACATGGGTTAAATACGAAGCGAGAATTTTATATTTATCTTGTTCTGGTATTTTGGATGATTTGAAGAACAAAGAATCTTTATCAATGACTGGTCTTTCAAAGAAATATTTTAGTTCCCCAGCGATGGCCATATCAGCAACATCTTTTCCTTTTGAAATTCTCTCTATGATCACAGGAGTAATATTATGAACGATATTACTATTAAACCCATGCAAGCTTTTTATATCCTCGGGAATAAATTTTGTAATATATTCTTCTTGTTCTTCGTAAGATAACTTTTTCAAATATTCACGATTCATCCAGTCTAGTTTAACCTCATTAAATACTCCACCAGATTTTTGAATATGTCCAAGTGTAAAGTTTTCTATAAGTTCTGCTTGTGAAAAAATTTCTTGTTCTGTACCAGGATTCCAACCTATTAAAGAAAGAAAGTTAAACATAGTTTGTGGTAAATACCCTTCTATTTTATATTCTAAAATATCTTTCGCTCCATCTCTTTTGCCTAATTTTTTTGTCCCATCTGGTTTTAAAATTTGTGGCATTGAAGCAAAAATTGGGTAATCAAAACCTAAAGCATCATATAAACTTAAAAACCTTGGAGTACTTGATATAAATTCATCACCGCGAAATATATGAGTCACGCCCATATTGTAGTCATCTATTATGTGTGCAAAGTTATAAGTTGGATAACCATCACCCTTTATTAATATGAAATCATCAAGAGCTTCTTGTCCTGCTTCAAGTTCACCACGTACACTATCTATCCATTTATATCTTTTTACTTCTGGAACCTTAAAACGCAATGGTTTCTTACCATCCCAAACATCAAATTTTGAGGGTCTATGATCTCTATATAAAAATGCTCTCCTTTCTTCGTCTGCTTTTTTTCTAAATATTTCAACTTCTTCTTCTGTATATGGGTCCGGATAAGCATAACCATTTTCTATTAATTTCTTAGCATATTCTAGATATGTAGAAAGACGTTCAGATTGTATACATGAGCCAAATGGAGCCATAGTTTTGTCTGGACCATATCCCCAATTAATACCAACCCACTTAAGAGATTTTATAATATGCTCAATGGAACCTCCTACTTCTCTCTCTTTATCTGTATCTTCTATTCTTAAAATAAAAGTACCATTATTTTTCCTTGCCCATAAATATGCGAAAATAGCCGTGCGTATACCTCCAATATGCATAAAGCCAGTCGGAGACGGTGCAAAACGAGTGACTACTTTTATATCTTTATTATTCATATTATTTTTCGTGAGATAAAGCGACGTTTAAAGCTTCTGTTGCAATTTTTTCTGCCGCAGAATGGTCAGCAAAAGCGAGAGCGTTATTCTTCATAGCTTCGAGCCTGTCTGGGTCAGAAATTAGTTTATCTATCTCGGCTATTAAAACGTGGGGTGTGAGGTTGGACTCTTCTATGACTTCACATGCGGCGACACGTGCATAGTTGAAAGCATTTTTACGTTGATGGTCACCGTTTGAATTTGTAATCGGAATGATGATTGATGGTATACCCCAACTTGCAATTTCAAAAATCGCTGAACCCGCACGAGAAATTATGAGAGAAGCAATACCGGAAGCTTGTCTTGTGGTGAGGTCGTTTAGGTAAGCGACAGGAACATATCTACCCATATGGGTGTTGTTTTCCATAATTAATTTTGAGCGTAAAAGAACATCATTGATAAGTTTCACTCCCGTCTGATGAATCACTTGGTAGCGAGAAAGTAATTCAGGTAAAACTTCTAAAATTGAATTATTAATAATTTCTGCCCCCGATGAACCGCCGAGAATTAAAATAACAGGTAAAGTGGAGACAAATTTAAATGTCTCATATGCTCCTTCTGGATTGGATTTTAAAAGATTTTTACGAATTGGCTGACCAGTCAGTACTGTTTTATCTTTCGGTAAGTATTCTACAGCTTCTGGCCATGAGATAGCTATGCTTTTAGCAAATTTCGCAGCCCAAACATTTAATCTTCCAGGATAAGAATCTGATTCGTGAATAATAACTGGAATACGTAGTAAACGAGCTGCAAACACAGCTGGAAATGCTGCGTATCCACCTTTTGAAATAACAACATCGGGATATATAAAGAACATTGAAAGTAAACCAAAGAAAGCTCCCGTGGCCGTGGTAAACATATCAAATAAATTCCTTATAGAAAAATAAGTTCGCATTTTACCAGCGGGTATTTGAATATAGGTAATACCATTTTCAAAAAGCATTCTTTTGTCATAAGGAGCATCAGACATATAATAAAGTCTGAGATTTATAATCTTTTGTTTAGAAGAAAGCTCGTTAAGCTTCTCTGCAATGGCAATTAGTGGATAAAAATGTCCACCTGTCCCGCCCCCTGTAAGCAATATTTTCATAAATATTATTGTAGCTTATTTTTTACTACTTTTCCAGTTTTGGTTTAGCTTGAGATCGAGAAATGTTTAATACAATACCCATTAAACCTATAGAAATAAGAAGTGAGGAACCACCCTGGCTTATAAAAACAAGAGGTACTCCCGTTAGTGGAAAAACTCCTATAATAGAAGCGATGTTCATAAAAGATTGGACAGTAATCATTGTAATAATCCCTAGAACAAGCATTTTACTAAATGGATCAGGGGAATAGTATGCAATACGATAACCACGAAGGGCAAATGTTATATATAAAAAGATAAGAATAACAGAGCCCAAAAACCCTAATTCCTCTCCCACCACAGCAAAGATTGAATCCCCTTGTGGTTCTGGTAAATAATTAAATTTCTGAATACTTTGACCAAGACCTCTTCCAAAGATTCCTCCACTTCCGACGGCAATGAGTGATTGTTGAAGCTGATAAGAAGAACCACTACCATTTTGGCTAGGATTAATAAATGTATTAACTCTCTCCATAAGATACGGCTTGAAGAAAACAAGTATACCAAAACATAAAAGAGCGACACCTAAAAATCCTATAATATATTTTAGTGGTGCACCAGAAGCAAATAGCATAGCAGTCGCAGTTATGGTTATTAAGATAATACTTTTCATATCTGGTTGTTTTATTAACACAACTCCAATAATTGAAAGTAGTACTACGAGTGGTAAGAGTCCAAATTTAATATCCCTGACTCTACCTTTGGCCCATGAGAGCCAAGCTGCAAAGTAAATAATGAAACCAATTTTCAAAACTTCTACTGGTTGAAAAGAAAAACCAAAAATATTGAGCCAGCGAGATGCTCCTTTATGAGTAATACCTATACCTGGCACAAAAACTAACAACGTTAAACATATAGAAATAATGAAAATAGGTAGTGAATATTCTCTCCAATATTTATGAGGGATACGGTAACCAAAATATAAGATAATAAGACCACCGAAAAGACCTTGGGCAAATTGACTAATAAGAACACCATAAAATTTAGTCGGATTGCGAGCCAGTATTCCAAAAGAAGCAGAAGTAAATATGACGACACCTATTAGAATAAGTGCAATAACAATTCCCAAAAATATTTTATCAACCTTATTTTTCTTCATTAGCTTACAAGTGAAATGATAACACCTATGATCGCAGACATAATACTGACAATCCAATAACGCATAGTAACTTTGTATTTAGGCCAGCCAAGAGCTTCAAAATGGTGGTGAAGTGGTGCGAAAATAAAAACCTTCTTACCCTTTCTTATTTTACGAGAAACCATTTGGATAACAACAGACAAAGAAGTGGCAAAAAGAGGAAATGCAATAATTGGTATTAGTAAAACTGTATTCGTCATAAATGCGACCACGGATATCGTGACAGTGAGGCCAATCATGCCTGATTCACCCATATAAAAACGCGCTGGCGGAATATTGAACCATAAAAATGCCAAAATTCCTCCTGTGATTACTCCACAAAATGCAGCGAGATCTATCTGATTATTAAAGAAAGCAATAAGAGCATAGGCCGCAAAAGTAGAGGTAAGCACTCCTCCGGAAAGTCCGTCTATACCATCAATAACACTAGAAGAGAAAACAGAAAGCATTATTAAAATAAAAAATGGTATAAAGAGATAACCAAGCTCTACCATTCCAAACCAAGGGACATAGATTCCAGTGACACCAAGCTTAAAGAAAAACCATAGGCTGATAATAATACCCAAGCTTACAATAATTCCTATTTTAATATAACGCAAAATTATAGGGTCAGTAATCCATTTACCAGTGCCGAAAATTTGTAAAAAGTCATCTCCCAAGCCCACAAGTGAAGCTAGAAGTAATGTGAAAAGTGGCAAAAGTGTTTGATTGCGACTAATAAAGTAAAGTTTACTAGTTGCATCATTCATAAAAATAAAGTCAATCATTCCAAATATAAATACTGTAATTATTACGGACATCCAGATAATCATTCCACCAGTACGGGGAGTGGAAATTTCTGCTGACTCATCATGAATTTTTTGAAATTCACCTTGATTATTAGTGGGCAAATTATTTAACCTCGAAACTCTGCGCCACATTTTATATTTAAAAAAGTAATGGGTCGCGACAGGAGTAAGAACAATGCCTATAATGAAGGAGAGCGCCGTCGGTATGAAAATTTTTAGTATATTAGTCATTGTTTTCTTTTTGTTCCTCGCCTTTAATTACTTGTTCTAGCTGTGTTTTAATTTCATTATAACTTGGAATTTGTTCTATTGAAGAAACACCCATAAAAGATAGTGTTTCAAAAGTAGGCTTGTATAGAATACGTCTACTATCAGCAATATCGATAGTCTTCTCGATTAGGCCACGTATAAGAAGATTACGTAAAATGAAGCTTGAGTTGACGCCTCGAATATAATCAATCTCGCTTCTTACAACTCCATTCTTATATAAAATGATTGAGAGTGTTTCAAGAGTAGCTTTTGAAAGCTCTTTTGTTATTTCATCTTTTCGAATTGAGGTAATTAAATCACTCAGCTTCGCATTTATACCGAGCACAACCGAATCATCTTTACGAACTAAAACCAACCCTCTATTATTTAAAGATTCTTTTAGTTTATTTAAAGCAAGCTCTATCTCCTCTAAAGTTACGCTGAAAAGCTCTGATAATTTACTTACAGCCACATCTTCCCCTTTATAAAAAAGTAATCCTTCTATTTTTGATTCTAATTGTAAATCTTCGTTCATAATTTTTATTTCTTATACTTCTCCTTTATAAGGAGAGGGCTTCGGGTGAGGTGTTAATCAATATATCTCCGAAAGAATTACTTTGTATGACATCTATGATACCTCCGCGTACCAATTCTAACATAGCTAGAAACGAAACAATAATATGAACTTTTGCTTCTCCTTCATCACGAGAGCCGTGACTTTTAGAGAAATCTTTGAATGACATATTTATGGCATCCTGCATCCTTTCCGTCAGACTTTGAATCATTTCATCAAGACTTATCATTTTCTTAACTTCCACTTCTGGAAGTTTTACTGCTTCTTTAGGTACATTATTTAAGACTGAAGTCACAGATGTGAGCATAGAAAGAGTATTCACAGCAGGATCAGGAGAAAATATTGGGTCACTCCAAACGCGCTCGATTGGTGAAAAAATAACGGAAACACCAAAACGATTCTTAACTTCCATGCTGGCGTTCTTGATTATTTGATAAAGTTTTAATCTTTGCTCAAGATTACTAATTTTATCTTCTTCGTCTTCGGTTAGTTGCAAGCCCGGTAGTAATGATTTTGATTTAATGAGTATTAGAGTCGCAGCTATCAATATGAAGTACGATACATCTGCTATGTGTTTCTCATTATTATTTTGTAGGTGTTGGACACCTACATTTAAAGATAAAGACTTAATATAGGTTATATAATCATTCGTCACATCTGCCAAAGATATTTCATTCACAAAAAACTTTCGCTCTTCAATGAGTGAAAGTAACAGCTCAAGCGGCCCTTCAAATGTCGGAGCCTTTACTTTATATATAGAATTTTCTTCAGCAACTTGCTCTGACATACCTACATATTAACACATCTTTATATCCCCACCCAACCTCCCCTAAATTAGAGTGAAGAGAAACTCAACCACTTGTGGATAACTTTACTTGACTAAATTACTTTAGTTTGCTAAAGTAGAATTATGAGCAAGGAAATGAATAAAAACACATCAATAAAGACAGTTCGGTTGATTAATGAAATTAACCCGAAAATAGACTGGAACACTAAAGAAACAGAGCAGTTAATTACTGGTATTTTAGCATTGAAAAATATTAACGAAGCCAAGTGTTTTTTGCGTGATCTTATGACTGAAGGAGAAATTAAAGAATTCTCAAGTCGCCTTGAAGCTGCTCGTCTACTCTCGAAAAATACACAATACACTGAAATCATAAATAAAACTGGATTATCTTCTACTACAATCGCCAGAATATCTAAATGGCTTAACGGCCCACTCGGAGGCTACCGCCTTATTCTTAATCGTATTTCTCCCTCAACAACATCTGGAACAAGTCATCATCCCCTATCCAACAAACTTGGAAAGGGATTGTCTTGATATTTGTAGGTGTCCAACACCTACAAAATATATAAAGCTAACCCCTTCTCAAGTTTGAGAAGGGATTTTAAATTTGTTCTTGGGGATGGGGAGAGAAAATGATTTCGTTCAAGGATTTTGAAATGGATCAGTCTATTTTGGCGAAGACGATCTACAAGAACTACCCCCACAAGACAACGTCGATTGGTCTTGTGATCGCAATGTCGGTAATACTAGAACTTAAGAGTTTCTTACAAGGATTTCTGGAGTTCCACAATCGGCCGGAGGTAGGAAGATTCATCCGGGTCGATACTTTCTTCTCTGAAAAGGGATTGCAAATTATCGAGCTGAATGTCGAACTTGCCGACGGATGGGGCGTCGCTCTTAATCTGGCGAGAGCTTCTGGAAATTCAGTTGTTGTTCCAGCAAACACATCGCTTCCTTCTCGTTATATTGCTTACACAAGTAACTATTTACCAGAATACGAACTCGCAATCGACGAGTTCCGACAGCTTGGATATAACGGGATTGCTATTGAGTCAAGATATTACGAAACGGAGGTCAAGGATGAGCTCGACAACAAGCTCTGTCTTGAACGTTTCGCGCGGAAATGGAAAGGATGCTCGGTGAAAGTCCCCAACATGTACTCGATCGAGACCACGCCATGGGAAGAATTGCCCACAGAGGTAGTCTTCAAATTCGCCGAGAAATATGGTGAGGAGGCAATTCGCGCTCATTACAGTGTTAAACCTCGTGATGGGATCGGAAAGGGGGAGTACATGAGGAAGATTTACCGTCGTGGGCGAGCAGTCGCTCAAGAAAGAATCCTGCCGAGTGTGCTCGCAGACGGATCGGTAACCCAAGCAATCATCATGTTATCGGGATCGACCCCGATAACTGGCTATCTGCAAGTCGCTCCATCAACGGAGTTTATCATCAACGACCGGACCGCCGTGAAAGGTCCACTTTTGTTCATTTAGTAGTAACTACCGATACGGCTTGTTGTGTTCTACACAGCAAGCCTATCTTTTTAAAAATTATGAAAACAATTATATTCGATATAGATGGAACGCTTACAAATATGAAACCGATAGAAAAATTATCTTTAAGTGATAAAGCTTTTTATGGGTTACTTAAAAAAGAGCAATTACCAATTCCTAAAAAATACCCCTTAGTAAATTGGATTATTAAGAATAAAAACAAGTATAGATTTATCTACGCCACAGGTGGTAAAAAAATAGAAACTGAATACGTTTTAAAAAAACTTAATATTCTAAATTATTTTGATCTTAAAAATTCAATGAGTAAAACAAATTGCAGTTTTTCAAAAAAGACTGGAGTGCCCTTCAAAAAAATAAAATCAAAATTTGATGACTGCATTTTAATTACTGATAGTAAAAATGACTGTTTAGGTGCAAAAATAGCCGGAATACCATTTATTCTAGTTAATCTAAATAATCAATTAAATATTATTTTGACCTTCTCTCAATCTTGTAATTTTATAAATACTGAATACTAGGACAAATGAAGCAATCCATTGAGAAAGAGTCAGAGTGGTATTATAAATTTTCATATCTATAAAGATAGCAACGAAAGGAAAAGTTAGTTCTAGAATTGTAGAAACATGTACGGGAGTTTTCGCAAGGCCTTTGTAGTAAATAAACAAAGCAACCATTCCAGTTGAAACAGCGATGAGGACAAAGAGACCAAATTGAGATACTGTCACACTCGTCAATGATGATTTATAACCAAAAATAAGTATCATCGGCAACGTTAAAATAGTAGTAAATAAAAACCGATAGAAAGTGCTGACCTCCGCTTTAACTTTAGTTAAAAGCATTTTTGAGAAAGTGGTAGATGTCCCCCATGCAAAAGCAGCACCAAGGGCAAATATGGCAGCAATAATAGTCCCCTGACCAGTAGATAAATTCACATATCCATCTTTAAATGATACAAAGTAAGCTCCGATAATAGCCAAGATTGCCCAGATAATATATTTTCTGTTTAGTTTTTCTTTTAAGAAAATACTGGCTGAGCCTATAGCGAAAATTGGCTGGAGTTTTTGTAATAAAAATACAACAGAGAAAGATATGAAGTGGACTTTAAGAAGTGCTGTTGTGAACCATAGTGTACCAAGTAATCCACTTAAAATTGCAACTAAGATTACAAGTAGCCAATCACGACGCTCAAGCTTTGTCTTGAGAACGTGCTTAAGAACGAATGGTAATAGTATTACAAGTCCGACCAAGTGCTCAAAGAAAATTATAGTAATAGGTGGCAGAGAATATAAACCTCGACGTATGACACCATCAAGTGCCCAAAGGAAAGCAGCAATGATTATTAAACCTGGACCAGTATATGATTTTTTTGTTTCCATTATTGTTTTATATTCAAAGATTAATACCCATCGCTGTTTAGCTTTTCGTCTATTCTGTTCATATCTCGTGGGAACATACAAGCCTCACGAACGTTTTTTAAACCTAGTAGTTGCATTGTAATACGCTCTGCTCCAAAAGCAAAACCTCCTTCAGGTGGAACTCCATACTTGAAAGCTTCAAGAAACATTTTTACTTTATTTGGGTCCATATTCCAAATCTTTACGTTCTCTTCTAATTGGTTGTATTCATTAATTCTCCTACCACCCGAGAGCCACTCAACTCCACGACAGATAAGGTCCATACCTTCATTAAATTCTGGATCCTCCTTATTTGCGTAAACATAGAATGGCTTTTTACGAGTTGGGTAACCATAGATGAAGACGAAGTCAGAGCCTGTTTCCTTTTTAACTATTTCACAAATCTGTCTCTCGTCTTCGGCATTTGTATCTTTCTCACCTCTTACATCACGTCCAAAACTATCAAAAATCTTTTGTTGGACTTCTCGCAGAGAAAGAGTAGGTGTTTTGTCGATCATAACTGGAAGCTCAACTTTAAGTGTCTTAATGTGCTCCACATTCTTAGTTGCTACTTGTTTTAGAATAAATCGGACAGTTTCTTCTGCCATATCACGAACATCAAGCCATGAATCAATGAACGCCATCTCAGCATCAAGAGAAACTATCTCTGTAAGATGACGAGTGGTGGATGATGGTTCAGCACGAAAAACTTTATTCACAGAAAAACATCTTTCGAAAGCCGACATGACTATTTGCTTATAGAGTTGTGGTGATTGAGAAAGATAAGCTTTTTTACCAAAGTAAT
>Ga0163148_10003177_pt1 | contig 18534 bp, 13 predicted proteins | sample OliLakLV19MP7P2_FD_148606 | JGI IMG/M metagenome (GOLD analysis project Ga0163148, IMG submission 148606) | Freshwater microbial mat bacterial communities from Lake Vanda, McMurdo Dry Valleys, Antarctica- Oligotrophic Lake LV.19.MP7.P2 | ecosystem: Environmental > Aquatic > Freshwater > Lake >...
CTTATTTTTTTTGCTTTTGCCATTGGGGATTTTTTTTTAGTTTTTAGGAATAAGAGTGCTACAATGAAATGTAGCTATCGCTAACAAAATACAAAAAATAATGATAAGTGCAAATGCTGTTTATGCGGTATTTTTGACAGGGCACTATTGTTTTTATTAATTGAGGGGATGTTTTTTTAGGAGAGGTGGTTTATGGTGGTAGTTTTTTTTATAGGCTGGGGTTTAGTAAGGCAGTGCACTGGCTGATAGTGATAAGGTGCCGATTGTTCTAACAGCAAGCCCAAAATTTTGCCAATGCATTGTTAACTGTACATGGCTTTTACTCTCTTATCATCTCAAGTTCAAGGAACGCTTCAACAATAATGAATAAAATTTTATTCCCATCCTTTCTTGTCGTTATTTCCATCAATTTAGATTTATTTGTGTCTTTGTCTTTCCAGTCCTGAATTATGAATGATTGGGTTAATTTGTCAAGCTTCCAGTATTTATTTTCGATTTTAATTTCATTAAATTCAATATCAAAGGAAAAATTTTTATCCGGTTTAAAATTAAATTTAGACTTCAGGAAAGCTTTTGTTACCATTTCCAAGGTTTGCTTTTGGTCTTGTGGAATTTTATTCAGAATATGTATTTTAGCAACTTTCCAAACTCCTAATATCTCACTCTCGGTCAGACTTTGGGCTTTAGTTGGAAGCGTAAATATTGCGAGCGTAAAAAAAAGTACTAATAATTTTGTTTTCATAATATTGAGTCGATTTTATACTGTTCGCTCCCATTATTGTTAACGATTGGGTATTGCTACAGGCAGGGAATTCATTGCTGTGTCCGCCCCCAACCGCTGCTGAATAAAGTTATAAAGTAAAAGATAACAAACAAAAGCCCAGCATTGCTCGTCCTGCCCACAACCGAAGCTGATAGCGAACCGCAGCCGAAGATAACAACGTCCTGCCATGCTTGCAGCAATACCTTTGTTAGCTGTTCGCCCTATCACTACCGCAGATATTGCCTAGCTAATGTTTGAGCTACAACATAATGAATTTTCTCCCACTTGCCTTCGTTCACAATTGCCAACCTGGATTTGTCAAGTGTCAGGCTTTTATCAAGTAAATTCCTGTCTATGTGGGTTATTTTTTCAAATTCATTTGTTGGTTGGTCGGTTAGCCAATATTGTAAAACAACAGGACCAATAAAAAATATCAGCGGGTTTGTGTTCTTTGGGTGCGGATTAGCATAAGTCGCAGCCGTCTTAGTATTGTAGCTGGTGAAAATGCTCATAACTGGTGATATCAATGTTTGTCGTTTCACCATTTCTTTAATGGGAACTGCAATGTAATCAACAACCAAATTTCCTAACTCTTCGAACTGTTCAGGATTTAGGGGAATGTCTTTACCGTCAAGAGTCTGCTCCAAACACTGTCGCCAAACTACACTTAAAAAAAATGTTATTAAGACATTGGGGTAAATGTCAATGTCAACATACTTTGTCCCGGTATCTACTCGGTTAACAGTTGCATCCCTCCCAATGCTATTGATAAGTTCATTTAGTTTGTCTTGTAATGCTGATTCATACACACCTAAGTCGTCTTCACATTTCTTACAGAAAATGCCTTTCCGTGAATTAGGTTCTTTTTTTATTTCAATATTCTCTTGTTGTGGATGATTTCTCCCATAATATTCATCAATTACTTTTTCCTCAGCGTCAATTGTATAAATATGTTCGCTGTCTCTTTCTCCATATGTGTTTTCTGTAATTCCTGCTGGCGTTAAATGAGATTTAATATGATAAACCTTTCTGTTTTTACACAACAAGCAAATGTCTGACATAATAGTTCTGATTTTGTAGTTAGGGTCTGTCAAGGGTGACAGCTAACGGGATGCATTTGCGAAGGCTGGGAATTCAATGCTGTTCCTGCCCGAACAAAAGTTAAATTGAAAAACGAAATTACAGATTAAGAACAAAAGCTAAATTATTAACGTCTGCTGGAACTGAAGCTGCAAATTGGTCCAAAGCTCAAGTTCCAATGTCCAGCCCCAGCTTTTGCAAATGCTTTTGTTGTGCGCATTATAGTGTTTTTCTATCAAGCAATTTTTTTTCTGTTTCAAGTCGTGGCCAATCGGCTTCAGTAATAGTCACTTCGTATGGTTCATTGATTATCCAAACTTCTTTTGGTAGGTTTATTTCTATTCTTGCCATTTCTTGAATTGGCCCCATGCTTTCAACCTTATTTTCAAGCTGAAGCAGTGCATTTTTAATCCACGTCCGTTTTAACCTTAATAGGGTTGGAGTAGCTTTTACAATTCTGTCAACATCTATCTGTGCTCCTCTGTTTTTCATCACAAGTAGTGCTCTTCTTAATATAGATGTGTCGGCGCCAAATACAAGAATATTTTGAAAAGTGGCATTTTTAAATCTCTTAAAATCCAGCTCTGCAGTAGTTGTTCCTGCTCCTTTTTTTCGAGATGTCTTATCCGTAACGATTTCAAATGATTCAGCAATTTGAATAATAATATTTTCATTCAAAGTCGCTTGTTTAATATCAACCTCTTGATTTAGTAAGGATATAAGCTTTTCTAATGAGTCCTTCTTTTGCGTAATTATCTGATAGCTTTTTTGCAAAGCGTCAACAGATGGACTGCTGCCTTTACAAATCTGTAATTCTGTTTTAAGTGAATCAACAACTTTGTTAGAAGCAAAACTTTTGTCCGTATATATCGAATATCCTGACAATGCTACTAATAAAAGGGAAACTAATATGAAAGGTAGTATTCGTATTAAGAAATCTTTTGTTGTTAAAACACCTGAAAGTTGTTTCTTGAATAGAAAATAGAATAGTATTCCAAATATTGCAACCAGTCCTATAAACCCCGATTTTAGCAGATTAGGAAACATGTCAAATATATCTAGTAGCATAATAGAGAGTTTGATTTATTGCGCACAACGATTATATTGCCGCAATTCAAATCTAATAAATACCACAACTACAACCAAAATAGATTCGTTTACGCAAATGTTGAAAAATGATAATCTGCTCAATGGCTGGCGGATTGAAGCGGTTACCACGGTGAAGCCACACCCGACCTCCCCAAAGGGAAGGAGAAGAAGCCACGCTTGTGCTGGAGTAAAAGCGAAAAGCTCCCGATAAAAGATTGGGATAAGCGCAACTGAAGTTGATAGTTGTAAAACTATTGACAGCCCCAAATTATCATATAGGCGCAGGTCTCAAACCGGAGTTTTTGTACCAGCTATTTTTGCTATTAACTCTTTACTGATGTAAATATTCTGCACCGTAAGGATTATCTACTAAATATACCGAGTTGCCATTTGGTAGCTTTTTTAATATATCGCTAGACGTCCCGTTGAGTTCTAGCTTTGTACCATCGGGCAATACTGCTTTCAAAGTCCATTCATCCACCCAGGCAGTAATGTTGCCAACTGTAAATCCTTTACTTCTTTGTGCTTGCAAGTTGGGTTTAAGACCACAAACCTGTTGTAGTGCTATGCGAATGTTTTCTTTACCCGTTACAAATGTGCCTATTCCGGTAATGTAAATTGCTTCCTCATCAAAACAATCCAGTGCATTTTCCACGTCTCCGTTTCGAATGCAGTTTTGAAAATACCTTGCCGAACCTTCAATACTTTTTCTATCAAATAAATTATCCATTGGCTTTGTTTTTTTTGTTTTTATAATTATGACCCGAATTTTATGTAAGATCACTTATTTGTTTACTTGTGCAATGAATACTGTTTTAATAAAATTGTTACTAACGGTAGAGTATTGGTGCAGGCATGGCTTCGATAGCTATCGGATTGACTGCTGGCCAAGCCCTGGTACTCAAGCCAACCCAATAGGTTTCTGCTGAAATACTAAACTACAAAATAATAACAAAAAGCCAAATAGCTATTCGTTATGCTCCAATATAAAGTACAGTAGAATTACCAGTGCAGAGGAAACAAATACAAGCTCGTATTTTGGTAAACCCGGTATTATTAGCATATCCTTGTTCGGTCTGTCATTAAAAGCCTGTGTAAATTTGTGAACGGCAGGGAAGCAAATGGTACATCGATACCACAGATTTACTTTGTACCTGGCTATGTGTGCAAGCAGTATCGGGGTGCATTGTGTGGTGGCTGATTAGAATTTTATTTTTAGTCCACCGTTTAAAACAAAACCGTCAACAGGTGCATAAATGTCACGAAAGCTTGGGTTCGTAATTGTTCCTGTGTAAATCGTATCAAACCTGGTTTGCCGTGTGTCAATATAGTTTTCAAAGTTGGCGAAGACTGAAAAATTTTCCCAAAGTTTTTCAATCATAAAACCTGTCAACCAATATTGTTTTCCTGTTAATCCGTCATTAAGTTTTTGCGGACTGAAATAATATGCTTCCAAACCAATTTTCAAATTGTCTTCAATCTCATACATCAAAACATTATTCAATCGGTGTCGTGCTACCAGTGAAAATGCTGTTGTTGTTATATAATGTTGTTTTACATCTGCTAATGTATAACCCACAAAAAGTTTAAAATTTTTATAAGAGAGTTTAATGTTTGTTTCCATTCCTTTAGTGTCAATAAAACCGTTTGGCTGCAAGTACTCAAGGTTACTGTTTGCAGTTGCTGTAAGTACTATTGGATTATTAACTCTTGTGTAGAAAAAAAGTTGATTGATGCTTAAAGAAACTCTGCCGTTAAACAAACCTGCTCTGTAATTGAAGTCAAGATTTCCTCCGTAAGATTTTTCTGCGTTTGTGTTTCTTACATCAATAGGCAAAACATTTTTGAACTGTATTCTTTCACCGTCCTCAGTGAAAACTGTTGGTGTTTTGTAGCCAAGTCCTCCGCCAATTCGGGAAGTGAAGTGTTGCTTTAGTTTCAACAAAGCAGAAAATCGTGGAAGCAGAAAAAAACCATAAGCATTTTGATAATCGCCTCGTAAACCTGTTTCAAGTGTAATAACTTTTGAAGCGTTCCAGGTATTTTGCACAAATACTCCAATGGTATTTTGATTGTAATTGACTGGAATAATTGTATCATATTTGTTTTGTGTGAATTTGTCGGTAATAAAATTTACTCCAGCAATCCATTCTGATTCTTCTTTTTTATAGTTATAATTTATTTCACTGTAACTGGAAAGTTGCACTCCCGAAAAAGTATAATCAGGAATTTGAATGGAACGGTTGTAATAACTAATACTGTTTTTGAAATTCAATGTTGAGTTGTCGTTTATTTTATGTTCCAACAAAAATTGTGTGCTGTAACGGTTGGTTTTATTTTTTTCAAAGTATGAATGTATGCTGTCTGCTTTTCCTTGAATGTATTTGATGTCGCCACCAATACGGTTTTCAAGCGTTGCATTTATGCCAAAGTTCATTGTTGTTTTGCTGTTGAAGTAGAAAAATATTTTAGGATTGAAAGTATAACGGTCGAACTTTGGAATTGCTGTTAAGCCGATATTTGCAGGGTCGTAAGCTGTGCCGTGATTGTAAGATGCAAAAATTGTTGTACCTGCCTTTTTAAACTTCTGAGAATAGAAACCGCTTGCATCCAATCCTAATGCAGAAGTTCCATTGAGAATAAATTTTAATTCTCTTTCTTCTTTGGGAGATTTTGAAATAAGATTTACTAAACCTGCAATTGCTCCACCACCATACAAAGTAGAAGCTGAACCTTTAATTACTTCTACTTGCTTCAGGTCAAGCGGAACAATTTGCAAAAGCCCTAACCCACCTGAAAAGCCCGAATACAAAGGAAAACCGTCACGAATTATTTGAGTGTATTTTCCGTCAAGTCCTTGAATACGGATTGATGAATTGTAACTCGTTGCTGATGTTTGTTGCGTTTGTATTCCTGTGCTTTCATTCAACATCATTCTAATGTCGCCTGGTTTCATATTTCCTTTCTCTTCTAATTCTTCGCCGGATATGGTTTCAACTCTTGTTGGGATGTTTGCAATGGAACGGCTGCTTCTTGTGGAAGTAACAATTACTTCTTCATTTTCCGTTTCTGCCTCATCTAAAAGTATTTCGATGGGTTCGTTGGAAACCAGCGGAAAAGTTAGCGTTAATTCTTTGTCTTGAAAACCAATATAAGAGATTGAAATTTCCTGTTTACCAGCGGCAATATTTTTTAGAATTACAAAACCTACACTATCAGCTGTAGTTGATTGGTTTAGTGTTTTAATGATAACTGTAGCTCCTTGCAAGGGCTTTTTTTCTTTACCATCTTTAATGAAAGCATTAAAAGTATTTTGGGCATTAGTTAATATAGTGCATAGCAGAACTATGCAAACGAGCAATAATTTTTTCATTTTTAAAATTGAGTGACGATAAATAGAAATAACCTGTGTGATTATAAACACTGGTAGCATTAATAAAGAGGTGTCAACAAATTTCGGGCGGCTGCCAAAAAGAAGAAAAGTATTGTGGAAAATATAATTGTGTGTAATGTGGAAAAGCAATGTTACTCAGCTGTTGCGGTATGCAAAGCTGAATATAATTTGTAGTAATAGTGAAGCCTGCACAGTTGCCACATAAAGTAAAGGGGGAACAGTTTTTACAATCGTCGTCATTTTTGTGAGTGTTGTTAGCATTGGATTGTTCTGTTGGGTCGTTGCAATTGCCCACTGCACAACAGGGAACCGTTGAAATTAACAGAATATAAACAGCAAATAGGAATGTAAAAAATTTCACGCTCGCAAAGGTAAGTCATGCGTAAGATTGAAGGTTGCTGTGTCGGGAAATTTTTTACTCTTTTGCAAGGTTAGCATTGTATTGAGGTTTTGTGAGCCTTGCAAATATGCTAAAATATGTAGTGGTTTGTAAAAGTATTTTATGTAGTGTCTGCCAGAAAACCCTAAAGCCCATACTGGTTAATTGTTTGGTTATTTTTCATTGTATTGAATAGTTATACACAGGGTGTGCTTTTACTGATTTTGGTTTAAATTTTACCAGTAATTCGTGACTAAATTCCGACATTTATGCGTGAACGATTTGAACAGCAATTGAGCTTTTTAGCAGTACCCATCTGCGATATAAAAATCCCAACAAAAAGCCGTGATGAAATGCCTCCCACAGTTAGGGCTTTGCAACATATTTTTACTACACCAGCATTAAATGAAAAGATATTTAAGCTGTTAGAAGAAAAAATATGCTGAGGCAAAAAAAAGACAGGGCGGATACTCATGTACCGCCATAACCCAAATGCGTAAAAAAGTTAAAAAAAGAGGCGAAAACCAACGAGTCATTATGTTCCCCCGCCAACATAGAAATATAGTTTCAATCAATGTAAAGCATAATTTGGTCTTTATCTGTATCCATTACATAAATAATTTCCGATGCCCAGTCGAAATAATTCCTGTGGTTTGCGCTGCCGTTATTTACTATCACCTGTATATCAGCTATCCCGTCTCCATCTTCATCGCACCAATCAATTGAAAAATCTTCAGGGCATACAAAAAATGTCATCCATATTCCGGTCTATTATTAAACAATCACTATCGGCATCTCCTTCTACATCTGTCCATTTCATATCATCATCATCATCTATCCAAACTATAGGGATGTTATTGTTTATAAAATAATATAAAAGATCAGGGTCATCATCTTTATCCAAATAAACCATTTTACTCTTACTTTTATTAAGAGGCTGAGGCATCTTCCAGGGAAGTAATAGAGTATTTGAATTCCATGAGTTTGAAGTATCGGTTTGTGCACATGTACTACAAACAGGAATTATAACAAACCCTGCAAACAAAAAGAAATGTGTAACCCCTATTATTTAAAATTGTTTAATTACAAAATTGAATACTGAAGAAAAAATAGTTGTAAGTATTACATGGATGATTTAAAAAACAGAGCCCTATTCTTTTGCAAACGAAAAGTTCTCCACAATGAATAATTTAGATCATACTTTAAATACAAATCGTTAATGCAGTAATACCTGGAAAATAATAAAAATTACAGCATGACATATTTGTTTTTAATATCCTGTATTTTGTGGCTTTAAATTGGGATTATTTTGTAATTCGGTTAGTGGTATAGGAAATAAATAATCTCTTGATGATGTAAAGTTTGGCTGGGGCTCAAGAGAGTTAGGTCCTTTAAATACAACGTCCCCTAATTGTCTTCGCTTTATATCATACCAGCGTTTAAATTCAAAAGAAAGTTCTAATCTTCTTTCCTCTAAAATCAAATCAATCAACTGTTGCTTTGAAAAGGCACCCAAAGAACTATTTACCGGAAACCCCGTAAAGTTACCAGGCCAGTTTCTTGCCCGGGCCCTGATAAGATTAATATAGTCGATGGCTTCCTGTGTTGGGCCGGTGGTTTCTGTTTTTGCTTCTGCGGCAATCAATAATATTTCTGCATAGCGCATATCAGGATAATTATGATCAGAGAACCTTCCATCGCTGTTAGCGGTACCCGGAAACCTTCTCCATTTAGCTATGTGCGGTCTTTTTTCGTTAGGAAAAGAGATATAAGGGATTTTAACTCCTGCGGCATTTAATATACTATCGTCAAAACTTACTTTACGCCTGTAATCTTGGGCATCCCATGTTGTGAATACAGCTAACAATGGTACGTTTACACCAAAGCCATTTTGTGGTGTATTGCGGATACCAGTCATTGGCCCAACTAAATCGTCATTTTGATTGCCAACGAATAATAAACCCTTAAAATCAACTGCAAAAATAGGTTCCCTGATATTATCTGCCTTTTCAGCTCTGAATAAGTCCTGGTAATCTGCTTCCAATTCATAGTTATAAGTTGCTTTATTATCAATTACCCATTTGGCTTCTAAATAAGAATTTGCATAATCAGCAGTCGTTAAATATACAGAGGCTAAATAAGCTGCCGCAGTAGCTTTTGTAGGTCTTGTTCTAACATCAGATACATAGGTAACCGGCAACCATTGTTTGGCAAATTCCAAATCCTTAATAATACTTTTATACACATCTGCTTCTTTTGTTTTGCCAATTGATTTAACCAGCTCCGGGTCGGATACAAAAAAATCTATGTAGGGGATATCACCAAAACATCTTACTAAATGATAATAACTTAAGGCTCTAACAAACTTCGCCTCGGCAATCAGTGGGTTAATGTCGCTCTCCGCCAAACCCAGTGTTTTAGCTCCGGCCTCTGCTGAATTGGCAGCAGAAATTACCTGGTACCAAACTGGCCAAAATGCAGATACCATCGCATTGTTAGCATCCATATTAAAATCATTTACCTGGATTCTTGCAGCTACTGTACCTCTGTTACCAATACCACACATATCGCCTCTGAACATTAATGCACAAACAAATTGTCGCCCATACAATGGTTCAGACGCTAATCTTCCATAGGCGCCAAATACAGCAGCCTCAACGTCTTTTTTTGATTTATAAAAACTTTCAGGCGCAAGCAATCCAATTGGTTTTTCTTCTAATATTTTTTTGCATCCCGATATATACAATAGGATAGATAGTATTGATATAATAAAGAATATCTTTTTCATTTTTGTTGAATTATAGTAATTAAAAAATGATGTTTATACCCGCAGTATAGGATTTTGCATTGGGATAACTGGCATAATCTACCCCTGCATTCAGATTCGAATTTCTGTAGTTTACTTCAGGGTCGTATCCCCTGTATTTTGTAGCCGTAAAAATATTTTGTGCACTTACATAAAGCCGCACCTTTTGTAACTTTATTTTTTTCAGCGTTTCATCGGGTAAGCTATAACCCAATGCAATATTTTTTACCCGAATGTAGCTGCCATCAAAAATGAAACGGGAAGAAACTCTTTGAGGCCTGCCTGCAAAACCTCTTGGAATATTTGTGTTGGTATTTGTACTTGTCCATCTGTTTAAACCTTCGGTAGTGATATTATTAATGCCCGATAAAGTTTCTAATTCCAACAGCGTATAACTGAGCACGTCATTGCCTTGCGAACCTTGAATAAAACAATTCAAATCGAAATTGCGAAAGGTAAATTCATTATTAAATCCCCAAATAAAATCGGGATTGGGATTACCAATAACCGTTCTGTCGTCATTATTTAAAATACCGTCTGGTTGAAAAAGCTGAACACCATCCGCATCTTTTTTTCCACTTATATCCCTGAAGCTTTCACCGCCGGCTGCCTGCTCAAATCCACCACCCGGTATAAAGGTGGCACCTGCCTGGTATACGCCGTCGTATATCCAGCCAAAAAAACTACCCACAGGCTCACCCACCCTTAATATCTGGGCTGAATTTCCAATACCAACCATGTGACCTGGAGCATTGGCATAAATAATGTCTGTGCCGCCAGGCAGGGCAAGCACTTTATTACTGTTAAATGAAATGTTGAAGTCGGTATTCCATCCAAAATTACCCGTTAAATTCTTTGAGTTGACTGCAAATTCAAAACCCTTGTTTTCAATTTTACCAATGTTTTTAATTTGGGTTGTATAGCCCGAATATTGCGGTAAGGGCACATTGAATAATAAATCTGAAGTAATTGATTTATAATAATCGGCGGTAATAGTTATCCTGTTTTTAAAAAGACCGATATCAACCCCTATGTTTTGTTGTGCGGTAGTTTCCCATTTCAATTCGTCGTTTGCAATTGTTGTGGGTCTTACTGCATTTACTGAAGTGCCATTTACAAATGTATAAACAGGCGAGAAACGGGCAAGTGTCTGGTAAGGGCCTATTGCCTGGTTACCAGTTAGCCCGTAACTGAACCTCCATTTGAAGTTGCTGATGGTATTTATTTTTTGCATAAATTTTTCTTTATGCATGTTCCAGGCCAATGCTGCGGAGGGGAAAAAAGCCCACTTATTATTTTTACTAAAATTAGAAGATCCATCGTACCTCGCATTTACTGTTAGTAAATATTTATCGCTCAAATTATAATTTACACGAGCGTAGTAAGACGCCAACTGAGATTCAGCAAAAGAAGAGCTACCAGGCAATGCAACCGCACCTCCACCTAAATTCCAGAAGGAAACCGAATTAGATAAAAAAGACTGGCTATTTATACTAAAGTCTTCTGAAATAAATTTTTGATAAGACCCGCCAAGCAATGCGGTAACCTTATGCTTTTTAGAAAAAGTATTTGAGTAAGTCAGGTAATTTTCGTTTATATAACTCTTTCTCAACTGCTGGCTCAAACCTCCCTGGCCACCCACATTTTGTCCTGCAACCAGCGTAGTGGGAGTAAATTCACCAGTACGTTGATTGTTTGAAAATTCACCAAAAGACGTCTTGAATTTTAAATTTCTAACCAGGTTTACGTCCGCATAAAAATTATATTGGTATAAATTACCTTTTACCTCGTTCTGTAATTCGTTCACTACAGCCACCGGATTATCATGGGGGTCGCCTACAACATTTAGCGAGTAAGAACCATCCGGCCTTAATACAGGCTGGTCGGGTCCAAATTTAAAAGCACCGGCAACCACACCTGTACTATTTCCACCACCCGTATTTTCTTGTGTTCGCACACCGTCATTTGTTGACGATCCTAAAAAAACATTCATCCCTATTTTCAAACCTTTTGTTACAGCAAAATCTACATTACTGGTCACGTTAAATCGTTTAAATGCTGAGTTTATAATAATACCCTGCTGGTCGTATAATGCACCAGATACATAATAATGAAGAGCATCTGTACCACCCGAAAAAGAAAGCTGGGTATTTTTAATATTACCTTGCCTAAAAATGAGATTTTGCCAATCTGTATTTGCGTTACCTGATACATAAGCAGGGTTTATTTCCTTTATATAATCAGTAAACTGAGCACCATTTAATAAGGGAAGCCGGTTAATTTCTTTTTGAACAGAGTAAGAGGAATTAATCTCAATTTTTGGTTTACCTGCTTTGCCTTTTTTGGTAGTAACCAATATCACACCGTTAGCGCCTCTTGAACCATAAATTGCAGTAGCGGATGCATCTTTCAAAATTTCCATTGACTCAATGTCTTCGGGAGGTGGTAAAATTCCACCTGCAAAACCGTCTATAACAAAAATAGGGTCGCTGCTTGCATTAATAGAAGTACCACCCCGAATTCTTATTTTGAAAGTCCCTCCCGGATTTCCATTGTTGGCCTGTACCAATACTCCTGCAGACCGGCCTTGTAAAGCCTGCACTGCATTAGAAGCAGGATAAGCAGCTAAATCCTTGCTTTTTACAGATGATACAGAACCGGTTAAATCACTTTTCCTCACTGCTCCATAACCAACTATTACTATTTCCTCTCCTTTATTATCCTTTCGTTTCAGTTTAATATTCAACACCGTTTCTTCAGAGACTTTCATTTCGGTATTTTCGAAACCTATATACGAAAAAATAAGGGTTCCGCCATTTTCCGGCACCTGTATTGAGAAGGTTCCATCTAATGCTGTAGATGTCCCTTGTTTGGTTGCTTTTAAAATAACAGAAACATTTTGAAGCGGATTGCCTTCCTCATCTGCCACTTTACCTTTTACCATGAAAGGCGGTGGTGGCTCAGGGTTAATAATGCTTACCTCGGTTACTTTTAATTTCTTTTTTATTATCACGGTTTTTTCTACAATCGAAAAAGTTAGAGATGAATTCTCTAAACATTTGTTGATTGCATCTTCAAGCGTGGCGTCTTTTACTGCAAGGGTTATCTTCCCTTCTTTCAGTAACAATTCAACGGAATATAAAAAATAATACCCGGTTTGTTTTTTAATCTCTTTAAAAACTTTTCTTAAAGAAGAGTTTTTCACTTCCAAAGATACATTCTGAGAATACCCGTCTTTTGCAGCAAGCTGGATAGTGAAAAGAAACAGGAAGATTGCTGTAAGTTTCATAATTACAAGCATTTTGATAAAATTTCGCCTAAAGCGAAATTTGGCAAGCTTAGAATCCATAACTTTAATTTGATTTTGGTTAAAAAATAAACAGTCCGCTAAGATTGTGTTAAATGATTAATCTAAAATTTGGCCGGAAGTGTTACAAGCGCTTCCGGTTTTTTTTGAATTGATCATTTTATTTTACGAGAAATTGGATATAAATATTATTGTGGTAGTACAACCACTTTCCTTCCTTCGATAGTAAATTTTACTTCGCCTGTCAGTTCAAGCATGTTCAACACTTTTATAACATTTACTTTTTTGGGAATACTACCATCAAAATGCGTTGTTATATTTCCTTTATATGCTACTTCTATATCATACCACCTTGCAATCTGGCGCATCACGTATTTTATATCCGCATCTTCAAAGTGAAAAACACCTTCCTTCCAGGCAATTACTTCCTCTAAATCTGTATTGTTAATGACGGTTGCCAACCCTGTTCCTGATTGTAACTGTTGCCCTGGTTTTATCCGGGTAATTCCAGTTGCATGATGAACCTGTACACTTCCTTCAAAGAGAGTAGTCCTTAAATTTGATTCATCATCATACGCATTTACATTAAAATGAGTACCCAATACCTCTACAACTTCCGGGTCTCTATTTGCAACACGAACAGTAACTTTAAAAGGATGTTTTGCATTTTTTTCTACTTCAAAGTAAGCTTCACCACTAACCTCCACCTCACGGTTTACTCCTTTAAAAACTACAGGAAATCGTAAAGAAGATGCGGAATTGAGCCAAACTTTTGTTCCATCGGCCAATATTAACTGATATTGCCCACCCCGGGGGGTTGATACTGTATTGTATAATACCTCAGTGGCAGGACTGCCCGATGAATTATAAACTAACTGCCCATTGCTTAATTTAGTTAGTTTAGTATTTCCCTGGTTTATAATAGAACCGTTCAAAGAATCATCTAACGGTACAGATGAACCATCAGCAAGCACCAAAATAGCTTTGTTCCCGCCTGCTTTTAGATCGTTGTGTTGATTTGGTATTGCAAATAATTCTGTATTTTTTGCCGATGAGGAGTTTGATTTTTTTGAAAAGTGATAAACCCCAAACATAAGGATGGGAAACATAATAGCCGCTGCCCATTTAAATTTATACCAATTTGATAGATTTTTAACAGGGGCCTGAGGTATATTTTCCTGGGAAAGTTGCTTAAGAAGGTAATTCATTTTTTCATCCCACTCAGCGTCAGGGATGGAAAGAGGGGATTTTGCAGATTGAACCCAAAGTGCCTTTAATTCCAATAAAAGGGTTTCGTTTATGGTATCTGTATTCAATAACAACAAAAACTCCTGGTATTCATCAGGTGTGATAGAATTATCCAGGTACTGATGAAAAAGTGCATTCAGCCGAATATCATTTTGTCTCATAACGCTAGTTTATTTTCTCAATCGCTTTATATAAGACGAGAAAAAAGTGAAGCTGTACTAATTCATTTAAAATAAATTAATCTGGGACAAAAATAAAAGTAGTATCAGTTCAACATTGAGTGTAATATATTTACGGACAAATTCAATTGATGAACAAAGATGATTGCGAACTGTATTTTTTGTAAGGTTTAATTTTTGAGCTATTTCTTCATTGGTTAAGTCAAGGTGATGATGTAGATAAAAAACCTTTTGCCGTTGAGGGGATAATTTGTCAATTGCCTGGCCAATTATTGCTTCAGTATTTTTTAATAATAATTTATTATCTGCATTTTCTTCAGATTTCGGCTCGTGCATTAAATTCCAAACTTCTTGCTGAAGTAAAGGGTTCCTTTTGGGGGATTTCAAAAAATCTATGGCCATATTGTGGGCAACCCGGAAAAGAAATTGGTCAAAGTTTTCGATTTGTGTAATCGTTTGTCTGCCGTGCCATATCTTCAAAAAAACATCCAACACAATCTCTTCGGCAGTTTCTGCTGATTTAGTAATTTTAAATAAATAGGTATAAAGTTGATTCCGGTACCGCTCAAAAAGTAATTTGAATGCCAACTCGTTACCCTGGCTTATTTTGTTAAGCAGTTGCAGTTCTTCGTATGACTTGTTTTTATTCACTTTAATTAATTGGCTCGTACAGCAGTTATATCAAACTATTAAAAATATCAACTCCTTTTTATTGCTAAAAAATTGTATTACTACATTCAAATTAAATACTTGATATCTATCGAACTAAAAGTAATACTTTTTTTCAAAAATAATTGGCTAAAAAGGTTAAGGGTGCATCCCAAATCCAATATCTATCGGATGTCGCATCAAAATAAATAGCAACAATGTTTAATGCACCCGGGTTAATCACTTTATACTTCGCTTATGAGGAGGATTTCTCATTAGCTCATAACACAATTGCGGGCTTGTTTTCTCAATACCTGTCAATAAAAAAATTACTTTACCAGCATCTGATGGATCAATAGCATAATAATAATCCCTGTCCACCCCTTCGGGTTTAGCAGTAATGGAAAGCCGGTTAAAAAGCCATGTCCAGCTTCCCTTTTTATAATATTTTAAATTACGCTCCGGGGCATTTAAAAGCCATTCATATTCTTTCCAGTTTTTTTTAAGCACAGTATTTTGATTTTCAATTGACACTAATTTAAGATTACCACCGGCCTTGGTACAAAAAATGTTTTTAATTTTTTCCGTTGTCCAGCCACTATGTTGCTCCCATGCGGTATAGGGTTTATCAGAGTGACTATCATTCCAACAATTATCAGTTGAAATTATCGTGACGAATTGTCTTTTACCGACATCAGCACGGCTGATTGCTTCTCCAATTACCTGTAACGGTCCTGCTTCCACAATAAATAAGGGACTGGCCGCATCTGAAAGATTGATCTGGTCTTTTAATGCTTCGTATGCAATTTCCGGGGCATCTACCGCAGATAAGAAGCGAGTCTGCGTAAACCCAAACATTTTTCCACCGGTAATTGCACTTTCTTTCATTTGTTCTGATGGCTTAATGCCATTTATACCCGGATGCTCATGATTGCTTCCCCAAATATGATCACTGTAAATGTACAAGGCTAACTTATTTTGCAAGCCTTTTGCTGCGATGATGGCTAACGATAACGGAGTTGCGCCCCAGTCGTCGTGGTCGTGTTCGTTTCCGTCGGAGCTTACAACAATGCGCCCTTGTCCTTGCCAAAGCGGAACAGGCAATGCTAAGCTTGCTATCTGTAAATTGCTATCCGCCAACTTTGCAGATACTGTTGTTTGCGTGTAGCCCAATAAAGACAAGCACAAAAAACATAAGAGTACAAAATATTTACTTTTTTGAAATAACATAATTTCCTGCTTTAATGGTGAAATATAAAAGTTGCTTTGTATTTTCTACTTTCTGAATTACTTTGTCACCCTTTGCCAATCTTATCTCCCAGCTACCTTCTTCGATATCTGTTATCAATACTTTCATTTCTTTACTGCCTGCGATATTTAAGGTAAACTGATCATTAATGATATCACCAGCTTTACTGAATAAAACAATCCGGTCATTGATAATGACACCCACAAATTTTTCTGTTTCAATTTTCTTTGGTAAAAAAATGGGTGATGGAAATAATTTGTCATCCATTACTTCCATTACATTCAGGAATAAATCATTTGCGGCAGCACGTTTTGGAGACAGTTCAATTCGCCAGGTAGCACTGTCGGCAGAATTGTCTATGGCATTGGGCGATTGCGGAAAATTCGTTCCAAACACCTGGTATTGTTTGGTGAGCCCACCAATTTTTGAAATGCTGTAATTATTCGCAACAGGGAGCAGGGTTGTGTTGATCATCTTTCCACTATACCCTTTCCCTGTTCTTGCAATAACGGTCGTATTTTTATTTACAACCGGTTCTTCAACACTGTGCAGTAACCAGTATTTTTTAAATGCTTTATTAGCAGCAGTAACATTATCAAATACAACGAATGCCGCCGGTATTTTGCTGTCATTAAAATTTAAGAATACAAAAGAACGAGTAAAGCCTTTTACTTTAGAAGAATAAGCGGCTGCAAGATTCCCTTTGAGATAGGAGAACTCAGGCCGAATGGAATCTGGTCCAAATGCATGTGCAAGCACTTCACCTGTCTTATAATCATTTCCTAAAAGATCAGCAAGGTTCGTTGTTTCCCGGCTATTGTTGGGCAATCGCTGCCCGCCATCGTTGATCACTTCTTTATTACCCGATATAAATTTTTCATTGGAATCGTAAATCAACATGGTATTGTGGGCAATACTTCGCTGGTAATAATTTTTAAAATGTTCGCTTCCGTAACCTCCATTTTTACCCTGGTAAACTCCTGACTGAACAGTAAGCGGACCTTTATAATACAGTTGAAAACTTCCTGCATCCAGATGCTGGTGATTGACAAAGTTGTAAACACCCACTTTCATTTCTGCAACAACAGCAGGAGATTTTAATCCATCCTCCCACCCTGTTCTGGCAATCATTGCACCAAAGGGCTCCTTAAAATACCTGGTTAACGGAAGCGTGGCAGTGGTCTCATTTAAAGGTACATTGGGGTCATAAAATAAAAAATCAAATAAATAATCACCCCCATTTCCGATGTTAGATTCTTTCAAGGCTTCATCCAGCAAAACAGGATCTTTAAAGTAGCTTCCTGCCAATGCATTCATTGTACCACCGTTTACCCAGTATTTTCCAAAAGGTGAAAAAACTTCTGTAAAGTCATCGCCATTCCGAATCAATTGTCCATCGGGTCGTCTGCTGTAAACAAAGTAGTAAGGAACTTTACGCTGATCATTTCCAAAAATTTCAGGGTAGCCCATTTTGTCAAAAATAAATGTTGCAATCATATCCCAATAAAACCGGTAAGGCCCGTAACTGCTCCCCTGGTGATGGTAACCTGCCGGATAGAAAAATTTTCGTGAGGGCACAAACTCAGCCATAATCCTTCCTGCTGCCAACCGGTATATTTCAGGTTTTTCATTGTAGGTTGCTACTCCGCATGAAAGCATATCCCTTGCCAACTGTGCTTCAGCACCATGCCCTGTAACGGAACCCTGCTTTAATGTTGGCCATTTAATTTCCAACTGTGTTGCCAGTGTTTCCATTTGGCCGATGAGGAGTTGCTTTTCCGCTGCTGTTAATAACGAATAACACCAATCATATACAATTGCTCCGGTTACAATTGCACGGCCTATTTCTCTGCATACATCGTCTTTTAGCAGGTCGATTTTAAGCGTTGCGTAATAATGAAGCAAATTATCAACTACCTCCCTGCCTTGTTTTTGATTGTTCGAAAAAAGATATAACAAAGCCTTTGCCTCAATGGCATTACGGATTTTATTGTCATTATTGCCAGCCTTATTTGCGTCTAAATTTAAGTATCCATCTGTAATAAAAGCAGCAGCACTTGTAATTTTTTCCCAACATTTTTTTAATACAATGCTATTGACTTTTTCTTTTAATAAAGGAATATCTTTTCTTGTTAAGTATAGCCGCGGATGCTCTGCCGGTGGAACAGGTATTGATAATCCTTTACCCTCCCTTTCGGTAATGGGCGGATAACTGATAGAGATAATTTTGTTGGTATCAGCATAAAGTTTTCTTTCAACTATATGTTGCGCATAAAGTGCCGGGATAAAAAACACGACCAGGAAATTGCAAACGATGCTTTTCATTTCTTATCTTTTTAATTCTTATGTAATAATTATTACCAAACTTTTTTTAAGTTATTTTATATAAATG
>Ga0163148_10003178_pt1 | contig 18530 bp, 11 predicted proteins | sample OliLakLV19MP7P2_FD_148606 | JGI IMG/M metagenome (GOLD analysis project Ga0163148, IMG submission 148606) | Freshwater microbial mat bacterial communities from Lake Vanda, McMurdo Dry Valleys, Antarctica- Oligotrophic Lake LV.19.MP7.P2 | ecosystem: Environmental > Aquatic > Freshwater > Lake >...
AGCTGAGGCTTGGTATCGACGCGGGCTTTGGGCGATAGCAGCAGAGTCCGGTTAAGCTGTCCGGCATCGGTGAGCTGAGCGGCTTGGGGCACAAGCACCTTGCCGTTGAAGATGGCGTGAGCGCGATCGCCCACAATACACTTTTGTAGCTGTCGTGTGGTGCCGTAGGGCTGGGTCAGGGCGATCGCGCTGTGCAGATCTCCCACCTGCGTCCCGGCAATCATGGTGAGTCCATTCAGCGTGGTTTCGGTTTGTTCCCCGGTTTGATAAATCTCCAGATGATGCCGCGATAGCGCGGCACCAAAGCTGAGGGCGTTGCCGATATAGCGAGAACTGCGGGCTTGAGAGACCGCTGTTTTGCCGATGTGGAACGCCGCCAAGCTGTCGCGCTGAACGCGAGTGTGATTAACTTGAGCATTCTCGGCCAGCCAGATTTCGGTGACTGCATTGGTCAAGCAGACGCCTGATCCCAGAGTCACATAGTCTTCGATGAGGGTGAGGGCACTGTTGACGCCAGCTACAACCAAACAGCGGGGCTGAGTCAAGGTAGGGCGTTGGTTTGCCTGCGCGGAGCGCGGATCGCCACCTGTTGCCACAAACAGCAGGTGAATTGGCGGGTCTACCACGAGCTGTTTGGGTAGCACGATGACTGCCGCATCGGATAATCCCGCCGTGTTCAGCGCGGTGAACAGTTCGTCTGCTCCCGATTGTTGGGCGAGGTAGGGCAGCAATTCATCCGGTTCAGCCAATGCGGCCAGATTGCCAACTTGAAGGGTGGCGGGCAGGTTGGATATGTCCGACAAGTGCGGCGCGTACACCCCATCGACAAACACCAATCGGCTGTGTTCGGCTTCGGGTAAAACGTAGGCGGCTAGGTCGGCAAGCTGAACGCTGGAATTGGCGGCAGCTGCAAACTCAATCCCTAGCAAATTCGATAAGTCGGTAAACCGCCATGCTTCGTTGCGGTTGCTGGGGAAGGACTGCGACTGCACCTGAGCGGTGGCGCGATCGCGCAAACTCTGGAGCCAAGAGGCAGGGGAGGGAGAGGCGATCGCCAGCTCCACCAAACGAGACAAACACGCCTGCCGTTTCTGCGCCGACCCGCTCAATCCCAGCTCTGACCGAATTTCTGAGCCTACTTCTGACTCTACGTCTGGCAACGTCGGAGATACTTGAATACTCATTACGCTACCCCCGCCGCTGCTTCATCTAGCACCCAGTCATAGCCGCGCTCTTCTAGCTCTAGCGCCAAGTCTTTGGTACCAGAACGAATAATTCGGCCATTGGCCATCACATGGACATAATCGGGCACAACGTAATTCAGCAGCCGCTGGTAATGGGTAATCATCAGCGTGGCGTTGTCTGGGTTAGAAAGCTGATTGACGCCATCGGCTACGATTTTGAGCGCATCAATATCTAGCCCCGAATCGGTCTCGTCTAAAATGCCGAGCTTCGGTTCTAGCAGCGCCATCTGCAAAATTTCGTTGCGCTTTTTCTCGCCGCCCGAGAACCCTTCGTTGACGCTGCGGTTCAAAAAGGCCGCGTCCATTTTGACGACATCGAGCTTTTGCTGCACTAGCTCATCAAAATCAAAGGCGTCTAGCTCTTCTAGCCCCTGATGTTTTTGGCGAGAATTATAGGCCACTCGCAAAAAGTCTAAGTTGCTCACCCCCGGAATTTCCAGCGGATATTGGAACGCCAGAAACACACCCGATCGCGCCCGATCTTCTGGCTCTAATTCCAGTAAATTTTGGCCTAAAAACCACACCTCTCCACCCGTGACGTCATAGGCTGGATGCCCCGCCAAGACTTTGGAGAAGGTACTTTTTCCAGACCCATTTGGTCCCATGATGGCGTGGATCTCGCCCGCTTTGATCTCCAGATTCATCCCTTTCAAAATCTGGGTACCGTTTACATTAACGGTTAAATCGTTGACCGATAGAATAACCGGACTGTTCTCACTGATCACGTCGTACTCCTCTGCGCTAAATCGTTCCCTAACCCACACTGCCCTCTAGCTTCAGAGCCAACAGGCGATCGGCTTCTACGGCAAATTCCATTGGCAGCTGGCTAAACACGTCCTTACAAAAGCCGCTAATCATCATCGAAATCGCATCTTCTGCCGAAATCCCCCGCTGCCGAAAGAAGAACAGCTGATCTTCTCCAATTTTGGAAGTAGAGGCTTCGTGCTCGACGCGAGCCGTATTGTTTTGGACTTGAATGTAGGGGAATGTGTTTGCCCCAGCCGTGTCGCCAATTAGCATTGAGTCGCACTGTGAATAGTTACGTGCCCCGTCTGCTTTTGGCCCAATTTTGACCAGGCCGCGATAGCTGTTCTCAGACTTACCCGCCGAGATCCCCTTCGAGATGATCGTACTGCGGGTATTTTTGCCAACATGCACCATTTTGGTACCCGTATCGGCTTGCTGCATGTTATTCGTTAGCGCTACCGAGTAGAACTCGCCCACCGAGTTGTCGCCCACTAGCACGCAGCTCGGATACTTCCAGGTAATCGCAGATCCGGTTTCCACCTGTGTCCAAGAAATTTTGGAATTGACGCCCTGGCACAGCCCCCGCTTGGTGACAAAGTTGTAAATGCCGCCCTTGCCATTGGCATCGCCAGCGTACCAGTTTTGCACCGTGGAGTACTTAATGTCGGCATTGTCGAGCGCTACCAGTTCCACCACCGCCGCATGCAGCTGGTTGGTATCAAACATGGGAGCCGTGCAGCCCTCCAGATAGCTGACCGAGCTGCCTTCCTCGGCCACAATTAGCGTCCGCTCAAACTGACCCGAATCGCCATTGTTGATGCGGAAATAGGTGGACAGCTCCATCGGGCAGGCAACGCCCTTAGGAATGTAGACAAAGGACCCGTCGGTGAATACTGCTGCGTTGAGCGCCGCAAAAAAGTTGTCGCCCACTGGCACCACGCTACCCAGATACTTCCGGATTAGCTCGGGGTACTCCCTCATCGCTTCCGAAATTGAGCAGAAAATGACGCCCACTTCAAACAACTTCTCGCGGAACGTCGTAGCCACAGACACACTGTCAAAAATGGCATCTACTGCCACATTCGACAGCCGCTTTTGTTCAGAGAGTGGAATGCCTAACTTCTCAAACGTCTCTAGCAGCGTGGGATCCACATCATCTAGGCTATTCAGCTTTTTCTGCTGCTTGGGAGCCGAGTAGTAAACAATCTTTTGGTAATCGATTTTGGCATAACCGACTTCTGCCCAGGTCGGCTCGTCCATCTTGAGCCACTGGCGGTAAGCCTTGAGGCGAAACTCCAGCATAAAATCTGGCTCATTTTTCTTGGCAGAAATCAGCCGAATGACATCTTCACTGAGTCCGGCGGGGATGGTGTCGGACTCAATATCGGTGACGAAGCCGTACTTATACGGTTGGTTAACGAGGGAGGTGACGGATGCAGTCATCGGTTAAATGTTCTCTCAATGGGAAGGGCTGAGCATGAGATGGCCTGGGGCTGGACGGTGAGCGGCTGGACTTTAAGGGTTGTTGGTCACACTGCGAATTTCATCGAAGCCGATTTCTTGTTGGCTGCCCGCAAAGTCGTTATCGGCTGGCAGGAAAAGCATACAGTGACACTCCTTGCGCTCACGCATGGGGACACAGGGGCAATTCCAGTAGGCCGCTGCGGCCTCAGCCTGTTTGTCTTCGTAATGGCGGCAGGGGCAAAGGGGGGCACCCAAATCGTCTTTATGTTTGGCAAGACCCTCAATGACAACCGCCGTCACACTGGGATCGACACAAAAATAGGTGCCTGTGCGCTTGGCGTAGCTCTCGGAGAAGCTGCGCATTAATTCGAGATTTTTATCTGAAGCTTGAGTTGGTTTATCCATTGGGGTAAGGCGACAGAGCCGGCAATTAGATCCTATAATTAAAACAACTTCTGTGTTGCTATAAGTCTATTCTAAAGTGTAAATGTACTTTAGCAACCTCTAAGTTGTCAAAGTCAACCCTAAGTCTTTTTCTTTTTGACTTTATTTTTTGGAATCGGTAGATGACAACGATTCAAGAACCATCCACCAAGCAAGATATCCTGCACCATCTGGTGAAACAGGGACCGACTAGTGCGCAAGCGCTGGCTGAGCATTTGGGTATTAGTCCCCAAGCGGTGCGTCGTCACCTGAAGGATTTGGAAGATGAGGGGCTAATTAAGCGGGAAACAGTTCAGGTGGGGATGGGACGACCGAACCATCTATATAGCCTCAGTCGAGAGGGCCGCGATCGCCTCCCAGAGCGCTACAACGACTTTGCCGTTTCGCTCTTAAACACCCTGGCGCAGACGGTCGGACCCGACCAAATGGGCACGATTTTGCGCAAGCAGTGGGAGCAAAAGGCGCAAGACTACCGCAAGCAGGTGGGCTTAGGCTCACTGGCAGAGCGCGTGGCTCGCCTGGTAGAACTGCGCCGCTTAGAAGGCTACATGGCAGAATGGCATACTGTAGACGGTGACGGTTCCGACAGCAGCGCTCCCGAATACATCATCACAGAATACAACTGCGCGATCGCCCAAATTGCTGAGTCGTTTCCTAGCGTCTGTGGTCACGAGCTAGATATGTTTGAACTGGCGCTGCAAGACTGTAGAGTGCAGCGGACGCACTGGCAAGCCAATGGGGAACACCGCTGCGGCTATTTAGTTCAACCGAAGTAATTTTTCTGAAAGTAATTTTTCTGAAAGTAGTTTTTTGACAATATGCGTCCATGACGAATTCTCAGCCTGCTCCGATGGAATTTCTCACCCCTGATGAATGTGCCGAAGTCGATCGCGCCCTGATGACGTCAGGCGATCGCTTTTCCACTCGGGTTGCCATTTACTCACTGCGGGCACTGAAACAAATTGCCCAGCAGTCGGGGGATGCGATCGCCGAGTTAAGCCCACAGCAGATTGCCGACTGGGTGGAGCAAGACCCGGTTCTGCATCCTGAGCGCGGGTTTGACGAAGAATTTAAAGTATTTTTTGGTCGATTAGTCATCTCCTCGCTCAAACCCCTCCGACAGATTTCCGCTGAAACAGGAGTGGCGATCGATGCCTTGAGCGTTTCGCAGGTCGTCAGTTGGTTTGAGCAAAAAGCCAAACTCCGAATTCAGCAGAGCAGCGCCCCCACTCCTTCGAACCAGCCATGACAGTCCAGCCTAATCAACAGCCCCCGGCTCAACAGCCTACCAGTCAGTCTGACAGTGTTTGGCAAGCCAAACCGTGGTGGTGTCAGCCCTGGTCAATATTGCTGACCGGGTTTGGGCTAATTGCCGCTAGCTGGGTGCTGCTAAAAATTATTTGGGTGACTGTATTAGTGGCGATTCCACTCCTGGCGTGGATGGTTTTTTTCTTGTTAATTTATCCGTCCCTGATGCAGTCTGAACCAGCCGCACAGGATTTTTCTGATTCTGGCTCTGCCTAGGTTGCCAGAATCATCGCGATGGGCAGAAATCTCCGGAGAGCGATCGCTTAGGGGCGAAAGGAATTCCTAGCCACTCTATTTCTGTCATCAGCATCTATGCACCTCGCGCAACGTGTAATGATTCTCCTGGGTTCTGGGCTAGCGATCGCCCCCCTACTGCTCCAATCATCTCCAGCCCAAGCGGAGCCAGCGAACCAGCCAGCGGGACTGTCTGGCAGCTACCTGGGTGTCACTCTAGACGGTGATAACCTCAACGATAGCTTGCGCACCTTAGTCAGAACGGGCAACTCTGCCCTTTGGCTAGTAGATCAAGTGATCAGCCGACCCAGAAACCCGTCTACCCCTGGCACCGGCAATGCTTCTGACCTCCCCCCCACGCATTTGCAAGGGCGACTTGATTTACCCAATTCTCAAATATCAGTGCGAGGTACGGTAGTCGTGGGTGAGCAGGTAGAATCTGTGACGCCCGTGCTGTCCTATGACCTGCCCGTTGGCGCTAATACGAATATTTATGCGGGTGCAGGGTATGCCATTGTGCAACCAGGCCAACCGACGCCAGTAGGTAGCCGTGACGGTGTGGTGTTGACCACAGGAATTGAAACGTCGATTAACCGTCGGGTGATTGTTTATGGCGATATGCGCTATCAGCCCAACACAATGGTGGGCAGCGATGCCATGCAGTGGCAAGTGGGGATTGGGCACCGCTTTTAAGCTCTGGCTTGGCCAGAGGAGTAATGCGATTGCAGCAGAAGAATAGACGCATCACTGTTCTGGAAGAGACAGTGATGCGGCGATCGTTTTCAATATGCTTAAGTCACTGCGGTAGTGGCTGTTCTCCAAAACATGCACCACTACCAAGGACTGCCCACTAAAGTGTAAGCAGACCAGTAAAACGGATGAGTAAATTGTTCAGCTACTTCAGCTATTTTATCCTCTTCATTCAACTGCCTGTATATCTTCTCCAAACCTTGTGTTTCAGTTTCAGTAAGTGATTCAAACCGACGACTATCTGCCAACAAAGAATTAATTACAATTTTCAGCTCTCTTAGATTTTGTGTGAGCCTCTGTTTATCAAGCATTGCCATTTGGGTATTTTGTACTGCTTCGGCTTTTGTCACACCTGCCGCTAGGTTACGGTAAAACTCCATCATGTAAATGAGGGATGCTAAATCGTTCACATACCATAAGCTCGCTAGAATTGATTTTACCTCTGCTTGCAAGGAAAGACCTGCAAAACCAAGCTCTGCTGCTTCATCTCCAAGGGCTGTTTGGCAAGCACTTAAAACTAGTAGATCGACTGGAGGCTTATTCCAATTTAGGGTTGCTACCTGAAGCTCATTTAAAGGAAGGGGTGTATCCCATAATTGGATACTAGAGTCACCTGGTTTTCCAGGGCGAAAGTTAGCATGAGTAGCCAGATGTATGATTTGAAAAGGATGTTCACGGCGTGCGTTACGCAAGTTTACTAAGGTCGAACTCTCATTTCGGAATATTTTAGAGCTACCGCTGCTATGACGCCAAGTTCTATCGAGCAATTCTAATTCCAGCGGTACCGCGCTGAGGGGAGCATATGTATCTGATTCGCTGAATTCAGATATTCCCATTGCTAAGACATCTGCTTGTGTTAAATCAGCAGGACGTAAATCGAGCGATCTAAAATTAGGGATAACGCTGATTTTATATTTTTCTGCTAGATATTTATTGGTTTCTGAATCGTAAAGGGCAGCGGCAGGTAAAAATCGCAAGCCATTTTCCATCACAAACAGCAGCGTATTAACTTCAATTTCCTGCGCTTCCAACTCTTGTTCAACAGGTCTGATTAACAAATCATAGAGTTGGGCTGAAGATCGCAAATAATTGTCCGAATTTGGTTTCTGAATCTCTTTCCATAAGTTTTCAACTTGCTCAACAAGCTCATCCCGTTCAACGGTTTTACCTGGCTTCAATTGAGAGGTATTTTCAGGAGACGCTGTATTTTCCTCCGACTCCTCTCGTCTTCGAGATACCTGTCCTCCCCTATTACTATCAAATGTAAATTCATCATCGGGGGCTTCACGTTCAAATTGAGTAATATCTTCAATTTCTATTGTTCGGCCTTGAGAGGTCTCAACTCGAATAAAAACTCGTTCCCTGTCGGAGGCTACGTAAACCACTGCGGCTCGAATTGCTGGCTCTTGAAGCTCTAGACTATGTAGAGCAAAGCGGATAGCGGCAGGATCAACCATTTGCCGATCAAATGCTCGCCCAAAATATCCCCTGAATTCATTTAATCGCCTATTCTCAAGTGCAGGGATGCTAGAGTTAAGCCTAATTCTAGATAAGTCATCACTCGATGAATCCTCATCAGAATCTTCTACGACTTCTTTTTTAACCTCAACTGCAATTTCTAAAATGCTCGCTCCGGGTGCTGCAATATCACTTCTATCGGTTTCGAGAAGGGCTTGAAAATCTGATGAAGTTTGACCTTGTTCAGCCTGTCCGGCCTGAGATGATAATGATGACAGCCGAATATATCTATCTAAAAAGTTTTCGACAGGAACCTGTAATCTTGACATGAGTTGACCTGGCTCAAACCGTTCATCCCGAGATAATGCTCGTATGCGTCTTTCAACTTGGGATAGATTAATCGGCCGCTTAGGAGTGCCATCAGGATTCCGTAAAATAGGCTCTAAATAAGATAAGACAAGTCTCCCTAGTGGTGTCATCTCAGCAGCACTAAATAATGAATTATCTTGACTGCGAACGCTAACCTCACAAATAAAGCCTTCGATCACCTTAACGACCAATATCCCGTCGTTTCGAATACTCAAGTTTTCTGCTCTGGATGTGACATACCCATCCCTGAGATATAAGAGTGTAATTTCATCTTGGATAGCCGTTAGATTTGCGGATGAAACCATTTCTCCTAAATAGGGAGCAATAATTGCATCAACGCGATTTCTAAACTGAGGATTAGATTCATCGGTATAGAGGGAAGATTCGTCAATTTTATAGTCAAGAATAATTCCTTCCCTCTGATTCGCAAAGTTAGATATATCCTCTGTCTGCAACTCATTGGATTGGATTGATACTTCACAGCTTCTATGGGAATTGACATAAGTACGTGCTTTTGCAGGTGCATATACACTACCTATGCTTATCAAAAAAGCAATCAAGCCTAATACTATGAAAGTGAAAAAAGAATATTTTTTTGGAAAAATATACCTTAGATTCATATTTTTAAAGTTCATAATAATTTTACGAATTGCTTAAGAAGCAACAGTTAAGAGTACAATTTTAGGTGCCAAGAAATTAATGCTGCCAAATTCATAAAAAATCGAGAAATATCTAAGTCACCCCCCCCCAGATAGTTCAGAATTTGGTGCTTGTTGCCTGATAAGGGTTTGAGGGTCATTATCCACATTAAAGACTTGGCTGAAACGCACACAATTTTGTACTTGTGGAAAAAACCAAGAAAATCATGGTCTTTTTTGCCCTTGGATAATGCCTCAAACCCTTACTCTATATGAGGCACCAAATTTGAAACTATGTGACCCCCTATGAAATCAAGGCTTTGTAGCTCTTTATACTTTTAATCCCTGCCAAATGGCTATTCTAATACCAAAACGTTAAAAAGTTCATGGAGAGGAGCTTTGCAGGATCTCGACCGCTATTTACTTGGATTGTATAACAAGTTTCCTTCGGTGAGACTATTGAATTTCTTTTTTAATTATTAGAATATTTTATACTGTGCAGCTCAGCAGTGAGTTTATGATATAAGACTCTTGTACAGAATTTTTTCTGAAGAGCTGCTAGAAGCATCAAAACCCCTTATCTCAGCTCAAGGCTTCTCATTTTTGAATACTGGCGGCCATCTTAACGGATCTAGTTTGTTGGGGTAGCCTATTTCCTGGGTTGTTTGGAAACTATGTCATATTTGATCACCAAGCGCGTTCTATGGCGTTTAATCTGGTTTTTAGGAATTGTTCCTTTATTGACTACGGACATCACAGCTACAGTTGCACTGAGTCAATCCTCAAATTCTAAGCAAATAACCCAAGCTGATGGCAACTGTTTAGAAGTTCGTGCCATGTTGGAAAGTATGCCTATAAACGAAGCTGTTAGTACGATTGTCAAATGTCCACAGGATAAACTGAACGATGTTTTGATGGCAGTGTCAAGTGTTTTAGAGACTAGCTCTAGCACACAGACTAGGATTGCTGCTTTGTATGTCTTGGTGGGCTTGTTGGCACCTACTCCGGAGTCAACGGCTCCACATGCTATAGATAGCCTTACAGATGATCAGTTACTAAATTTACTCAGGCAAGTTAGCTCCTTGCTATCGGCCGAAGCGAATCAGGAACAGACCGCAGCCGCACGTGCAGTAGGAATTTTAGCTGTAAAAGTTATTGATAACCAGAGAGATTTAGATGTTACCGAGATTGTAACTAGTAGCTTACTTCCGCTGGCAGTATCACAGAATACGAATTCATCTGTCGAGATCAATGTTCGGTTAGCTACATTGAATGCACTCAGAGATATTGGCTATGCGATACAGGAAGAGGTGAGACAAGAACCATACCGACGACAGTTGGGGCAGCAAGCATCATTGGATTCTGATGACAGGTGGCAACAGAACCCGAATAGATACATGACGCTGGCTAATCGTGTTATGGATCAACTTATCTATCAGTTTTACGTTTCTACTATTGTTGAGCAGGAAGACAATGCCCTTTCTGAGGAACTTCTGGTTTCTCTTAAAGAGGCGCGAGTTGAGGCTTTGTCAGCAGTTCTTCTGATTCGTAGCGTTGCGGCTGACGATAGCGAGAGCATTGCGGCTGACGATAGCAGGCTTGATACTAGAGACGCTATTGGCATTTGGGTTCTAAATTATTTAGCAGGTAACTCATCTGAAGCCGGGGCAGTCAGAGCAACTGCGATCGCATCCCTTGAACGATTGGGGTACCAAGAACCTTTTCGTCAACTAGTCGAAAAACACCTACGTGCTATTGCAGTTGGGAGAGCAATGTACCCTTGGTTATTAGATCATTTTGATCCTGATCTTAGGAACGGTACTCTTTATGAAACATCTGACGAGTTAATCCGTGCACTTTCCAGTGCTGTTGAAAGCGGTCAAAATATAGAAAATACAGAAAATACAGAAAGACGGAGCTATTGGGCAAGACGCAGGGAATTGCAAAGAAAACAGCGACAGCAACAGCAGCAGCAAAGTATTCGGATCAGTGCAGTTGAGATTATGAGCCGTGTATCAGCTCTTGGGGCACACCAACAGACTCAAGCAGCCAATACAGGTATCCGTGCCGTACCTGCAAACACTGCTTTACCCTCTATCAACACCAATTCTCTACCTAGTACTTCAGCATCAATTGGTCGTGAGAACCCGGAACAGCTATTTTATTTACTAAAAGAAGGTTTGGGTAGTCAGGATACCTCAGAAATAAAACAAAGAGCAGAAATTGCCTTTGCCCAAATTTACAACCGAGACTTAAATCGATTGAGTGAAGCCGTTGCGTATGCCGGGGGAGAAGGGAATTTCGATGTGCAGCGCACCGCTGTCCAAGCACTAGGCGGGGTGAATTATCGCCGGATACCGCGAGAAAAAGGCGAGCATGGCGATGAGTTGCCGCCGGAATACTTAAAGATATTGACTCGATTTCTAGGCCAAAGCTTGATGTGTTCTAGCAACGTTGAAGTTCGCAAAGAGGCAGCTTATGCGCTTGGTCAAATTGCGCCATATTGGCCAGAATTGCTAAAAAAACCATTAGAACCCTATTGGTACAATCTTTTAACGGCAAGGTCTTCTAGATCTTTCCCAGAAGCATTGGGGGAAATTTGTAACGGGAGTCCACAGGCTGGTAATGTGGATCAAGAGAAGTTTCGCCAGTACAGAGACAGTCATCAGGAACAGTGGAGTCAGGTTAGCGTACTCGATGCTTTACTGCTAAGGCTAGACGATCCATCGGAAGAGGTTATTGTTTTAGTATCTTATGCTCTTAGTCGCTATGGAATTGCCCTCGGCAGCGAGCAAAGAAGAAGTGAGCTACTTCAAGCTATGCCATCTCAAGGGCGAGGAACGGTGAGGGTTGATAATTCTCTTCAGCTTTTAAAGACCTGCATGAAAGCACTCATTTCCCCAACCCGTTTAGATCGTTGGCCTAGTGATGCTCCCAATTTAGAACTCCATCAGCCTTTAATACATTTAGCTAATGGTTATGCAACAGGCTGTAGCCCACGCTTACTATCTAAACGTGGCAGCAACCGTTCTGCTACCGCTGCCGCATTTGTTCTAGGTCAAGTAGGGATTAGTGATGGGCAAGAAATAGCTAGTCCAGATGAACAGGAAACGGTTGAATATCTGCTGCGTGTGCTAAACGGACGTGACATGCTTGCCCAAAGGGAGTTAGAACCCAGAAGAAATCGGCAAGCCCATGAGGGTGGGGAGCCGACTACCGATTCTCCTGATCGCGTCGATAGTGTGCGTGATAGTATTGTCAGCTACGCTTTAGGGCAGATTCATCCAAGAGAACATGAACTCATACAGCTATTGCTAGGTTCTGTTACGTTTCCTGACAAAAATCCGCCGAGCCGTAATGTCGGGGAGCGAGAAAAAGATTGTGCTTTCAACACTATGGATCGTGGTAACAATGAGGATGCTCCTGTTTGTCTAAACCATCCAATAACACGCGCAGCCGTGATCGGGGCACTAGAATATATCGGTATTGAGGATAGTTCTGTGCAAGTCTACGTTAGACAGATCAGGAGATTATTAACTCAAGATATCAATCCCAGCGTAGTGCTAGCTGCTATTCCTAGCGTAGTTGAGCGAGTCGCCACAATCGTTACACCTCCTGGTCAAACAACTAGTAATAACAATGTGGCTACACATCCAGGGGAAAGGCGTTTGCACGTTGAATCCCGTTCAGCTTTGACTGCAACTGACTCCAGGGAGTCATCTGTGACAGTTCAAAATCGTTTAGCTGAAGCTCGATATATTCTATCAGTGCCGTATGAGTCCATCTTGTCTTGTACGGGAGCCACATACGCCTTAGCCAGAATTGGAGTTAGAGATGATTTCACTGTCGGGCAGTTAATGAATTATCTTTATGTCTATCCTGAACCACTGTATATTCCCCCTCCAAATGAAGATAGTAAGGAGGCATCTGGAAATCTTTGTGTGCCAGTAGAAGCAACCGAATCGAATGGATCGAATGAATTAAATAGATCGGCGAGAATGCTATCACGGGTTGAGCAGCTCATTCTACTTAAGCAGGGAGCCATAACAGCTTTAGGACATCTGGATGCAAATTACGCAAATACCCCATCTGTTGTTCGTTGCTTAGTAAGAATTGCTAATTTTGAGCCATTGGTTCCTGATGGCGATTCTAATGGGCAAGGCTGCCCTCTTGGTTCTCTCGATTATGATGTCAGCCAATTTAATCATGAACTAGAACTGTCTACGGAAGAACCACCAGAGCCACTCACTGAAGAAACTCAAGCTGAAAAATGGGGACTGCTCAATTCTGACTCTAAACCTGATGCCGCTCAATACTACCGACTCAAAAGCGAATTGCGAGAGCCAGCCATTGAAGCAGTAGGGCAGCTTGCTCGTACGGAAACAGGTATGGATGCTCTTTGCGCTTTGGCGTTTGGCAATATTTCAGTAGAAGAATGTAGTATTAGTAATGCTGGCAGAATTGGTGATAATTTTGAAAATTCGATCATTATTCAGCCGCAAGATGGATCTGAAGAATTTGTCTCTCAAGAAATATTGCCTCTCTCCTATCGGCGACAAGTTCGTTCGTTGAAGCTAAGACAAATTGAGGCAGCGGCACTAGAGTTTCAGACGTCTAATGACCCTAGACAACGCCAAAAGTTGAGCCTAATTATTAGTAAATTTTTGTTGCCCTCGTTGAGTGGCGATAACGAAAGAGATTTGCGCGATGATGTCTTAAGAATTTTGGCAAGACTGGATCGAGCATCATTTGCTGATCTCACAATTGATGTTCGAACAGGACTCATTCAACAATTGGGTATTTCTAGACAACCTACTGGGATCGCAAAAGATTGCCTTTCAGAAGAAACTGATCTTCTGCGTCAAGAATTTGTTTGTTTCGGTGCAATCAAGCTCTTGAGTTCAGTCTGGCTGGATTCATTTAACACCCGTAAACCAACTTTCGCATCAGCGATTCAATTTGTGCAAGAACTTGCACAGCCATCTGATGAAGGTCAAACTGCTCGGTTTAGCCCAGTTATTCGAGCCAGTGCAGTTGAAGCTATAGGTCAAATTGGTCGTTATGATCTTCTAAATCAAACAATTCTGTTCTCTAGCTTTACAGATGATCGAGTAGCTGAACATGTTGTTAGAGCCTTTACTCAATATGCGCCAAGCGAAGTTATACCTAGTTTAAGCCGCAGGCTTCAAGGTAATGATGACGAGATATCTCAAACTGCTGATTTGATTAGGCAGCTTGGGCAAATTTTTGCCCATCCCGAACGATATGAAGTTGAAGTAGATTCTTCATGGGGTGAGGCTTTAACCCGATCTAGCTTAGCGATTGATCTCACCAGGATTTTGCAAAACCGTTCTACTGATGATTTGAGCTTACGATCTAAGGTAATCTATGCGCTGGGTGAGCTTCGCAGCAATGATCGTCAGGCTGTTGGAATCCTAAAGCAGACTTTAGAGCGCAGTCCTGAGCCATCACTTCGGGCGGCAGCGGCTTATGCCCTCGGCAAGATTGGTAAAGAGCACCCTGAAGTTGCTAGGTTAGTCTTACCTTCGTTTTACGAAATTGTTGTTAGTGAAGATGGCGTTTCTGATGAGTTACGGACATCTGCCACTTACTCGATTGCAGTAATTGGTATCCAAAGCAACAATCTCCCGGTAAATATCGATCGAAATACTATTGTAAATGGCCTTATTACTGTTTACAACAATGCAATGCGTTCTAACTCTGATAATAGTGAGGCTCTTGGCGCGATCGCTCTTTACTCAATGAGCCAATTAAGGGCTGATAATGAACATGTTGCTAAATTGTTTGCAGGTAGTTTACAATCTAACCGTCCTACAAACATTCGGGTGATTGCGGCCACTTATGCTGGGGATTTGCCTAGATGGAATGAGGAAATTGTTGATGCTCTAATTGCCGCTGTTCAAGATAGCAATCTTACATTGCGATTCAACGCCATCCTCAGCTTAGGACAAAAGCCTAATTTTGGTTCTGGAGGTTTGAATGAGGAATATCGAGAGGAAATCACTACCACATTATCTGAGGTTTTCTGGAATGAACGTGAATATTCATATATTCGTTTAGCTGCTGGAGAAGCTATCACTAAATTAGTTCAAGTAGCTGCATTTCCTCCTCAATTTGCCACTGCTTTTGAAGACACATTAACTAATTTACGAGGTCGGTTAGGATTGTCGGCTAACCTTAGTTCTTCTGAAAGAAGCGGAGGTGGAGCACAAGCACTTTTTGCTGTTAGGAGTGCTTCCTTGTACGGTAGCCTCAATCAATCAGATATTTCCACCACTCTGCTTTTGATTCTAGATGATATTAGAGCTCCCAGAGATGACATAAGGGCAGGGGCATCTGCAAGGGTCGGGAGCGGCGGTTCTTTATTGTGTAGCTACTGGAGGGTATGGCCATGTAATTAGAGGCTTTTCGTTTATAGAACAACTAAGATAAATGTCATTGAAGCCGTTGAAAAGCTAAAATTAGACGCGCCAATTTATTCATTAGATTAGGGAAACGGACATGTATGGGTAGCCGAGCAAGGCGTTCGAATTTACGAGGGGCAAATTTCTCAGAATGGAACTCAGAATTTTTCAAGGATCCTACATGGACATTGGAAAAACTTGAGTCATTTCGCAACCAGTTTTCTAATGCTGATTTACGGGGAGCAAACTTCAAAAATGCAGTAATTAAAGATTTTGACTTTTCGAAATGCCTGCTTCAAGGAGTAAACTTTGAAGGGGCTAAGTTCGACAATGTCAATTTTACAGCAGTTCAGACTGGTCTAACAGCAGCCTGGGCACTTCTACTAAGGACAATGTGCTTCCCAATCTCATTGTTGGCCGGACTTATCTGTGGGTATTCATTCTTTTTTTTGTATGGTCTGGCGCTCAATCCTATCTGCGAGAGTAATGCGGAAAACTGCAATCGAGCATTTGAACAAATCATTGGTATATCAATGATTGTTCTTTTTGTGGTTGTACTTCTTATCGCCTATAGCAAAGGTCTTAGAGTTACATTCTTTGTTTTTGTAGTTGTTATCTCAGCCATCGCCTTTGTCATGACGGCTACTAATGACGAAGCGTATGCAACTCCTTCAATACTTGGTCTTGCAAATTTTATAGGTGGTTTGTCAGGAATAATCGTTCAGTCACAATCTTCTTATCTGAATAGTAAATTAGATGATAGGCAAATAAAACTATTAAGGACTGAAACACAATCTAACCTTACTAGAAATACTTTGTTTGTTAGGCTGAGACACCTAGCAATGTTTTTGCTCTCACTAGTAGGCACATATATAGGTGCATTTTTATCCTTGAGAGAAGAGCAGAAACCTTCGACATGGATTCTTGCACTACCTCTTGCATTACCTATAGTATTGGTGCTTCTCGGACAAACATTTGCGAAGCTTGCAATTTTTGACAGGAGTACAAAATATACATTCATTCGTAGCCTGTTTGATTCAATTACTCAAGTTCTAGATACTAATTTTGGCGGAGCAACCTTAAAAGATGTTGTATTTGAGAGAGCCAACCTTGGTTACGCAAATTTCCCCGGTGCCACTATTGAGGGCAAAACTACCTTTGACGGGAGTGATAGGAATATACGCCAAGAAATAAATTTGGCGAGCGGTTTGCCTAAAAATAGTTCAGATTCAAATGGGAAAAATGTTAACATTGGAAAGGTCGATACTTTAATAATTGGGGACAGAGTGACCAATAGCAATAGTGATTTTAGTAACTCAACAATTAGGGCGAATGGGCCTTTTGCTCCTGGCGGGAGAGCAGAAATGAGAGATGTTCACGACAACTCCATCAATATTTATAATGAAAAGACTGAAAAAATAACTCAATTGATAACAAGTCTACGGGAGACATCTAAATCATTCCCAGAAGAAGAACAGGAGAAAGTTGCTCTCAGTTTGGATGATTTAGAAAAGGATATCAAGAATCCTGAAGAGGGAGAGAAGCGTATTGGTCTTCGCCTAAAGCATTTGATGGCAGCTGGGGCAACTGTACTTGCTCTTTCTGGTGGTGTGGCTACAGTCTCAGGTAGCTTGAATGAAATATCTGGGGATGCTATCAAAATGACCGAAAATGCTACATTGTTTACTGAGAAAGTTAAACAGTTGGCTGGAGAGTTAGGATTAAATATCGGTCAGGATGCATCTGCTCCTTAGAGGTTAAAAGAGTTGATTTCAAGTGGGCTGAGTACGATTTACTTATTCAGTCGAACAACTGCTGATGCGTGGGGATTGATCGCCGAACTTGCAAACAGCGAACCCCTCCCAAGTCTATGAGAGGGCGATCGCAACGTTACAAAGCCTTGGAAATATTGCGATCGCCTCTTCTAGATTCGGTGGCGATCGCATTTTAGAAGCTACAATAATTAGCCTCTGCAAACTGCGCTTACTCATTAAATAAGACGTAATCTACACTTTGGATCAACATTTCTCGTGGCGCATATTGTCTAAAGATATTGTAATGATCGGCACCAGGTACAGTCTCAAATCGATGAATCACATTATATTGCGCTAATTCTGACACAGCAGAGCGCATTTCTCGGAGTCTTTCATCTTGTTCACCCATAATCATGAAGAAGCGAGAATTATTAGCAGCTAATCGAGGCATATTGGATGCATTTCGATAGGAACTAAGACTTCCAATAACGATAGTTCCCCGGAAAAGACCAGGATTTCTTAAACTCAATGCCCAGCTCAAATCTCCGCCCAGAGAATATCCTCCAATGGCAACACGAGATGCGTCGATATTGTACTTAGGGGTTAAAACGTTGAGATCGCTTCTAACTAACCTTTCATAGCGTTCAATGGTGGCACCAAATGCTCCAGGACGATTGTAATCATTCGCGCTACCTTGCCCAGCGGGTAGAATGACAATAAAAGGATTTGCTGTGCGTGATTGATATTGTTCGGTAAAATCTCCATCGAATAAATCAGCCGCTGTTCCACCAGTAAAGGGTAATAGAATCAGGGCAGGGTAACTGTTCTCCTTACTATAGGATGCAGGCAATATGACAACTGTCCCGTTGCTCTCGTGGATGCGAGTTGGCTCATTTGATGCAGATGAGGGAGGATTGACAGAATTTTGAATTTCCAGTTGAGCATAGACAGGCTTCATCACAATTGTTGCGAATGATGCTATCAAAATAAAAATACTCACTGGCAGCAAATTTCTAGCAGGCTTATTGGGCATAGAAAAACTCCAGAAGTAGAGAGGAATTAGTTAGCATAAGGGGCTTTCAACATTTCAGTAGGTGGTTTCCAATTACGCTCTATACGCAACTTAGGAAACTATCACTTTAATATTAGGCTTATTAGGCCGAAAATTTCTCTATATGAGGCTGATTGAGTAGCTCGGCAGAAAGTTGCCGTAGGGTGCATCCCAGTTTTGTAGTAGCAGTGCGAGCGTCTCGCTCGCGGGCAAAATGGACGTACTACCGGATCTTTGATCTCTGTAAACGTCCGATGCACTCTTGCCGCAGATTTTCAGTGCAATCGCACAGTTTGGCACTGGTTCCGTTGCATAGGGAGGATAGAACCCTTTCGCGGCAAGGACTATGGGATTATAGGTCATAACACTATGAGAGCGGGCTTGAACGCAAAAACAACGCATTCAGCTTTTCTACCCCAGAATCTCGTCACTTCGGATGAGAAACGAATTCTCCGTATCCCTGGTTCGGCAAGCTTTCTTGCTTCCTACTCAACGGAACTAGTGCCAGTACCTTGCAATGGCATTGTAATGGGTGCAATTGAATGTTGAGGGGTGGCAAGGCGATCGCCGCAGCAGCGTCAAACCAGTTGCCGAGTCATACGGGGAAAACCAGTGGCTTACCGCAGAGATTTAGTTAATCTAGA
>Ga0163148_10003180_pt1 | contig 18525 bp, 9 predicted proteins | sample OliLakLV19MP7P2_FD_148606 | JGI IMG/M metagenome (GOLD analysis project Ga0163148, IMG submission 148606) | Freshwater microbial mat bacterial communities from Lake Vanda, McMurdo Dry Valleys, Antarctica- Oligotrophic Lake LV.19.MP7.P2 | ecosystem: Environmental > Aquatic > Freshwater > Lake >...
GCTTGGTCGGGGGCCGAGGCTTGGTCGGGGGCCGAGGCTTGACCGGCCCGAGGTTTGACCGGGCCCAGGCCCGGAACGGCGACCGGCCGGTACCCGGGTCCGAGCGCGGATCGCGGAATTCACGTCGGGTTCGCGGGCCGGTCCGCGATCTGGCGGGCAGTGCCGGCGGAACCCGTTCCGCCGCCTCTCGCTCCCTCAACTCAGGATCCACCGCCATGGTCACTCCCGTCCGAGTCGTGCTCACCACGACCCTGCTCATCGCAACGACCGCTTCGGCCATAGCCTCCGGGGAGGGTCGCCCGATGGCCCCGCTGGTCGCGACCGCGGACATCAAGACGGCTCCCGAGCCGTCGCGACCGCCGGACGTCGTCCCCGAGCGCGGCGCGCGACCGACGGACTCGGAGCCGAGAGCGGACGCGCAGCGCGCGCACTCCATCGACCCGCGCGCTCCGATCTCGGGCCTCTCGGGGATAGACCGCTCGCGCACGCACTACGACGAGCCCGGCGACGGTTCGCTGTGGGTGCGCGGTGCGAACTACAAGATGAGCTTCGATGCGGCCGGCGCTACGTACTTCCCGCTCTTCGGCAGCCGACAGGTCGAGCATCATCCGCACGCGTTCTCGCCCGACAGCGTGACGATCGGTGGTACGCCGATCGATTTCGAGCGCGCGCCCGCGCGCGCTCGTGTCGCCGATCGCGTCGAGCTCGACCGCGGTAGCTTCGTCGAGGCCTACGACTTCACGCCGGGCGCAATCGAGCAGACGTTCGTCTTCGCATCGCTGCCTGCTGCCGGCGAATTGGTCGTGCACATCCCGCTCGCGACCCCGCTCGAACGGAGTGAATGCGCCGATGGCTTCGAATTCCGCGGCGAATTGGGCCGTGTCAGCTACGGACGTGCCACCGCGATCGACGCGACTGGACGGAGCATGGCGGCCCCGACCAGCATCGACGCGGGCGGCATCACGATCCGCGTGGACGCCGATTTCATTTCGCGAGCGACCTTCCCGCTCGTCGTCGACCCCATCGTGAACACGTTCGCGGTCGACACGACGTCCTTCGACGACTACTTGGCGGACGTGTCCTACGACGCCACGTACGACCGCTGGCTGGTGGTCTACGAGGAGACCGTCACCTCGAACGACCACGACATCTACCACGTCGTCCTGAACGGGAACGGCGGTTATCTGTGGGGCGGGTACCTGAACAGCAATAACGCGTCGTGGAGCGACCCGCGCTGCGCCAACGCGAATTCGGCGGACCAGTTCCTCGTGGCCGCGCGAGTCGCCATCGGCGACGTCGACGCGAACATCCGCGGCCGGACGGTCAACGCCGCTTTCGCCGCGCCCGGCGGGGAGTTCGCGATCAGCAGCATCGAGGACGGTAGGCACGAGGGTCCGAGCGTCGGTGGTGACCCCTTCCCGTTCGGACCCGCGCTCTACTGCGTCAGCTTCACACGCATCTATGGACCGGGCGACAACGACATCATCGTGCGCATGGTCGGCACCGACACCAGCGTCTCCGCGCCGATCTATCTCGCGAACTCGGGAAACACGCTCGAGGAATCCGCGAACGTTTCGCGCTCGAACGGCGGCGACACATGGGTGGTCACTTGGTCGCGCTACACCGGCTATAAGACGAGCGACATCTGGTGTGGCCGCATTCGCTACGACGGCGTGGTGCAGAACGGTCCGACGCAGATCACTGCGGGCGGCTACAGCAACTTCCCGTGCGTGTCCAGTCCGCTCCAGAACACGCAACGGACGCTGATCGTCCATCAATTCGACTACGGTCCGGACGACGACATCCACGCGATCCTCTTGGACGGCACCACGGTGATCCAATCGGTCAACCTCACTCTCGTCGAGGGCGTTCAGGTCTTCCGTGATCAACGCTTCCCCTACGTCGACAGCGACGGTCAGCACTTCCTCGTGGCCTACGCCGAGCAGGCTTCGGCCGGCTCGTCCAACTACGACCTGTACGCGAGCGACCTCTTCGTCACGGGCAACACGTTGGGCTTGAAGCAGTCGCACGAGAACCTGGCCTCGACGGTCTCCCTGGAAGACCGCGTGCGTCTCGCATCCACGCAAGGGAGCGGCGGCGCGAACCGTCGCTTCATGGCGGTGTGGGAGAGGCGCAACAGCGCGACGGACCACGACGTACTGGGTGCGCTGTTCGACACGTACGAAGGCGGTCTGCACACGCCGGTGTGCTTCGGCGACGGCACGAGCGGGACGTGCCCGTGCTCCAACAACGGTTTGGTCGGCCGCGGTTGCGCGAGTTCGGTCAACGCCGCCGGCGCGCAACTCTTCGCGGGAGGCAACTTCTCGACCGTGAACGACACGACGGCGCTCGATGTGACCGGTGTGCCCAGCACGGCGACGTGTCTCTTCTTCCAGGGCGCGAACATCGTCAACGCCGTTCCCTTCGGCGACGGTTTGAGTTGCCTCAGCGGCGAGGGCGTGCGCATCGGCACGAAAACGGCCGTGGGCGGCCACGCGACGTATCCAGGCCCGGGCGACAGCTCGATCCGCGCGCGTGGCTTCATCCTCGTCGCCGGCGGCCGACGTGGTTACCAAGTTTGGTATCGCGACAGCGCACCCTTCTGCACGAGCGCGCGATTCAACGCGACGAACGGCATCCAGATCGACTGGGCGCGCTGAACGAGTCGCCTGTGTGAGCGAGGTCGGGGCGGATCGCACCACGCGATGCGCCCCGACTGCGTTCCGCGGCGCGCGATGATCCGCGGGTTCGGTTCCATCCTCGAGGCGCTCGCCGCTGCGCGCGGAATCGCTCGACGGATCGGATCACCTTGGGCACCCCGCGACGCGAGCGCAGCCGCGCGCGATATCACACGGCGGATCGGATTTCGGGCCTACGCACGGCCCGGAATCGTGCGCGCGCAGCTGGGACGGCGGTTGCCTCGGAACTCGAGCAGGATCCCCAAGCTCCTGCTCCCCTCTCCCGCAAGGACGTTCGATGCCCGCCCCGACGAATGCACCCCGCTCCACGAACCTCCTGCATGGATGGCCGATCCTGGCCGCGCTGGGAGTGCCGCTCGCTCTCTCCGAGACGCTCCGCGCCGCGCCCGCTCGCGCTTGGTCCACGGGTCAGATCTTCCAGGGCTTCGATGGTCGGCCCGGCGAAGACGCGAGCGCCTTCCGACGATCACGTTCCAAGGCGCGCCGGACGACGGATCGCGTGCTCCGGACACAGCATTCGCCAGCGCGCGGACGGCGAACGTCAACGCTCTCGAGAGCGTGCCGGGCCTCGCGTTCGTGCGTTTCCAGGTCGACTTCGACCTCGTGGCGAATGGGTCCGAGCTGACCACGGGTTCTCCGCGTCCGAGCCTCGAGTTCCTGCGCATCCCCTACTTCCGCTGAGACCGATTCTGCGTCGCTTGCGCGCGGGGAACCGCGGTCCGCCAGGCGATGCGGAGAGCGAGCTTGCCAGAGCGGGGCGCGTCGCCATGATGGCGCGCCACGCTCATGCAATACGGATTCCTGATCGACCATCGACGCTGCATCGGCTGCCACGCCTGCACCGTCGCGTGCAAGGCCGAGAACGATGTCCCGGTCGGCAGCTTCCGCACCTGGGTCAAGTATCAGGAAAAGGGCCGTTTTCCCGCGGTGAAGCGCCACTTCGCGGTGCTGCGCTGCAACCACTGCACGAAAGCGCCGTGCGTCACGATCTGTCCGGTCAACGCGCTCTCGAAGCGGCCCGACGGCATCGTCGATCTCGATCGGGACGCGTGCATCGGTTGTCGCGCGTGCATGCAGGGTTGTCCCTACGACGCGATCTACTTGAACGAGGATTCGGGTGCTGCCGAGAAGTGCCACTTCTGCGCGCATCGCGTCGAAAAGAAGCTCGAACCCGCGTGCGTCGTCGTGTGCCCCGAGACCGCGATCATCGCCGGCGACCTGGACGATCCGACTTCGCGCATCTCACAGATGGTCGGCTCGTTGCCGACCGAACAACGCCGTCTCGAGCAGGGCACGGGGCCGAACGTCTACTACGTCGACGTCGAACCGACGCTCTTGAAGCCGGGACTCGCCGAGCGTCCCGAGACGTACATCTGGAGCGATCGACCGCCGCACAAGACCGACGCGTGGCCGGAAGAGATCGCGACGCAGGCGGACACGCGCACCGTGCTCGATGCGGGACACAAGGTCGAGTGGGGTTGGCACGTCGCGGCGTATCTCGTCACGAAGGGCATCGCGGCAGGCGCCGCCGTGCTCGCGCCGTTCGCGGTGGCACTCGGACTCGACGGCTTCGCGAGCGCGTACTTGCCCGAGGTGCTCGCACTCGCGTTCACGGTCGTCACGACGATCTTGCTCGTGCACGACCTCGCGCGACCGATGCTCTTCTTCCGGCTGCTCACGCGACCGAACACGAAGAGTTGGCTGGTCAAGGGCGGTTGGGTGCTGTCGGCGTTCGGCGCGACGACGTTCGCGATCTTGGTCGCGCGCTACTTCGACTACGACGCCCTCGCGGACGGATTGCGCTGGCCCAACGCGATCCTCGGGCTCGCGACGGCGGGCTACACGGCGTTCCTGTTCCAGCAGTGCGAAGGTCGCGACCTATGGCAGGGTTCGCTCGTGCTCCCCCATCTGCTCGTGCAGGCCGTGCTGTGCGGATCGGTCGCGCTGGCGCCGTTCGCGAGCGGGGCAGACCTCCTCGTGATCGCGGTCGGCGCGGCACTCCTCCACGCAGCGTTCGCTGCTGCGGAGCGCCTGAAGCGCCATCCGACCGACAACGCGCGCCAGGCCGCCGCGTTCCTCGGCACGATCGCGATCCACGGGATCCCGCGCGCGTTCCAGACATCGCTCCTCGTCGGCGCGATCCTGCCCAGCGCGCTCGTCATCGCCTGGTTCGGAACGGGCGGTGCGATTCCGGCGCTGGTCGGTGGTCCGGGCCCCGTGATGTCGCTCATCGCGCTGCTCGTCTTCACCGGCCTCTACCTATACGAGGCGGCCTTCGTGCGCGCCGGACAGCTTCCGCCGCTCTCCTGAACGAGCCGCTCGTGCCACCGTTGACGTTGGTGTCAGTTGAATCCATCCACCCGCAACGAGGCTGGTTGATGGATTCAACTGACACCATTCGCACGTAGGCTACGCGGGCCATGTTGAGCCTCGTCGCGGCCTTCTTTTCTCCCGCCCTCCAGGAACCGCGACTCGAGCTGCGTTCGGGCGATGTCATCGCGATCGTCGGCAACTCGCTGGCCGAGCGCATGGTGCACGACGGATCGTTCGAGGCGCGCGTGCAGATCGAGTACGGCGATCTCCGCATCTCGATGCGCAACCTCGGCTTCGCGGGCGATGAGGTGGCGACGCGTCAGCGCACGTCGGGTTTCGGTGAACCCGACGAACACCTCACGCGCATCGGGGCGACCGTCGTCATCGCGATGTTCGGCTACGGCGAATCGTTCCGCGGATCGGCGGGCGTCGAGGCGTTCCGGGGCGAGCTCTCGAGCTGGGTCGACCACACACTTGCGCAGAAGTACGACGGGCGCGGGGCGCCGCGTGTCGCGCTAGTGACGTCGATTCCTTGCGAGGATCTGGGCGATACGCTGCTGCCGAGCGCTGCAGCCGAGAACGCGCGCATCGCCCTCTACAACGCGGTGATCGCCGAGGTCGCGAGCGCGAAGTCGGTCGCATTGGCCGACGTGTTCCCGGGGATGCAGGCGAGCTACGACGCGAGCGCCGAGCCGCTCACGATCGACGGGATCCACTTGAACGACGCCGGCAATGATGCGTTCGGCATCGCGTTGGTGCGGACGCTGTTCCCCGACCTGCGCAAGGCGGAATCGACGGCGCTCTTCACGGCGCGCGCGCTCGTCGCCAAGAAGGACGGGCGGTGGTTTCGTCGACATCACGTCGCCGATGGCTACAACGTCTACGGCGAGCGTTCGCTGCTCGCGTACAACGACCAGACGAACCGCGTGGTCATGCAGCGCGAGCTCGAGTGGCTCGACGCGACGTGCGCGAACCTGGATCGCGAGATCTGGGAGGACGTGAGCGGACTCGATCCCGGATCGATCGCGCGCGTCGCGGTTCCGCCGCTCATCCCGGTGCCGACGAACCGACCCGGCGACGGTCCGAACGGCGAGCACCGCTTCCTCTCGGGCTCGGAAGCGATCGGACGCATGACGCCGGGCGCAGGCTTCGAGGTCACGCTTTTCGCCGACGAATCGCGCTTTCCAGACCTGGCGAAGCCCGTTCAGATGTCGTTCGACGCGCGCGGACGTCTGTGGGTCGCCGTGTGGCCGTCCTACCCGAACGCGAAGCCCGACGAGCCCTCGCGCGACAAGTTGCTCGTGCTCGAGGACGTCGACGGCGACGGTCGCGCGGACACGTGCACGCCGTTCGTCTCCGACCTGCACAACCCGACCGGGTTCGAGTTCTGGAACGGCGGTGTGTTCGTCGCGACGGCGCCGCACCTCTTGTTCCTGCGCGACACGAACGGCGACGGCATCGCTGACCAGCGCGAGCGTGTGCTCGAGGGACTGGGTTCGGCCGACACGCACCACGCGTCGAACAGCTTCGTGCTCGGGCCCGACGGTGCGCTGTACTTCCAGGAAGGGATCTTCCACCGCACGCAAGTGGAAACCGTGCACGGCGTCGTGCGGCAGAAAGACGGTTGCGTGTGGCGCTACGAACCGCGCACACGGCGGCTCGAGAGGTACGCGCCGTACGGATTCCTCAATCCGCACGGACACGTGTTCGATCGCTGGGGACAAGACTTCGTCACGGACGGCACGGGCAACGAGAACTTCTACGCGCTGCCGATCACGGGCGCGCTCGCGACGCCACTGCAGCACCCGAGGATTGCGACCTTCTTCGAGCAGCGCAGCCGCCCAGCGGGTGGGACTGAGATCCTTTCGAGCCTACATTTCCCGCTCGGAATGCAAGGCGACTACCTGATCGCGAACGTGATCGGGTTCCAAGGCATCTTCCGCTACGCGCTGCGCGACGACGGTTCGGGCTTCGCCGCGGACGAGCGCGAGCCCATCGTCCACAGCGCGGACCCGAACTTCCGTCCGGTGGACCTCGAGGTCGGCCCCGACGGCGCGCTGTACTTCCTCGATTGGCAAAACCCGCTGATCGGGCACATGCAGCACCACCTGCGCGATCCGAGTCGCGATCACGTGCACGGTCGCGTGTACCGGGTGACGGCGAAGGGGCGGCCGCTGTCGAAGCCCGCGGCGATCGCGGGTCGCCCGGTTCCGGAACTGCTCGAGCTGCTGAAGTCGCCCGAGGACCGCGTGCGCTATCGAACGCGCATCGAATTGTCGTCGCGACCGACGAAGGACGTCGTCGCGGCCGCTCGCGCGTTCGAGGCCAAGCTCGATCCGGCGAATCCCGAGTTCGAGCACCACCGACTCGAAGCGTTGTGGCTCCAGTCGCAGCACGAGACGCTCGACCGCGAGCTCCTCGCACGCGTGCTCCGCTCACCCGAGCCGCGCGCACGAGCCGCGGCCGTGCGCGTCGTGCGAGACATGCGTCGCACGATCGGTGACGCGCTGCCCCTCCTGGCGACGGCGATCGCTGACGAACACCCGCGCGTGCGTCTCGAAGCGCTCGTCGCGCTGAGCTTCGTCGAGAGCGCGGCGGCGGCCGAGAATGCGCTCTACGTGCTGTGTTTCCCGATGGATTCGAACCTCGAGTACGCGCTGACGGAGACGATGCGCGCTCTCGAGCCCCAGTGGCGCTCCGCCGTTGCGACGGGCGCGCCGTTCGCGGCCGACGATGCACGGGCGCAGGCTTGGATCCTCTCGCGCACGGACACGGACGTGCTGCTTGCGCAGAAGGCGCCGAGTGAAGCGCTCTACGCCGAGTTGCTCGGCCGCTACGGACTCGAGCCCGAGCAGTACGAGGTGGCGGCGCGCGGACTCGCGGCGTTGCACTCGACGAAGGCCGGCGACGAACTCGCCGATGCGATCGTGCGCGCCGACGGAAAAGAAGGCGGACACACGGATCACCTCTTGTCCGGACTGTTCCAGACGCTGCCGAAGTTCGCGGATCACGAGCTGCCCCTCGCCATTTCGAACCTGCGCGAATCTGCGCGACGTGCATCGACTCGTCGGCTCGCGACCGCAGCGGCGCTCGACGCGGGACTTCCTTTCGGTGAGGCCTGGACAGCGGCCGGAGACGATGCGCGCGCGCTCGGCCTGCTGATGGGATCGCTGCAGCACGTGCGTGCGCCGCGTGTGATCGACGAAGCGACCCCGCACTTGCAGTCATGGATCGCGTCCACGTCACGCGAGGTCGAGAACCCCGCGCGAGCTCGCTTCGTTCGCATCGGTCTTCCCGGACCGGAGCGCACCCTGACTTTGGCCGAAGTCGAGATCTTCCAGGGCGACACGAACATCGCTCGGCGCGGGCAAGCGACCCAATCGACGACGAACTGGGGTGGCGTGGCAGCGCGCGCGATCGACGGTAATACGAGCGGCGCGTACGGGGACGCCGGGCAGACTCACACGATCGAGAACCGAGTCGATCCGTACTGGGAAGTCGACCTCGGCACCGAGTTCGACATCGACAGTGTCGTGGTCTGGAATCGAACGGACGAGCAGTTCGGCCGCCGACTCGACGGCGCCGTCGTCAGCCTGCTCGATTCGAAGCGCGGGCAGGTCGGCACGGCATCGATCGGGATCGCGAGCTCACGCTGGAGCGCGGAATTCGCCTCCAGTTCCAGCGCCATTCGAAGATCCGCCGCGCGCGCGCTGGGTTCGATCCCGACATCGTCCGCGCAATTCGGAACCGCTGTGGTGACCTTGGCGGAGCACTGGAAGGATCCCGCGATCGGTGATGCCGTGACCAGCGCTCTGGCGGCGATGCCGGCCGATTCATGGCCGAGCGAGACGGCGGATTCGATCGCGACGCAACTCACCACCGCATTGACCGAAGCGGCCGGCGCACCGGTCGATCGGTCGCGTCTCGCGCTCGCGGATGCGCTGGCTTCGCGGTCCGGGATCGATGCCGCGCTTGCGAAGCCGCTACGCGCCGCGCGTCGCAATGCCGGCCCGAAGGTCGTCCTCCTCCGGCCCGTGCCCGATTCGCTGACGTACGACCGCGCGCTCGTCACTGTCGCCGCGGGTCGCCCCGTCGAGTTCGTCTTCGAGAACGTCGACATCATGCCGCACAACCTCGTCGTGACGGCGCGCGGCGCGCTGGCGAAGGTCGGCATGGCGGCCGAGGCGATGTCGGCCTCACCCGATGCGTGGTCGAAGGCCTTCGTGCCCGACATGCCCGAAGTGCTCCACGCTTCGAAGCTTCTGCAGCCCGGCTCGAAGGAAACGCTCGCTTTCACCGCGCCGACAGAGCTCGGTGATTATCCGTACGTGTGCACGTTCCCCGGCCACTGGCTGCGCATGAACGGGATCCTGCGCGTCGTCGCGAGCGAGGACGGCGCGGAGGACGCGGTCATCGCGAAGGCCGCGCTGACGCGCAAGTTCGTGCGCAACTGGAAGTACGACGAACTCGCTGCGGACGCCGCGAGCCAGGCGACGCGCGATACCACGCGCGGTCGCACCGTGTTCGAAGCTGCCTCGTGTCTCTCCTGCCACAAGGTCGGCGACGTCGGGGGAACGACCGGACCGGAGCTGCGCGCAGTCGTCGCGCGCTACACGCCCGCCGAACTCCTGCAGCACGTCCTCGAGCCGTCTAAGGTGATCGCGCCCGAATTCCTCGCTCAGATCTTCCAGACGACCGACGGCCGCGTCGTCGCCGGGCGCGTCCTGTCGCAGGACGAGAAGACGGTGCGCGTGCAAGTCGATCCGTACGGCGGCGCACCCGTCGAACTCTCCATCGAGGAGATCGAGGAGCGTGCGACCTCGAACGTTTCCGTCATGCCGAGCGGGCTGCTCTCGACGTTCGAGCGCGTGGAGATCCTCGAATTGCTCGCGTACCTCAGCTCGCTGAAGTGAACTGCTTCGTGTGGCGGCTGTCTCACTTCGCGGGGCTTCGGAACTCACGTGAAGTGAGCCCGGCACCGTACGAAGCAGTTCATTCCCTCATTTCGCAGGGGCGGGCACGGGCAGTACGAAATCCGAAGGCTTCACGCCGCGCGTGAACGCGCCGAAGCCGAACGGCGTCGGAGCGAACGTGCCCACGATGTCGGCCTTCGGTTCGGTCGTGATCTGCGCTTCGATGCCGACGCACCAGTAGGCGAGGTTCACGTAGAAGCGCCGCAGGTCGCGCGAGCGCAGGTCCTGCGACGAGCCGATCGTCGCGCACGCGATGCGCTGCGGCGGGCCCTTCTCCCGAGCGCGCTCGCGGATCCAAGCGATCGGCATGCGCGGCGAGTTGCGCGCGTCGTCCACGGCGCTCGACGTCGCCTCCATGTTCGTGAGGATCGAGCCCTCGAGGAGCACGGTCGCGTCCGCGGGCAAGTCGCGGATCCCGTACACGTCCGTCGGACCCCACACGTCGGTCACCCCGCGCAGCACGGGATGCGCCTTCACCGCGTCGGGGATCACGCCGCGCGTGCTCTCCGTCCCGTGCTTGCCGTGGTGGCTGACCCACGTTTCGCCCAGGATTTGTCGGCCGAAACCGCCGGCCCACTCCTTGGAGTCGAAGGACCAACGCGCGTACGGGCTCTTCGATTCCGCTTCGTAAGCGAACGCGTGCGTCGCGGTGCGGATGCCGATGATCGGCTTGCCGCTGTCGACGTAATCGACGACGTGGCGCATGTCCGTGTCCGGCAAACGACGGAAGCGCGTGAAGAGCACGAGCAAGTCCGCCGTGCCGAGCGCCGCGAGCCCCGGGATGTGCTCTCGCTTCTCCGGATCGATGACGCCCGTCGTCGGATCCATGGAGAAGAGAACGGTGCATCGAAAGCCGTGGTGCACGCTGAGGATCCGCGCGAGCTGCGGCAGCGCTTCCTCCGAGCGGTACTCCTCGTCACCCGCGACGAACACGATGTGCTTACCGGCTCCCGCGCCGGTGCCGCCCGCGTACGTGAGCGGCGCGAAAGGCGCGGGCTCGGCCGGCGAGGCGGGTTCTTGCGCACGTGCGGCGCCGAAGAGGATCGAGCAGGACGCGAGGGTCAGTACTGCGTGGCGGATGCGCATGACGCGCAAACTACCAGTCTGAGCTGGGACGCGCGCGTTCAGCGCGAGTCGTGCCCCGACTTCGCTTCCGGGAAGGCGTCCAACTCGGCCTCGATCTCTGCACCGTGCTCGCGCAGCCGCGTGCGCAATTCGTCCGACACGGTCGAGAGCGCTGCGCCGCTCGCGCCCCCGTCACCGCCGGGACTCCCGCCAGTTCCGCCGCGGCCACCGACGATCTGCCAGAAAGAGTGTGCATCGAACCGCCGCTGCAACGAGCCGTCGACGAGCACCGCGCCCCCGGTCCCGCCCGCGCCGGATGGTCCGCCGTCCCCCGCGCCTCCGCCGCGGAGTTCGCCTCCGATGCGCACGAGCGGCGCCTCGAGATCGAGCGTCGAACCGTCGCCGCCCCGCGGAGCGCGCAAATCGCCGTTGCGACCGCGACCGCCGCGGATTGCGCCGCGGATTTCGATCACCAGTGCGCTCGCGATACGGACGTCGGGCGCGTCCGAGAGGCCCATTTCCGCGGCGTCGCTCACTGCGAGCACGCCGTCGATCCGAACGATGCCGCGCGCGACGAGGTCGAGATCGCGTCCGACACGCACGGTCGCACCGGCCGGGATCCACAAGCGCTCGACTGCGATGGAGCCGCCCAGTTCGGCGCCGTCCTCCAGGACGAGAAGGCCCGCGTCCAGACGCGTCACAGCGCAGCCCGCAGCGAACAGAAGGGCGAGCACGACGAAGGCCGGCGCAGAGCGCAGCGGACCCGGGACACGCGCGTCGATCATGGTCAGTACCCTACGCGGCCCCTACCGGCCGCGAAAGGCAACACACCCGTGATCGTCCGTCGAACGTCCCGCACAGAGATCCTCGCGAAGCTCCAGAAGAAACTGGCTTCGCGCACCCCCGTCATGATCGCGAGCGCGGGGAACGGTCTCGTCGCGAAGCTGCTCGAGGAAGCCGGCGTCGACTGCATCAACACGTTCTCGGGCGCGCGTCTGCGCGCGAACGGCATGGGCACGATGGCGATGCTCTGGCCGATCCTCGACTCGAACAAGCAGACGCTCGACTACACCGAGCAGGACATCTTGCCCGCGATCCAGGGCACCGCGTTCGTGTGCGCGTGCCTGAACGCGAACGATCCGTTGCGCGACATGCGCACCGTCCTGCAGCACTTGCTCTCGATCGGCGTCAACTCGGTCTCGAACATCGGGCCGTCGCTCAGCTACGTCGACAAGGACAGCACGATCTATCAGGTGCTCACGAAGAGCGGCATCACGTTCCAGAACGAGATCGACATGCTGGTCCTCGCCAAGGACATGGGGCACGTGACGATCGGGCTCGCGTTCGACGAGGAGGACTCGCTCGCGCTGGCGCGTGGCGCGAAGCCGGACATCTTCTGTTTCCACGCGGGCACCACGAAAGGTGGACGCACGGGCTACGACTCGGGCGAGACGATCGCGGACACGGCGAAGCGCACGGAAGACGTGTACCGCCAAGTCCGTGAGCTGCATCCCGCAGTGATCCTCGTCGCGCACGGTGCCGCGATGGAGACGCCGAAGGACGCGCAGTACATGCTCGACCACACATCGGGACACGGATTCTGGACGGGCTCGTCGACCGAGCGACTGCCGATCGAGCGCGCTGTGCTTGCAGCGGCTCGCGAGTTCTCCGCGCTGCGTTTCGGCGGGAAAAGCTGAGGAATTTCGTCATGCACCACACGATCGCGGTCCTGGCCACGCTCGACACGAAGGGTGCCGAAGCCCAGTTCTTGCGCGAACGCATCGAAGCTCTCGGCAGCCAGGCTCTCCTCTTCGACCTCGGTGTCGTGGGAACGCCGGGCACGCGCGCCGACGTGACGCGCGAAGCGGTTTCGCTGGCCGGTGGTACCGCTCTGACGGACTTGTTGCGCGATCCGACGCGCGCGGCCGCTTCGCCCGTGATGGTCGCGGGAGCCACGAAGCTCTTGCTCGAACTCGTGCGCACGCATCGCGTTCACGGCGTCATCGGACTCGGCGGCACGCAAGGCACGCCGAACTGCACGCGCGTGATGCAGGCTCTGCCCTACGGATTCCCGAAGGTCATGGTCTCGACGATGGCGTCCGGCGACGTGTCGGCGTTCGTCGGCATCAAGGACGTCACGATGATGTTCTCCGTCGGCGACATCCTCGGATTGAATCCCGTCACGCGACGCATCCTCGCGAACGCGGCGGGAGCGACGCACGGAATGGCGCTCGCCGGCGGCGGGTTCGAGATGGCGCGCGGTGGCAAACCCACGATCGGCGTGACGAACCTCGGCGTCTTGACCGATGGAACGATGCAGGCACTCGAGCTGCTGAAGGAGCGCGGCTACGAGGCCATCGTCTTCCACGCCGTCGGCTCCGGCGGCCGCGCGATGGAACAGATGATGAAGGAAGGCCTGATCGGTGCCGTGCTCGACTACGCCATGGGCGAGATCGCCGACGATGTCTTCCACGGCCTTCGTGCGGGCGGTCCCGAGCGCATGACCGTCGCGGGCGACCTCGGATTGCCGCAAGTCATCGTGCCCGGCGGCGCGGAGCACATCGGCCTGCTCGTCGAGGCCAACGTGGTCCCCGAGCGCTGGAAGTCGCACGAATTCGTCTTCCACAACCCGATCATCTTCGCGCCGCGGTTGTCGGCGTCGGAGCTCGAGCAAGTCGGTCGCGAAGCCGTGCGCCGTCTCGCGCACACGAAGCGCGACGCGACCCTGATGCTCCCCTTGCGCGGCGTCAGCCGTTATTCCGTGCCCGGAGGACCCCTGCACGATCCCGCGGGCGACCGGGCATTCTTCGCCGCGCTCAAGAGCGGATTGCCGAAGGGAATCGACGTCGTCGAGATCGACGCGGGCGCCGAGGACCCGGCATTCGTGCGCGCGATGGTCGATCGACTGGTCGCATGCATCGAGCGCAAGTCCGCGTCAGAGGCACGTTGACTGCGGCTCGGCGCGGCGTCCGCGCCCCGGTGCAACCGATGGCACTCACGGGGAGCCTCGTCGGGACGCGGTGAATCGCGAATTCGCGGTAAGGCGGTCGCGACGCGCGCCTCGAACGGTTCGGACGGGCGCATCGGCCCTCCCACCCCTTCGGAGACGCCATGTCGACCCAGCACGCATTCACGACCTCCTGCCTCATCGCGCTCGCCGCCTCGGCCGGGGCGCAGAACGATCCGAAGCCGGCCCCGAACCTGCCGCCCTTCCTGCCCGACGTGAAGACCCCGGCCGTCTTCGATCGGGTCACGCCCGGATCGACTCGCGCCGAATCTGCGCCGCGCGAGACGAAGCGCACCGCGAAGGTTCCGAGCGACGCGGCGGCCACGCCCGTGTCCGTCATCGACTTCACGCGCGTCCATTTCGACGAGCCGGGCGACGGCAACACGTGGGTCCGCGGTCGCACGTACAAGGCCAGCTTCGACGGCGAGAGCGCGACGTACATCCCCTTCCTCGGTTCGCGAGCGCCGCACAATTTTCCTGTGCGCGTCCATCTCGTCGAGGCCACTGCGGGCGGCTCGCCGATCACGATCGAACCGGGCGGCATTTCACGCGACGGCAATTCGATCACGATCGATCACGGTGCGATCCGCGAAGTCTGGCACATGGGCCTCGACTCCGCCGAGCAGACGTTCGAGATCGAGGCGCGTCCCGCGGTGAAGGGTCCGCTCGCGCTGCGGATCGCAATCGACACGGAGCTCACGATTCGGCACGACGGCGACGGTTTCGCGCTCGACGGCTCGCACGGAGGCGTACGCATCGGACGAGCCACCGCGATCGACGCCGACGGACGTCGTCTCGATCTCGCCATGCGACTCGAAGGCGTGGAACTGGCCATCGACGTGCCCGCCGACTTCGCGGAGGGCGCGCGCTATCCGCTGGTCGTCGATCCCGTGTACTCGAGCTACGCGCTCGAGAACCAGGCCAACGCCTGCCTGATCGGCGACATCTCGAACTCGGGAGCCGCTTTCTACTGGGGCGCTGTTTACGATTTCGAATACAGCGCGACGGACAGGGACATCTACACCGTCGACGTCTACGACGGCATACCGCTGGCCGGCTCGGGAGGCTGGGTCGACTCCACGTCGGTCTTCTGGGCCGCCCCGACCATCGCCTACAACGCGCTGCACGACACCTACCTGACGGTGGCCGTAGTCAGCCCCCCGGGCGCGGTGCCGCCCTCGATCTGGTGCCGCGCGCGACAGGCCGGAACGGCGGTTCAATACGCTCAGCGTCAGGTATCGGTCTCGCTCGGGGAGGGTTGCGTCGACGCGCGTGTCGGAGGTGATCCGGCGCTCGCGGGCCCGACCTATTTCCTGGTGGCATGGGCGCGCCGCTATTCGCACCTGGACAGCGACATCCACGCGCGTCTCGTGGAGTGGAACGGGACTCCGAGTGCCTCGGGCACCATTTTCCTCGAGAATTCCGGCGCTTTCGACGACCGTCCCAGCGTTTCGAGGACCAACGGCCTGCCTCCCTACGCCACCCAAGAATGGAACGTCGTGTGGCAGCGCTACACCGCTTCGGGCACGGGCGACATTCACGGCGCGCAGATCCACTGGGACGGCTCGATCACGACGCCGCCGTTCACGATCGATGCATCCAGCGACTTGGATCTCTACCCGTGCGCGTCGAGCCCGCTCGACGGAGCATCGGGCCCGCGGCCTTGGCTCGTCACGTTCCATCGTGACTACGGAGACGACGACATCTACGCCAAGCTCTACGCGGGATCGACGCTCCTGTCCCAGGTGAACGTGTCCGTCCTAGAAGGCGCGGACCTCTACCAGGATCAGATTTTCGCGCACGTCGATTCGAACGGGAAGCGGTTCGTGATCATCTACGGCGAGTCCTATCAATTCGACCAGCAAGACTACGATCAATACATCGCCTCGATCCGGTATGCGGACGGCTATCTCCAGCTCGACGAGGGCCACGCGCTCGTCGATTCGTCGCCGAGGTCGAGCTACGGCGGCCGGGTCGCCTGCGGCAACTCGATCGCAAACCCCGGCTTCGACTTCTACGGGATCGTGTGGCCGCATTTCTCCGGCGGCCCGCCCACCGATTGGTTCGTCGGCACGTACCGCGAGCTGCCGACGACCGAGGGGATCTGCTCGGGAGACGGCTCGGCGGGCACGTGTCCCTGCGGCAACACGGGCGCGCCCTACCGCGGATGCGCCAACTCCGCCACGAACGGTGCGGGCATCGCGGTCGGCGGCTCGTTCACGACCGGTGACGACACGGGCTTGATCCGAGGCATCGAAATGCCGACCACCACGACCGCGCTGCTCTTCCAGGGATCTTCGTCGAGCACGAACGGCACGGTGTTCGGCGACGGACTGCGCTGCGTGGGCGGCACGGTGATCCGCATCGGCACCAAGGTCGCTTCGGGCGGGATCGTCGACTATCCCGAAGCCGGCGACGTGCCCATCTCGGTCAAGGGCCTCGTGCCTCAGGACGGCGGATGGCGCACCTACCAATACTGGTATCGGAACGGCGCGGACTTCTGCACGCCTGCGACCTTCAATATGTCGAGCGCGATCCGCGTGCTGTGGCTGAGATAGCGCGAGGGACGAATCCAGTTCCCGTCCGCATGACGACTGGATTGCTCCCGATCGACCCGGCCGAGGCCGGGTCGATCGCATTGTCGAGAGTTCGCCAGCCGGAGTCGGGACCAACTCGCCTTCAGCCCGATGAGGAGTTCGGCGGAATCGCGTAAGGCACGCGGCGGTGCCGCCTCGTGACGAGCGGATGGGGCGCAGGGTCCCTCCCACACCCCGGAGACGACATGTCGCGCCAGCACGCATTCACGACCACCTTCCTCCTCGCGTTCGCGGCTTCGGCCGCGGCGCAGGTCACCCCGAAGCCCGCCCCGAACCTGCCGCCGTTCTTGCCCGACGTGAAGACGCAGGCTGGGTTCAGCCCGACGACGGAGACCGTGACGCGCGACGAGTTCGCGGCTCGTCCGACTGCCCGTCCCGCGAAGGATCCGAGCGCTGTCGGTCCGGCTCCCGCGTCCGTGCTCGACTTCACGCGCGTGCACTTCGACGAGCCCGGCGACGGCAAAACGTGGGTCCGCGGTCGCACGTACAAGGCCAGCTTCGACGGCGCGGGCGCGACGTACATCCCCTTCCTCGGCTCGCAGGCTCCGCGCAACTTTCCGGTGCGCGTCGAGCTCGCCGAAGCGAAGGTCGGCGGCGCACCGATCGCACTGGAAACGCGCGGCGTTTCGCGCGACGGTGACGACGTCGTCATCGACCGCGGTGCGATTCGCGAGGTCTGGCACATGGGCCTCGACTCGGCCGAGCAGACCTTCGTGATCGCATCGCGCCCGGCGACGCGCGGAGCGCTCGAATTCCGACTCGACCTCGAGACCGAACTCGCGGTCCGCGCCGAATCCGGCGGCTTCGCCCTCGATGGCGCGCATGGCGGAGTGAGCATCGGGCGCGCCACCGCAATCGACGCGAACGGCTGGCGACTCGACCTCGACACGCGCCTCGAGGGCACGCGCATCGCCATCGACGTGCCGGCCGAGTACGCCGCGAGCGCGCGGTTCCCGCTCGTCGTCGACCCGGTCTACACGACGAACGCGCTGGACGGGTTCACGAACGAATGCTCCGTGCCGGACGTCGCGAACTCCGCGATCTCGGGCAACTACGCGGCCGTGTACGAGTACGCCTACAGCGCGACGGACGCCGACATCTGGACCGTCGACCTGTACTTCGGATTTCCCGTCGCGGGTTCGGGCACTTGGGTCGATTCGACCACGACGCTGTGGCAGTTGCCGCGCCTCGCGCACAACGCGTTGAGCGACACTTACCTCACTGTCGCGCAGCGTCGCACGGCACCGAGCGTGGCGGCGGAGATCTGGTGCCGCGCGCGCACGGCCGGCTCGAGCGCGCAGTTCGCTCAGACCCTGGTGCAGAGCAACATCCTCGGATCATGCTTCTACCCGGACGTCGGCGGCGACCCGGCGCTCGCGCCGCCCACGTACTTCCTCACGGCCTGGACGCGCAACTTCGCCGCGAACGACTGGGACGTGCACGCGCGCCTGATCGGCGGAGATGGAACTCCCATCGGCGGGCCGATCTTCCTCGCGAGCACGACCGCATTCGAGTGGGGCCCGAGCGTGTCGAAGACCGACGGCCGTCCGCCCTACGCGACGCAGAACTGGAACGTCGTGTGGATGCGCAACACGACCTCGTCGAACTTGGACATCCTCGGCGCTCAAGTTCGATGGGATGGAACGTTGACTTCACCGGCATTCCCCATCGACACGAATGGCGTCTCGGACTCGTACCCGTCGGCCTCCAGCCCGCTCGACGCCGCGTTCGGGCCGCGACCGTGGATGGCTGCGTGGCAACGCAACTTCGTCGGTGACTCCGACATCCAGGCCGCGGTGCTGTCGGGGAGCACGGTCGTCTCGAACACCAACTTGTCCGCGCTGGAGAACGCCGACATCGCCGAAGCACAG
>Ga0163148_10003187_pt1 | contig 18481 bp, 13 predicted proteins | sample OliLakLV19MP7P2_FD_148606 | JGI IMG/M metagenome (GOLD analysis project Ga0163148, IMG submission 148606) | Freshwater microbial mat bacterial communities from Lake Vanda, McMurdo Dry Valleys, Antarctica- Oligotrophic Lake LV.19.MP7.P2 | ecosystem: Environmental > Aquatic > Freshwater > Lake >...
CACTTGTTCAGCCACAAACAACAGCGGCGCATGGGGTTGCAAAAAGGGCAAAGCCAAGCCGCAGAATGGACAAAACGACCAAATTTCTGCTCATCGTTGTCACTTTGTGGGGGCACTTCACCAGGACAAAGGCAGCTGGCATCCCATTCTTTGTCCTTTTTCCAGTCCGTTGCAATGCCTTCTTTGGGATCCTCCTTGCTTTGGCGCCTGCAAGCTTCCTCACACATGGAACACTGAATGTCACTTTCGCTTTGAAACCACTTCAAAAAGTCTGTTTCAAATTGGGACTTGGTTGGGTCTGTGCGGGCATTTTTGACATCCTCTAGTTGCCTGTTGTGCTGAGCTGAACCTGGAACAGTCAATCAGGTAAAGTTTTTCTGCCTGCTGCAACCATCCGTGTGGGGATTCTTGAAGACAGCGGCCCAATGCTTGGTCTTGTTGGTGCACTCTTTTTTCACTTCCGAAAGGAAGACCTGTGGAAAAACAATGGGCAAAATGGCGTTAACAAATGGGCACATGACCAGTGAACAGCGTGCCTGATTCATTTTTTAGATTCCTTTCTTTCATTGTCACCCGCAGCAGCGACACCCGCGAGCGCTGGAAGGTCCCTTCAAACTTCAATTTCATCTTGTTTTGCCATCCTTCCGGCAACTCCAAGAGCTCGTCAATGTCATTTTGTCCCCTGCAAAGCCACGCTTTGATGTCATTGGGGGCCTTGATGACCTCTTCAGAAGGCCAAGCATGGATGCTCTTCTGCTTGCAGTTGGGGTGCTTGGCGGCAGTTGGGAACTGCACATGCCAAAGAATCCAGTTGCCTCTGATGGCAAGAAGGGCACATGCCTCTGTTTCGGGGGTGACGCAACAGTCAATTTCTTGTTTTTTGTTGGGTGGGTCGCAGTTGTGCAAGCAGAAATGGCCCCTGTGAGAAGTGTTCCAGCGCTCTGCAGCGCAGGTGGCTTTGGGCACAACTTGGTTGTGACAGGCCTCAAAAAGCTTCACATCGTCATCATCATCGATTTCAAGGTTCCATTTCAAACAGGCCTCCCAACGTGCAACCAAAATCGCAGCGTGGGGTGCAGAAGACCCAAAAATGGTTCGCATCTCTCTCTTGATGGCCGTTTGTGCACCGCTCCGATGCATGTCAAGCTCTGCACCGCAATGTCGAGAGAACTCACGGTGCCAATTGTCATTCCTTGGTTTGGTTTGCCGCAGAAAAGCACATGAGCTGCCAGTCTGTCAAGCGAACAACCCCCCTGGGAAAACTTGGCCTTGGCGATCATGTCCTTCGTTTCCTTGAGAGGGTCATCATCATCTTCAGAACCGGTCGATTTGTGGGTTTTTTTGGTTCTGGCCAGCTTAGCTTTTCAGGCAATTTTGACTTGTCCCGCAAAGCTTGTTCCATGCTTGTTCTCATTGGTCGCTTGGACTATGGCCAATTGGGTTTTGGCGCCTTTTTCATGGATGACGCACATGCAAAACAACGGTTGTCTGAACTGACTGTTGCAAAACGACTGGAAAATGTTTTGTTCTGTTTGCCACAATGCAACCCATCGTTGCAACTGTGGCAACTGAATTGCAAGTCGACAAATGGCACGCCGGTTCTTCACGCAGAAAAATCGTTCATCTCAGCAGAGAAAGATGATTGCGCTGATGGATCTTGAGCCTAACATCTCCCAGATGTTTTGTTTTCATTTGTTTCATTGTGAGCTCACAATTTTCATTTTCAAACAAAGCAAAAGGCCCAAATGTTTTGTTTTTGTTTGTTTCATTGCGAGCTCATGATTTTCATTTTCAAACAACGCAAAAGGCCTGCAGCTTTCAACACAGTGTGAGGATGACAATCACCGACAGGAAAAAAAAAGCTTGTCAATGCCATGAACAACAAAAAACAAAGCTGGTGTTGACACAATCAAATTGGGGAGTGTGGGTGGATGCAGCAACAGCTGACAAAGATGAACTGAATTGCCACAGCGCTGCAGCAAGACCATTGGTCACTCACATGGTTTGGATTTGTTGGACATGGAAGATTGCACTCCAACTGAAGAAAACACATCAAACAGAAGACAAGCAAAGCTGTGACATGAATGAGATTTGCATCAGTGGACAACAATCACCCAATGGACAATTGAGAAGACAGCAGTGAAAGTTTTCATGACAACAATCTGAAAGAAGATCATGACTTGCACGACTTCATTTTGAGAAAAGATTGATGCTGTCAATGAATCAATCTGTTTTTTTCTTGACAAAGCCGCAAAAAAGTGGCACAAAGAACTTTGCGGTGGAGTTTCAACCCAAAATGAAATTCTGGTTTGCACAGCAAACACAATTCTGAATGCATTGCACAAAACAGACGACCCAAACATTGACAACTGCACTGATGTCGTCAAACAAGGAAAAGACATGATGGCAGCTTTTGTGTTCACAATGATTGTCATCTGTGATTTCACATTGTCGAAAACATTTTGAAAATGTTGTGATTGCATTGCCCGGGCACACCTTGAGGTTCAACACAAAGTCAGCCAACCGGCAAAATTACAAAATGTCAAAAGCTTTGAGTGTTGAACTCAAAAAGATCTTTGAGTTGATCAAACGTTGATTTCAGTGGGCATTCTTCTTCGATTTTTGCACAAATGCTGACACATGATGGGTGTCAACAGCAGCATTAAGCAAAAATGCGTGATCACAGTGATTTTGTCACTTTTCAGTTCACTTTGTCACTTTTGCTTCGTCAGTTGCTAGAATGTCAACCCAATCTGTTTTGCTTGAGAATTTTGCTCAAAAATGAAACACCACCAGAAGAAGTGCTCTCCCCTGCAGTTTGACAAGATCCAATTGTGCACACTTCCCACTTGTGTTGCTTCATTTTGTTAACTGAGATTAAAAAGTTACTTGGTTGCTAATGAAGCATCAATTGCATCCACAGCATGTGGCAGTAAGTGCGTAGCAGTAGTTGTCTGTTGCAGTTTGAAACCCAGTTGCAACCAACACCGCGGCAGTACCTTGACCGTAGAAACGGATATTTTATGGCCGCCAGAAAGTTTTAATAGGGGTGGTCTTTACCTTGAAGATTGGTACTCGGAGTAAAAGTTCTACCCTGACACTTCTGTAGTTATCGGAGAGGTGGCGAATTTCCAACAACCTTCTTCTCGTTTCCTTGCACCTTCTTCTCGCCACTATCAACGTAATTTACATTCTTCTTACGTACAGTCTCTACCAGGGTTCTCATGACGTATCTTGGCTTCGTGAAGAAGTGGATCCAAAGGGCAATAGCTTGGCCAATGAGAAGACTAATTCGTGTTTGACCGGCAAAACGGCAAGCTTTGATTGGCTCCTTTTGTGTGTCAAAAGCGCCCTACTGCCCAAAAGATACCCAGTACGCGAAATTCTTCACTGTTCACGCGTTTTTAAATATTGTTTCCGGTCATTATTGGCTTAGGTGGCAAGTTTGCCTTTATCCCATTTTCTGATCTGGAATTATGGGCCATTCCTTGACGCTTGATGATAGAGCGAATGTTGGCATGCGTCAGTCTTCGATTGATATTTTTCTGGAATTAGATTTCGCCATGCGATTTATTTTATCCAATCATAACTTTCAGAAGCTGATGACGGCCATTGACTCATCGATTTAGAACGTCTTCAGGATCGATTTCGAATGACCGTAGTTCACCTATAGTCCTACTGACTGTTACGAGTACAGGAATTAGTACTGCCCTAGTAGTAGTATGGTACTGCCTTACGTGTACTAGTTGAAGAGGAATCAATCTGAGTGGTTGACATTTTTCTCATTGCATGCGTCAGTGATTGCTTGGCAATGGAATACAGAACATACATACTCTTGGAGTAACTTTGACTGCTGAAAAGACCTTTCTTTGCTTTCTCACTAACCAACAATAACACAAAACACTCTCGTAAACACGGCATAACAGCTCCGTGAACGCACCTACCAACCACGTTCATAAAAAATACAACTCCATCATTGCGTCAGAAAGTAAGTAAAAGTAGATCAACATGTTGCAGTCTGTCTCGTCTCTCTCCCGTTGTAGGAAGCTTTTCCTCTTCCTTTTTCTCTTTCTCTATCTCTTTCCTCAACTACCAATTTCCTCATCTATCCCTGTCATCATCTATCTCCCCAACAGATCTCTGTCTTCACTCTACCTCACCTTTCTTCTCTCTCAAGACCAAGACAAACAACATCCATACAACAAGTATAAATCGTACTCTGTAACTTCCGCGTATCATTCTACTATAAGGTTTTTGAAAGCACCCTAACGGAAATACAAAAAACTCCCCATTGCCGTCATGTTTCCCAATACCAATCTTTCCCAAGAACTTCAAGCTCGAGCATTAGCTCAAATCTTGCTCGAGCGAGAACGACAGAGACAACATGAGAAGAACCAACTCCTCTTGGCAGCTTCTCTGCTTCTTCAACAACAGCAAGGATCATCCTCGTCGGGCTCTCAAGCGCAGTCCCCACTGGCTACTCTGAACTTGGGCAGTGCCGGTGCTACAGCTCATCAAGATCCGCGTACGCAGCTGCTAGAACTGGCTGCTCGAATGGCAGCAGCTCCTGCCCCGGCTACAGTCCCTCAAGCCAGTTCCCCTCCTCCTCTGGAACTCCCAGCAGCTGCAACTACTGTTGCTGCCCCCACAAGTGCAAGCACAGTTGTGGCGCATACATTGCTTCCTCAAGTCAGTCAAGCACAAGCCCCTGCTCCCTCAAGTTTGACCTTGGAGAGCTGGATGCAGGCACTTGGGTACAGCACTGGAGCTAGTACCAGTACTAACACTACCAGTGCTACAGGCACTGCCACCTCGGCTGGCAGGGCCGTGTCACCCTCTTCCTCGGGGTCTACCTCCATGCCCGACATGTCGCCAATGGCTGCTGCCACTGCCACTGCCACCACAAGTACGGCTACTAGTGGTACCACAAGCCCAACTGGCAGTATGGAGGGTGCAAGTGCTGCTGCTGCTGCTGCTGCTGCTCCCTCCAGCAATCCCTCGGCCTCCATGTTCAACATGGACTTTTCCGGGGTCGGTGCCGCCATTAATGCCGGCATGACGTCCATGGACGCTCTCTCTGATGAAGATTACTTTAGTGGTGCCCATCGCAAGACCTACTTGGGAGAACGCGGGACCATCATTCACGTCCATGGAGCCGGGGAGGACAATACTAGTGGTGCGGGTGCCATTTACAAGGGAGAAGCCTTTCCCATGAAATTGTATCGCATGTTGTATGAAACCGCCAAAGAAGGACACGAGGGAATTGTGGGATATTCGGCCTCGGGAAAAGCCTTTCATATTCATCAACCCGATGCCTTTACCAAGGATATCATGTCCAAGTACTTTTCCACCACACGCATGTCTTCCTTTCAACGACAGGTATGTACTATTCATTGTACTGTCGCTGTGTCTATTTTTTTTACCAATAAATGGTCTCTCACTAAAATCTTGTCAATCTTTTTCTTCTTTTTCAGCTCAATTTATATGGATTCCGAAGATTGTCTCACGGAGTAGATAAGGGTGGTTATCATCATCCCTACTTTATCCAGGGGGAGCGCAATCTCTGCAAGACGCAAATCAAGCGCAAGGTACCAGGGGCTACGGGTCCAGTTGCTTCTGTGCCAATGAGCTTTGGTGGTGTGTTTCCACCACCTCAAGTATCATCGGCACCTGCTGCGGCGGCTGCTTCTGCGGCTCCAAGCCCACTCAATGCCCATCACCAAGTGTCGTCGGCGGCATCGAGTACGGCTGCCAATGTTGCTGCTTACAATCATAATCACCATGCAGCGGCGGCTGTTGCTGCACCACTGCCAGCCACGGTGGCTGCAACTCCAGACGCATCTGCCTTGATGCCATCCTTGCTGGCCTTGCTCAAGTCGGAATTGATGAAAGCACAAGCCGTGGCGGGTTCGACGACGACGACTAGTTCGCCCTCTCTCACCGGAATGTCAGCATCCGTCATTACTGGCTTTAAGAACTAATGGTATGAAGAACTGCATTTGTGAATGATGGAAGGATGAGCAAGTCCTTCCTTGCTGCAGTGTGCCTTTTCGCAAGCATGGTGACTTCCAAAGGAAGTGGGCCACCCGCCCTTTTCACGCCGAACAAACACATTTAGGATACATATTATACGCACAGCTCCACCTACGAGCACACCGAAAACAAGCATCACCATCATCGTCAGCATCACCATCATCTCCGTCCCAAACGATTGTCGCCGGATGGATGATTCCATCCATGGATGGATTACATTCGTCAGTTCCTTCAGGACAAAACAATGGGAGTTTGGTTGCTTCTCCTGCGAACAAGGCCACACACACACACACAAATACACCTCTCCAAAACATATTTTTTACATAATTATTAGTCGTACAATTGAATCAACACAGATACTAGAAGTCTTCTCCATATTGTGTTGAAGATGCTCGATTCCAAACAGTTCCTTCCCCCAAGCCCCTTTTACACATTGGTGGTGATCCTCATAATCAGGCAGTTCGTGTCGTGGACAAATGATACAGGAATTTGGTGGATTGGAGGCTTGAGTTTCGTCCGGGAAGCCCATGTTAAGACAGACATTTAAAAGTGCCAGTGAAGCAGAATGGATTTTTGGTATAACATGACTTTTTTTCAGGAATTTCAGAGCCCCTTGTTCACTGCCAAAATATGAGGAGTGGAAGAAGATGGAACAAATGTCACACTACCGTATCCGTTCTTTTTTCGGTGACACTGTTGTGGGAACCGTAGGCTCATGCTGCCGTGCAACATGACAAGGAATGCAAAAGATATCTATTTCATAGTATCGATAAAAATGACAATTTTAAAGGGATCCCCAATGTGCGTTTGTTTTATGCTGTATTGCTGTTTCGGATGGTACCGGCCGGGGTAACTAGCTGCAATAACGCTTTGGCGGCCGGTATCTCCCATTCTTCGTCATAAAAATAAACTTGAACTCCTTCTGACGAAGCTCTCAAGTCGTTGTCGAAATTGGGTGATTCCTCTTGCGCTACAATTGGTTGATACCAAAATTTGGTCCTACCAATGACATCAATCCTGGGCTTCCACGGCAATCCCGACAAACGACCGACCATGTTCCACCGCGTTTGAACATATCCTTCGTGCAAGGAAATGTCCAACAGAATGGACTCGCAATCGCCGGGTTCGGTCAAAGCCTCGACGATGGGGACTAAATTATCCAAGTTTTTGGTGAACTGATCGGTCCCTTCAAAACTCAGCGTGGGATCGGTGAATCGACACTTCTTGTCAAAGGCCGTCAAGTCGATCTTTCCCGTCCATAGATAGTTGCGCACTTGGTAATCCTCTCGTATGCGTTCCAGTAATTCTTGTGGTGTTTGAGGAGGGAGACCGCTGGTAGTAGTAGTAGTGGTAGTAATTTCGCTATTTCCCTCTGAAGCGGCAGTCTTGTCAACACTCTTGTTGGAATTTCCAGAGAATAAATTGACCAAATTGGTCAAGGATGACACCAAGCCCTTGGAAGAAACATCGGTATCTTGGTACGATACACTGGGTGGTAATTCTTGATGATTGTCGGTGTTCGGTTCTGTTTCTTCTTCATTTACCACACCGAAAATGGCAGTCGTGGTGGGGACAATTCCTTCTTGCTGCTGTTGTGGACTTTTGGAAGACTGCCTCGCCCTCGTGGTGACACTTCTCGTACATGTAGTAGTAGTACTTGTGGGCGGCACAAATCCCGACGCCACCTGTAACAGCCAAAGAAGTAGGGCTCTTCTTCGCCTAGTAGTTGTAGTGTGAGTATTATAACAAGTCATCTTGTTTGCTCATGTTGGTTGTTGTGGCTGCAATAAGTTTGTCGGCTGGCCTCGCAACCGACTCCGCACCATTGCCTCCGAAACAGTTGGGTTCATTGCGGCTGGCTCTGCACAGTATGAATCCAAGAAGAAAGATAGAAAAATGAGGTGGTGATACGTGGTACAGTAACTAATGTTGCAGGAGGCTGCACACGTGCTCTGTTCATTTTCAACATCGGCAGCCACCCGAGCACTATCGATACCTTTGATGAGCTCATGACTCATAATGAGTCATGGTATCCTTTTTTGGTCTGTCCTTTGTCCCAAGATCTCCACAAGAGCGCCATTCATTCCAACGACAGTCAATAACAACAACAACAATCAACAACAACAACAAACCATTCAACGCAACTCACACCCAGCATCAGTGTAGTACAGTATCGTCGCTATCTTGCACTCTTGCTGTCCCTTTGCTGCCACTCGTTGACGACGACCACTCCCTACACACATACAGTACAATCACTATACTATCTACTACTATGATTCGTGCAGATCCTTCCGATTGCATCATTCGCAAACAAGTCGTCTCGGTCGAATTTGGCTTGTACAATGATGCCGATGTCTTGGCGCGAAGCGTCGTGGAAATTACCTCGAGTCAAGCCTTTTTAGAAACTTCCACTGGAGGCTCGGATGAAAATGCCAAGACGGCGCTGCCGGGAGGCTTGTACGATGCTCGCTTGGGACCCTACGAGACGCACGATCCCAGTGTCTGCGTGACGTGCGGGTGCAACTACAAAACGTGTCCCGGACATTTTGGACACGTCGAATTGTGTTTGCCCCTCTATCAACCCCTTTTGTTTCGGCCATTGCTCAATTTGTTGCAGTGCAAATGTTATTCCTGTCATCACTTGCGAACGCCCAAACGCTTGTTGTTGTTGCAATACACCAAATTGTTGTTGCTCGCGCACGGCCGACTCGACGACTTTTACGCCATGGATCAACGCATGGCCGTGGCCGTCCAACGCGCCTCCCAACAAATTGCCGACATGGACATTGCCGCCAAGGATGGATGGAAACGCAACAAGGCCAAATTGGTGGGGACCGCCATGGAAACGGCCTGTCGTCAAATCCAACGAGATTTATTACAACAAGTAGAAGCAGAACACAGCAACTCGACTCCAACGACGACAAGTACCTTGCAACGGACCACCACCGAAAACTTCAAAAAGCATTTAATGGCCAATTGGAAGGCCGAAAAGAAGTGTCATCATTGTGGCGCCTATCCTCCCAAGATCAAACACGATCAGTACAACAAACTCTTTCAAGTCGCCTTGAGCGATCGACAAGCCGAACACAATGCCGCCCATAATTTGGCCGTCGTCATTCCGTCCGCCTTGGAAGTCTTGGATCAACGGGCCAAGCAACAAGCCAAACAAGGGAATAAAAGTCCTCCTCGTCGACCAGTGGTCACCCGTCATCCCGCCCATGCAGGCTATGATTCGGACGACAGTGAACCGGATTTTACCACGCCCATGCTCTTGAAACAAGAAGACGACGACGACGACGACGACGAGCAAGATCCAAATCCACAAGACGACTCGTCGAGTGAGTCCTCCGACGACGATTCGTCCGATGACGAAGACAAGGATGACAACAACAACAACAACAACAAGACCATGGCCGAGAAATCCACTACCAGTCGAGAACAATACTTTATGCATCCCTCCGAAGTCCAGGCCCAATGTCAATTGCTATGGGAAAATCATGGCGAATTCTTGACCCTCCTCTTGTTTGGAAAGAACAATGCCATGAACCAAAAACACGCCCTCCAATTGCAATCGTATCAAGCCTTTTTTTGCAAACGCATTCCCGTGCCTCCCTCCCGCTTTCGACCGCCCATGGCCACGGGCGGCATGGTGGTGGAACACGTTCAAAACTCGCACTTGTCCAAAATCTTGCAACAAAACGCTCTCCTACGGCACTTGTATTTTGCCCTGGGCCAAGAAAAACAGGCCCACGCCGTGTGGATTCAACTGCAGACGTGCTACAATTGCTTTTTGGATTCCAGCAAAGATCCCAGCGTCGCGGCGGCCCTGGGACAAACCCCCAATGGGATTCGACAATTGCTCGAAAAGAAGGAAGGCATCTTTCGCAAACACATGATGGGCAAGCGCGTCGACAGTGCGTGCCGATCCGTCATCAGTCCGGATCCCTACGTCGGCACCAACGAAATCGGGATTCCCCTGGCCTTTGCGCGAGTTCTGACCTATCCGACGCCCGTGACGGAATGGAACATGACGGAACTGCGACGCCTGGTGGAACGGGGACCCCACAATTATCCCGGTGCGCGGTGGGTGGAATTTCCGCCCGATGCCAGTGTGCCGGGGAGTTCCTCCCGTCGAATTGACTTGACCAAAATGACGGATGACAAGCGACGGTCCGTCGGGGCCATGTTGGGCAAGGGCTTGCCCAGTGGTGGATCATCGAGTAGTAGTAGTATGGGCAGTTCGGGGATGCATGGCATGGGCGGTGGTGGATACAATCAACGACCCGTTATTGTCGGTCGTCAATTGCGACATGGGGATACCATGTTGGTCAATCGACAGGTACGTCTTGTGTTGTTGTTGCTGTTGTTGCTGTATTTGGTGTTGTTGTATTTGTTGTTGGTTCTTCTTGTTTGTTTGTGTGTGTCCAAGGACGAGCTTTTTTGTCATGCACCACTCCGAAAATTCGTGATGGATTATGACTTTCCAATATCGGCAAAACGATTTCTTTTGTGGCTACAGAAATGTAGTTGCTGGAGTTTGTCTCTTGTCGTACTGAGGACACACACATATGATGATGATGATGATGATGATGATGATGATGATGATGATGATGATGATGATGATGATGATGATGATGATGATGATGATGATGCTACTTACTTGTACTTGTCAGGCAGGCTGGTGGACTTGCCAACTTGGGAGGATAATGGAAAAGACTCATCCCGCTGCTCTTGAACTTCGTCTTGTCTCTCTTTTTGAAAACAACTCAAACCAAACCATCAGCCGACGCTGCACAAACCAGGAATCATGGCACATCAAGTTCGAATTCTACACAACCCCACCCAAAAAACAATCCGCATGCACTATGCCAGTAAGTACTTGACGTTTCTTTTCATTTTCTCGTTTTGTTGACGGAAGTATGGGTTTGCAATGTCGGTTTTTTATTCATCGGGGCATCCTTCACTCATGATTGTGATATGTCGTTTTTTATTCGCACACAACAGATTGTAATACGTACAACGCGGATTTCGACGGAGATGAAATGAATTGCCATTATCCACAATCGGATGTGGCTCGTGCCGAGGCCATGTACATTGCGTCCACGGATTTGCAATACATTGTTCCGACCGATGGAACGCCGCTGCGAGGATTGATTCAAGATCACGTCTGCGGAGGTGTGAAATTGACCACGCGAGATACCTTTTTGAAGCGATGGGAATACCAGCAGCTCCTGTTTGCGACACTTGCGAGTTTGCCCCGGTTGGAAGTATTGGACGAATACCAAGACATCCAAATGGTCCCTCCCGCCATTCTGAAACCAGAACCCTTGTGGACTGGAAAACAAGTCATCACCACGCTGTTATTGCATTTATGCAACAGTCCCAAAGGAAAGAAGCATTCGGAGATCGATAGTCGCGCGACTCACTTTGCCAACCAAACGAAATACAGCAACGATGGCGGCAGCAGTATGCTCCGCGAGGGAGGTCTCTCTTTGGAACGCAAATCAAAAATGCCGGGAAGTGCTTTTGGAGATTGCCACGAAGAGCATTTGGTGATCATTCGCGACGGTGAGCTTTTGCGAGGAATCTTGGATAAGTCGGCCTTTGGTGCCACGGATTTTTCCATGGTGCACGGTGTCTATGAAGCGTACGGTCCGCAAAAGGCGGGGTTGCTGTTGAATGCGCTAGGCCGCTTGTTTACGGCTTATATTCAATACTATGCGGGCCATTCCTGTCGCGTGGAGGATCTTATGCTAACAAAAGAAAGCGAACAAGCACGGCGAAAACTTGTCGAAGTAAGTCTACCAAACTTATTTTTCATCCTGGGTCCTAGAAGGTCTCTGTACTAATGCCAATCTCCTTTACGTCTATTTGTTTTCAAAGCGCGCCTACAATGTTGGGGCACGAGCATGCAAGGCTTGGGCCGATTCGGATGGCGGAAAAGTTGCTATTGAGCCAGTAACCGAGAAAAGTGATGCAGACCAACCCCTAAAACCAGTGGAAGTTGCAACAGCGTCCGCGAAGGTCGGGCAGCTACTTGGTGGTGCTCAAGGTGCCGAAAACTTTGCTGCATTGGATGGATACATGATGTCGCAATTGAATCCTCTGGCATCGGAGATTGTAAAGGAGTGCCTGCCTGGTGGATTAGCAGTTCCGTTCCCAGCGAACGTAAGTTTGGACAGGCCGTTTCTCTTTTCGTTGATATTATTCGAATCTAACGATGTTGTGTTTCGCACCATTTTACAGACGTTTAGTTTAATGACGGTGACTGGAGCGAAAGGTTCAATTGTCAACCAGTCTCAGGTTTCATGCGCGCTTGGTCAGCAGGCGTTGGAAGGACGCCGTGTACCGCGAATGAACAGTGGCCGCACCCTTCCTTCTTTTGCTCCGTACGACCTAAACCCTCGGGCAGACGGTTTCGTTTTGGATCGATTTCTCACAGGCGTGCGTCCACAAGAGTATTATTTCCACTGCATGGCTGGTCGCGAAGGGCTGGTGGACACGGCGGTTAAAACTTCCAGAAGTGGCTATCTACAGAGGTGTCTTGTCAAACATCTCGAAGAGCTGAAGGTATGCTACGATTACACAGTTCGCAATGGCGAAGGAGGTGTGGTCCAATTCCTTTACGGCGAAGATGCTCTGGACCCTACGAAAGCATCGTATCTGGACTGCAGCACAACATCGTTCGAATTCATGGCGCGCAACCACAAATCGTTCGCTATGCAGCACACGCCCCTACCAGGAACAACAATTGACATTGCAGCCGCAGATATCGATCGTCATGAAGAGATAGTAGTGGATAACGAAGAATCTCTTCCGATGCGAAAAGGAGACTTTGTATTGGCGAGGAGGCTTCGAAGTGGTTCTGAGTGGAAGCGAGGGTTGATTTGCCAAGGCTGGCATGACGCTTTGATAGTGAAAACGCACAAGAACGGAAAGTATCTGGACTTGCAGTACGTAAAAGATCGGAATATCAGCAAACGAGTCCCAAAGTCGGTTGATCTTGGCAACTGTGGAGGCACCAACGAGAGAGCCGCTTCGAGTCTGTGTGTTCTGATCAAGCCTGCCGCTGCTTCGCCCATCCTATCCACTACCACACGATACGACGGAAAGAAATACCATCTTGGCTCAGACGGAGCTTGTGTTTCAGAGCGGGTCGCCAAAGCGGCGAAGAACGCTCTGTCCACAAACCAGCTAGAGGTCGCCATGAAGGCATGTAAATTGTCTTCATCCGATGTCGGTGGCTTAGTGGCCGCAAAGTTTGGAAGTGCACTTTGTGCCCCAGGCGAAGCCGTTGGTAGCATTGCAGCCCAGTCTGTTGGAGAACCGTCAACGCAAATGACGCTAAATACATTTCATCTCGGTATGTCTCGTCTCTCGAAGGGTGAAGTTCACTTTTTCTTTTGAGCAACCATCTCATACGCTTGAATTGTTTATCTCTATTTTCTTTTGAACCTGCAACGTAGCTGGCGCTGGTGCAAATGTGACACTCGGCATCCCCCGTCTCCGTGAGATCATCATGACCGCAAGTCGGGAGATGAAAACGCCAACAATGTCGATTCCTTTGCAGGATAGTGTGCCGGAAGAAGACGCTACGAGGCTCACCCGTTCGTTCAAAAAGCTGGCCCTGGCGGAACTGCTTTCGGGGCATCGAGGGGTTACTGTACGTGAAACACTCATGATTGGAACCAGTGGCCATTGGGAACGAGCGTATTTTGTCACGCTGAAGTTACACCCCAGTGAGCGCATCGAAACAGCATTTGGACTGTCGGTAAGTCTAAGGAACCCTGCTCGCGTTTCGTCATTCATACATTCAACACTCACCGATCGATCTAATGTACCATAGCTGGAAGACATTGCGAAACAGGTTGGGCATAAATTTGGCCCGTACCTAAAAACGCTGATGAAGCTTGAAATGCGACGATCTGCAACCGAAAACGACATCACCTCGAAAAATGTTCGTGGTGGTGGAGCAACTAGGAACATTGTGGCATCCGACGGCGACAATAATATGGACGAAGAAGACGGCGGCGGTGATGTTACAATGAGCGAAAAGGCACAGGATGTCCAAGGTGATCGAACTGGAGCTAGTAAGGATGATCTGTCAGAAGATGAGCAGGACTCTGATGACGAGGGAGGTGAAGAAGACGGTGTTTCTGCATTCAAAAATAATCGATCAGAAGACCGAGATGCATCCTATGGTGTAGCCGGGGAAGAGGGCGACGATGACGACGGTGGCCAAAATGCAAGGACAAAGTCGGGCAAAAAGAAAAACAAGAGGAAACAAAATAGCAACCAAGGTGAAAGCCAGAACATCACCGAGGAGGATTCCCCAACGACAGCAGATGACCCTGCAATGCTGGTTGGTCTAGATGATACTATTAAATTCGACAAAAAGGCCAACACCCTTTCGTTGCCACCCTTGACGGTCGAGCCATCGACTCGGCCGTTGCTGATGGTTGGACTCGTGGAAAAGGCGGCGGAGCGTACTCTCATTCGATTCAAGAAAGGAATTGACCAAGCGTTTGTCAACAAGGAAGAAGGCGGACGTGGACGTTGCTTACAAACAGCAGGAGTCAATTTTACAGAATTGTGGAGTCTTCCAAGCACGGTGGTGGATCACCATCGCCTCATGTCCAACGATACATGGGCAATTCGCAGTGCGTATGGTGTGGAGGCGGCTCGTAGTAACATTGTGGAGCAGATTCGAAGTGTGTTTGGTGCCTACGGTATTGAAGTTGACTCGAGGCATTTGACTCTGATTGCGGATTACATGACCTATGAAGGTGGTTACAAAGCCATGAACCGAATCGGTATGGAGGAGATGAGCTCAACGTTGCTTCAAATGAGTTTTGAAACCACAGCTCACTTTTTGACGAAAGCTGCTTTAGAAGGAACCAAGGATAATCTGGAGAGCCCTTCCGCCAACATAGTTTTGGGTAGACCCATCCGACACGGGACTGGAGCTTTTGACCTGTTAGTCAAGGCGACAGGATATTAATAATGAACCCACTTTCCTCGCTGCAATAGCCTTTTGGCTATAGAGCTATATTAATTGTGTAATCGGGCACGTGATGCTGTCCTGGGCTTCGTCGCCTAAGTTCGTGTGTCGTCATAAATCTCTCATTTTATAATCAACAGGATCAGATGATAGCTAACACTCGTCCAGCCTCGGCATACAATTACAAAATTGCAAGAAGCCACAGAGAAGGATGGCAGAATGCACCGTGCAAGTGGCTCATTCGTTGCTGACAAAGAAAAGGTAAGTCTTTAGCTAGGAGAGACAGAAGGCTGTTCCGCAAAGAATAACAGAAACATATCCAACACCTGGCTATTGTATCCACCGCACTAAGGATCATTAAAATTCTGTTCCTTCTAAGTTTGTGGTCTTGCTTCCACTAAATGTTGCCACAGTTGTAAGCACATGCCCTGTTGCTGATGCTAGGACCAAAAGCAGCAGCAACATGGTGGGACCAGCCACACTGATGCCCCCTCCACAAAGACACCAATGTGTTTCCTGATGCCACATTCTTCAGTGTGGTGCGAGTTTTTGTGTGCATTTGGTCAACCATCAAAATGATGACACCAAGAGACACTTTTGATGAGGCAACATGCGTTTTTGTTGCCAGAGACATGATGGTTGTTTTCAAAAGCTGAAGAAAGAAACAACTGCATTTGAAATGTGGAAACAATGATTGTCGAGTGTGGTTAAGAGAATGTTTCAACCTGAATGATTTGTCATTAGGCAGCCATGTTGAAGGACCTGCAAATTGGTGTGTCCTTTGAAGAATGCAAAGCAAAAGGCATCAACAAGGATGCTCCATGTTTCATGCAAATCAAATTGTGACATTAAGCAGAGCATTGTCGGCGTCAATCCTGTGTGCCAGCTCAATCACCTGTTCCAAACAAAATGTGCCCCCAGAAGAACTCGGTGTCCTCACAGATCTAGCGCTGTCAGGAAATGCTGACAATGCATGTTGATTTTATCAGACTCACATTAAGAAACAAGAAAGATGTTTGCATGATAAGATTTTCAAAATTTGCAGCAAAGTTGTCTGAATGGTTCAAAGTGCTGCATTGTTGGCCTCCACTGAGACTGACGGTTTGAAGCTGCCGCAATTCAGTGACATGTTTGTGTCAATTGAAGAACACATCTGATGGGAGGGGTGCAGTGATGCTTCATGTCAAATGCATTGCATCAAAGCAATTGCTCATTTTGTCAAAAACCACAACCTCTCATGATCACCCTTCCAAAATTGATGTTGTTGTTGGTTGAATGGACCATGAGATGTGTCTTGTGACTGTCACTGCAACATGTCCTCAACCAAATGCATCCCATTGTTTGAGTGCAATCTGCATCACCTCGCACAAGAAGAACAAATGCAAGACTGCTAGCATTGCATGCTTCAGACAATTGCACAAAAAGACACAAACAACATTCTGTGATTGATGATGTGTTGCAAACTCAGGGAGCATGCAACAGACTTCAAGCCAGGAGCAACAATTCAGACAGATCTGTCATTGAAACATGATTGAAATGTTGTTTTGTTTGGTCTGCAAAGCAGACTGCCCCCATCACTGACAAGTCAACCATTTGCAAAAGTGTCAATCAAACAGAAACAAAAACAGAGTTTTTTGTCACCTGATTTCCACTGGCAACTGGAAACAATGTGAGATTGAACAGCTTGGTCCAAGAGGCTGGATGTCATCCCTCCTGACATGTCAAATGACAAAGAGTGACTGACATCAAATTGTCACTGGAATTTGTTCTGACATCATTGCTTTTGAGCACAGGAAATCGTCTTTTCATCTTGCTTCAAATTCAGTCTCAGGTGGGGGACACCAAAAGCTTGAACATCATGGAAACACAGCAAGGCCTGCTGCATTTGCTCCATTCAATCAAGAATGAGCAACAAGTCCCAGAGACATTTTCCATTTTTGAGGATGCAAATTGAACATGAAAAACAGTCAAATTCTGAGTCCCAATGGAGTCAAATTTGAAGTGTGTTTTTGCTGGACCTGAAATTGTGTGCCCTGCAATGAACCACCATCATTCGCATTCAAAGAATGTGTCAAACAGACCCTTTCCATGCATGACAAAACACGTTTGAGAAATTCATTTGGCAGATTGGTGCACTTTGAGCAGCAGGGGCAAATGTGATTGATCCTTTGCTTGCCCTTTCCTCTTGTTTTCCATTGCCCTTTGAGATCCATGAAAGAAGACAACTGAACATTGCTGGGTGTTCTGCTCTTTGTCAAACAAATGCCCGTTGCTCTGTTTTGATTGCTTTTGGAACCCGATGGGCAAAAAGTGTTTGCAAGCATCACAAAACAACAAATCCTCATGCTGTGTCTGAACAAAAACAACTTCTGCACAAGACAAAAGATGAGCATTTGTCTCTGCATGCAATGTGTTCATTTTGAAAATTTGATGATCCTTTGACCCAAACACTTGCTTCAAAGGTGACAGTCTGTTCTTTGCCTGAAAGCCAGAAAATGCTTTCATGTCACATGATCTCATTTGGTGACTCCACGATGACTTTGATGTCATCATGTTGTTGGCTTGGCATGTGCTGCAAACAAGTCCATTTTGGTTCGTCAGTGAGAAATTTGGTCATGCAACTGTTGCAAGGAGTTGCTGAGCGCAAGGCAGACAAAGCATTGCGACAAAAAAAACACATTTTGCAACTGACCAAGAACAAGGTTCAGTCAGCACAAGCCCGACTGAAGTGCAAAAAAAAAAGATGTCACCGCATGTCGAGTTCCTGCTTTGTTCGTGTTGAACTCCAGCTCAGCATGTGTTTTTCTGTCTTTTTCGGGATGACTTTTGCTCATTGACTCATGCAAACTCTGGCCATGCACGAGAACGGGCACGCAACAATCATGTCTCAGTGCTTTGCAACATGATGTGATCATGATCGTTGTTGCAGAACAATCATGCCTCATGCAAAAACACTGAAAACAAAAGTTTGAACCGCTGTTTTGCTTCGTCGACATGCTTCAAAAGCACCAACGACTCATGCAACAACGCTGTGGGTCAGCAATCATGCTTTGTAACAAACACATTCATTTTGTTGCTGATTTTGATCAGCATGGGATGAATTGCTGCACAAGGCATCAAACAAGTGCTTGAAAGTGATTGAACATGCACTACGCTAAAAGCTACAGGCCTTTTGAGTTGTTTGTAAATGAAAATTATAAGCTTTAGAATGAAGCTAAAATGAATGCAATGTTTGAGAGAGGTTCAGCTCGAGATCCCTCGGCGCAGTCCTCTCTCTGCTGAGTTGAACGATGCTTCTACGTGAAGAATCGGTGTGCCAGTTGTGCAGAATCTTGTCCGCACGGGAATGACTTCGTTACAACGATAGCTCGTGTTGTTCCATCCAGAACGATCCGTCTTCTAGACGTTGTTGAGAGGGTAAAATGCACAGCCGTTATGTCATGTAGG
>Ga0163148_10003198_pt1 | contig 18426 bp, 30 predicted proteins | sample OliLakLV19MP7P2_FD_148606 | JGI IMG/M metagenome (GOLD analysis project Ga0163148, IMG submission 148606) | Freshwater microbial mat bacterial communities from Lake Vanda, McMurdo Dry Valleys, Antarctica- Oligotrophic Lake LV.19.MP7.P2 | ecosystem: Environmental > Aquatic > Freshwater > Lake >...
GGCGCGCTCCAAGGGCTCGGGAACGACGCAAGGTATTGGGACCTGCGCCACAATTACGGGGACTATTCCTCGGAACTCTACGAGCACCTACAGGCTTGCGCACGCTACCAGGCACCGGTGCGGGATTCGGCCAAGGAGCAATCATGACCCCCGCTGACTGGCGAGCAATGATCGACGCCGAAATCCCGTCGAGCCCGTTTCACACGCCACCGAAATACCAGGGGCAGATTGTGAGGCGCTCCTACGCGCAGCACGAGGGGTACATCTTCGAGCGCATCGACGACGCTAGCGACGGCTCGGTTGTGGTCAAGGTCTACAAAGACACCGAGTGGGATTTTGAACCTTGGAATCACCCGCCGGTTCTCGGCGAGCTAATGTGGACGGAGTTTAAGTCATGACCGAGAGGGATTTGCAGACCATCGCTGCAGATTTGCTCAGATGCGCGACGAGCTGGGAGCCGCAAGTGTGCATCGTGGGGAACATCACGGCGACAGAGCTGGCTCGACTTGCCCGATTCGTCCTGGGCCAATGCCCACTGTGTGTCGTGACGGCTGGAGCGAATGTTGACTGCGAGATTTACGATGTTTTGCGGCAAACTCGAAAGATTGGAAATGAATCATGAACGAGAATGCACGCCTTGAAATCAGACTCTCAGCGGAGCTTCGCGAGCGCGCGGAGCAGCTGGCCGCCGGTCGGGAAATGACGATATCTGCCTGGGTCAAGCAGGCCATGCTCGACGCGGTGGAGGCGGGAGAGCGGTTGGCCGCAGTGACTGCCGACAAAAAGCGAAAAGCCCCGCCGAAGCGGAGCTGAAAGGTTGAGTGAGATGACATCACAAGCGATCCTAAACACCGTTGCCGCCCACCTGCTCGCGCAGGCGGCGCTTGCCCAAGGCGCCTGATGGGCTCGGCAGCGTACAACCGAGGCTCACGGCTCATGTCCAGGGATGCCGACAAGCGCATGCCGGAGGCCAACCTCAGGGCCGATATTCAGGCGCGGGAGGACGAGAGCGCCAGACTGCGTGAGCGTGTCGCCGAGCTGGAGCGAGACCTCGGCCGCGCGCGTCGATGTCTCGCCGCTGAGCGAGTCGGAAGGGAGGCTCTCCGCGTGCGGCTTGCCCATGAGCAGGAGGCGAGCGACTTCGGCATTGGCGTCCTGTGCAGGCTCGCTTTCCCCAGAGACGTTGCCTATCACTCCGGTTGGCTAGTGCCGCAGCGCGACCCAAACCCCGACCGCGAAAGTGAGAGCGATCCAGACCACCCCGACGACTGACACGGTGGTATTCACCCGCGTTTCGGCAATCGCGATCTGCTGCTGAATGGTCGCCAGCTTCAGCGCGATTGCCTGCAGGACGTCCTTGATTTCCTCAATCTCGTTCTCCGCAACGGCCAAGCGCTGGGCGTGTCTAGCCTTCCAATCCTCGCTGTTTCCGCGCTCCTGTAACAGCTTCGCCACAGCCTCGGGCACGCGGCTTGGGTCCAAAGTGGCGCGCATCTCGCCAGAAAAGCCCGTGCGCGAACGCGGCGGCATGGGTGGGGGGCTTTGCATCAGCAAGCCCCGTTGCCGTTGCTGAACGTCTCGCTATGATCGGTATCCCGCCGCTCAAGCTCCACCACACGTCGACCAAGCTCCAAGACGTGGTTGCGTGTGATCTCAGTATTTGCAACGGCGCATTTGATCTGCGTTTCCATTTGGAGCAGCTTTGACCAGATCAGGTCTAGCGTGACGCTGGCAACAGGCGCCTCGTTGTGCGGTTCCGTTGGTATGTCTGATTCCCTCATAGCAGTCCTGTCACATCGCGAAGCCAAACCATCGGAAAGGCTGGCCCTGGGTCAATCTTCCGGCCTGGGCTCACGTCATCGTGCCCCACGACCGCGGTGATTCCGTAGTTCTCGCGCCACAAGTCAACGACTTGCGCGCATCGTTCGAGCGCATCGTTTTCAAACGCGGCCCAGAATCGATACGGGCAAGCACCGTTCTTGTGTTTGCCCTCGAAGACTTCGCCCTCCCACTTTGCGCCGTAGGTCGTTTTGAACGAGCCGTCGGCCTGTTTAACAAGCGGGCCCGGGTTCGCCATCTCGATACCGAGAGAGAAGCTGTTGACGCGCGTGCGGCCCTTGTAGAGAGACGGTCCGGCGTGAAAGGCGACCTTGTCAAACGGGACCATTTGAATCACGCGATTGCTGTCAATGCAGACATGGCAGCTGACGTACTCGCGAGCGCGCAAGACTTGCTCGGTCGCCTCGGCTGACGTCGTGACCGCGAAGTGAATTACCGCAACGCTCGGATGCTCAAGAGCGCCAGAGCTGTCGAGGTCCGCTCGGTAACTCACGAGCTCCGAGGCATCCGTGGGGATTAGTCGATGCTGAAGAATGTCCATTATAGCGGGCAAGCCTCAATCTTTAGCAGCTCCGCAAAATTCTGGAATTCGGCAGCGCACAGCCAATCCTCGCACGGGTGAACTTCATCGAAGCCGCATTGCATCTCGCGCAAGTGAGCACACGCCTTGAGGCATGCCGGGCTCTTGTCGATTCGCTCGGTCTCGGTTGGAAGCGGGCGGTAAGGCGCTGGCTCGTTCGTTTGAGCGCCCGTGCAGCTCATGAGCAGACAGGCGCAAGCGACGGCAAGGCGCCTCACGTTTGCACCGCCCAGATATCTTGGCCCGCCGCGGCAAACTCTTCAGTGATAAAGCAGCGCGAAGCCCCAAGCTGATTCCCGCGCCAGCCGCGCCAGCTGTTTTGGACCGAGAACGAGCCATCTGCTCGATAGCCATCGAGCACGAACGCATGGCCGCCAACGAACGGACCGCGTGGGTTTGGCGCCAGCTCAGGGCCCTTCGGATCGATGAACGCTCGGTCAATGTCGAAGCCTCCGATCACAGCGCACTTGCTCGCAAGGGCAGTCCTGATGCCGTCAACGTCACCCGCGGGAATGCGGTAGTAACCGCGCACGCCGCGAATATCGAAAGCCTGCATGCTCGCCTTGAGCGTGGGGCGCTTGAAAATGTTCGGGTAGCTCATGGGCCACACGCTGGCCGGCGGAGCGCCGAATTTGATCAGCGCCTTGATGCCATTGCGCACCTGACTCCCGTTGTCGCGCTCGGGGTTGCCGCTGCCCAGAAACTTGGCGCCCCAGTAAATATAGGCCGCGCTTAGTTCGGGGCACGGGCGACCCGCGAGGGTTTCGCAGATGCGGTAGGCCTGCGCCGCGCTCGCGCCCACGCATGAGTTGCCGTCTTGATACAGCGGCCCGAGAGCGTGCGACGGTAGAACCTGCGACGGCAGGTCGCGGCTTAGCTCCGCGTACTCAAGCGGCCTATCGCGCGAGTCGAAAATATCCTTGATGTAACCCAAGCCCTGAACGACAAGACCGAGCACGCTCAGCAAGTTAGGCAGCATCCTAGCGCTGCTCCCCACCAGGGGGCGGAAGCGGCAAGCTCGCCACGGTCACGTCACCAAAGCGCTTGATCCCGAGGCCGATTAGAAACGTGCCGGCCATCCCGAGCTCAGGCACCGTTGGGAGCCAAACGCGCGCGATAGCTGCGAGAGCAACGCCAATGAGAATGAAGATAAGGTTTGTCAGCTGTGCCATCGGCATTTGATTTCTTCCTTGATTAGTTCGGTCACGATGATCGCAAGACCGATGTAAAGTAGAGCCATGTCGCGGAATGTTCTCACGTTGGCGATCATATGTTGTCCTCGATTTTGACAGACAGAACATCGCCCCAAAAGTTGCCGCTCGGTATCACAACGCGCGGCTGTAACTTCCAGGCGCCGGCCTCGTCAATGTCGCTCGCTAGGGTCGTGACGAACTGCATCACGCCAAACGTTGGAAGCCCGACGACTGTCGCGGTCCAAACCTTGCGCGCCGTTGATGGTGCGATGGCGATGATTTGTAGACTGGTGTTCCCCGTCAGATCGACAGCTGCGCCGTCTTGGTCAACGATGGTGAACTGGATCGCCGTGCCGATGTTGGCCTTATGAACGCGTGCTTTCATTTGCTTAAACCTCCACGCCTACAAGGCGTAACTTGACGGCTATCTGCGCCTGTCGGCTGTCCGACTTGGTGATGGTCGCGCTCATGTCGTCCACCAGCGCGAGCGTTCCTAATTGAGCGGACGATGTGGCGATTTGGGCTGTCAGGCGAAGGGTCTCAGAGTTCACTTGTTAGCTCCGCTCGGATAGCAATAGTGGTGAGCAGCCGCAAGACCTCAACGTGCGTCAGGGTGCCGGCCGGTATGCTGTCCGCAATGAGCCCCAACATGGCCAGCAGTGTGCTCGTGCGTCCCGGACTGAACCCATCGAGCGCGATAGCAAGGGAGCTGAGCGTCATATCCGGGTAACGGTGGTGATGCTGGACGCGTCAACGATTGTCTGCGTGATGCCCGCGCCTGCCGTGCGTTGGTTGGTGTTGAGATTGACGACGAGGGGCGTCGTCGGGTCGAGACCGAGCAGGCGGTAGAGCTCCTGCAGCATGGTGATCTGAGGCCCGGTCAGACCCTGCCCAACTAGTGACGACACTGCCGCGTCAAGGCGCGCCTGAAGCAGACCCATCGAGCCGGCCTGCACGTGCCCTGATGCTTGCTCGTCCCAGACGGCATCAGCGATTGAGGCCGCGCTAGGACCACCGCCGGCGGCGCCGTTGTTGAGCAATTCACCCATCGTGCCGGCCTGGTTGTGTGCGGCCGCCAGGACGTCCCAGACCGCATCCGCGACGTTGGCGGTCGTCAGTAGGTCGCCCGTGCTCGCGATGGCTGCGCCTAGCGCAGCTGTCCCGCGCATCTCCGCGGCAAGGGCCCCTGAGCCCGTCAGGGCGGCCACGAGGTGCCCGATAGCCTGTAGGGTCGAGACGAGGTCCCCGGAGCCGCTGAGAGCCGCTGAGAGCCCCTGAGGCAGCTGTAGGCTGGGGGTGTTGAGCGTGCCGCTTGCCGTCAGGCCGCCGGCGAGTGCGACGACGAGACTGAGCGAGGCACTGGCGATGTCACCGAACGCGGCAAGCGACGCGGAGCACGCTAGGCCCAGGGCAAGGTTGCCGGTTGTCACGTCGCCCACTCCCGCCATCGTTGTCTGCGCGGCCAAGGCTCCGCCGCGCTGAGCGATCATCCACGAGTAGGGCGGCTCGGTGCCGTTCGGCTTGCTCGTGAGTTGTGACGGTTCGGCTGACTCGCCCCAGGCCATGTTTCGTTGAGCGCCGCCGCCGTTCCAGTTTGAGCGACTCCCGCTCAGGCTCGGACCGCCGAGGAATCGCCCGGGAGAGCGATTCAGGACTTGGTAGTTTCCCAGGAGCATCTCAGCTCCAGGCGAAGTCGCAATGGCCGTAGAACGCCGAGTTGGCTGGCGTTGCTGCGCCGGAATAAAACATCCAGTAAAGAGCCGCGCCGTCATAGACTCTCGGCAGGCTCGGCAACTGGTTCATCAGGTCGCGCTCGGCAGCGACGCCGATGGTCGTCATCGGTAGCGTGAGCAGCGGGCGCACGAGCCCAACACTGAATTCACCGGACACGTACGAGACGCTGATTTGCACGTTGTCCGCCTGGGCGACACCGGAATCACCGCCCGCAAGCGGCATAAACGGACCGTATTTGCCCGAGCCCGTGCCGGAGTAGATCACCAGTCCATTAGCCGCGACCGTCTTGCCGATAGGGAGCGTGACCGGAGTGGCCCTGCCGCCTGTCTGCGCCGCGTTGGTGTAGCTGGGAAGCGAAAGGCTGGGCGTCGCTGCTCCAAGAGCGGTCGCGTTGGTGTTCCACATCACGGCCTGCACGCCCGCGCCGCTCGTGTAGCGGGGTAGCAGCGTGTTGATCGTGTGAACGCCCGTGCCAGCGTCGGTGATGTTGATCGCAGTGCCAAGCAAGGCGTTGGCGTAGCTGGTCGCGAGCTTGATCGTGGTGTCGGTCACCTTGATCACGTAGTAATCGGTGGCGAGCGCGAGGCCGGCGGGTAGCGTCGTCGTCGTGGTAAGTCGCACACGGGTGAACGGGAATAGATTGATATTCAGGTGCGTGCAGATATCGGTCGCGGCGTCCGCGGTGAACGTGGAGAACGCGGTCAACGCGTTGGTGAGCGCCTGCGAAGTGGTCGTGGTGACCGATGTCACGCGGTAGAACCCTACCAAGTCCACCAACATCGCGACGCACGGCATGGTCGTAGCCGCGGCCGAAAATGCGCTCGCGTTGATGATTGATTTGTAGTCCGGCGAAACGTTGCCGCCATGCAGCACGCTAGAGGCTCCCGCTGTTGTGTCTGACACGGGCTGGAACGTTAAGTTTGCTCCGGTATTGAACAGCGTGTCGGCTGGCGGGTTGCCTGCTCCGCGCGTGTTGAGATGCCATTCGCCAGCTACAGCTGCGGTGTTTGGATTGAAATTCTTGTTCCAGTCGGCGCGCCAAAACTTGCTGTTGACCGTGACCTCTTGGATGAAATCGTCGTGAGATGTAAAGCCAGGCATATAGTTTCAATTCCAGACAAACGATGTGATTCCGTGGATGCTCACCCCGGACATTGAACCCGTGGGGAGAGCGAGCAGATTTAGGTAGGCGTCGTCCTGCACGAGCGGCAGGGAGGCGAAATCGGTGAGGTAGTCTTTCTCGACGGCCGCGGTTTGCTCGCGAAGCTGCGTGGTGGCGAGGGGTTTTACCAGCACCAGCGTGAACAGTCCCACGTCGGTGCCGGAGATCATTTGCACCGAGTCGATTGAACGCACGCCGCTGTCGCCCTCCTGGAGCGGAAGGAAGGGGCCGGCGCAGCCTGCTCTTGCCCTGTCGGTAGAGACGAGAGTCCCGTTGAAACCGATGGCGTTCTGCGTGATGACCGGCGTGAGCCTCCCAGCGATGCCGTCCTGATTGGTGTATGTGACTTGGAATGTTTGACCGCCCGTTTGAGCCGCCACGACAACGGCCATCATCTGCACGCCGGCGCCGCCCGTGTAGCGCGGGAGCGGTATGACGTTAGTCATCGGTTGCGTGTCGGTGGTGGACTCGTCGATGAATGGGTAGAAAAGCAGGTAATCGCAAAGAATGAGCGTGAGCGGTAAGGAGTTGCTCGATGTGCTCAGGACAGTCAGGCAACGTAAGGCCTTCTTGGCCGGCGATACCGCGCCACCGTGATAGATACCGCCGTCTGTTGAGCGGGCGAGCGGCGTCGCGGTCGTGATTGCTCCGATGTAGTAATTCGGCGCAGGGTTGCCTGGAACCATCGACAGATCGAACCAGACGCCCGTCGATGTGGCGACCGCCGGCGTCTTCCGAAAGGAAGAGAGCTGAGCGCAGCCTTTGTCCATGGCGTTAACCACGTCATAGCTGCCCGCGAAGCCCGGCACGTTAGCCCCCTTGCGCCGGCTCGGTGTTCATGAGCTTGAGCGCCTCGGGGTGTTGCTGAGCCAGGGCGGACTTCCCGTACATGACGGCCGACATGTTGGCGAGCACGGCGGCGCTCGCGTGCGAGCATCCGCGAATGATCGTGCCGTCCAAAACAATCACGGGGCGGTTGCAGTCTGCGCAGCTGTAATCGGGCAACATCTCAGGTCTCCGTCACAGTCAGAGAGGAGATAGCGAACTGAGGCTGAATGCCGTCTGATACCGCCCGCGAGGCGCTAAGCGCGCCGGCGTAGAGCACCTTACCTGCGCCAGCTAGGCTCGTGCCTAGCGCGACGTGCGTAACGGTTGCGCCCGTGACGCCGCACTGAGCGAACTGAGCGAGTAGGTTAAGCGTCCCGACTCCGCCAGAAACCGCCCACCCGGAAGCTGTGCGAATGACCGGAATGCGCACGTAGTTGGTAAACGCTGTCTCATTGGTGAGCTGTGAACCTCCGATGCCGGGCGATGCCGTATGCAGCGACAGATAGAGATTGGTGAGCGGCGACGCCGCGGCATTGTCCGCGATGTTGGCGATGGGCGTCGCGTTCAAGAGCAGGAGCAGGGTGTCGTTGGAGTACGTGGTGCTTTTGGGCATACGGTGTTGACCTGTGCTGGGTTGTTCGGTGAGCGAACGCGTGCCCCAAGGGAACGCGGCCACAGCGCTGTGGAGGGAAGAAACAGCGGGACCGCGCTCTCTGGGAGCACGCGTTCTGAAGTAGCGAGTGCCGGTGTAGGGGTTATCTGGCGACTGCGGGTGGAGGAGGCCCCTTAACGAACGCCGACGGGTCCGGAGGCGGCGGCAACCCTAGCGCAGCTCGCACGGCGGCAAGGTTCCCTCGCACGTGCTCTCTCCCAAATTGGTATGCGTTATCTACGGCGGTGTAGTACACAGCCACAATGTTGGGGTCTTCCGTGGTCGCCACGTGAGTAACCAGCGAAGGGTCTATCTCTACGCGTGTGCTGTTGGGTCCATCAAATGTCATACGAGCTTTACCAATCCGACCGCGCCCACAGTGGGAACGATTCCAAAAACCTTACCAAGCGCTTTGTCAAAAGTAACCGCGTTATCCCCGCGCGCGACGGTCAACCCGCCATCGCCCGCAGCAGAGTGCCGCATAAGGTCTCCCTGCGTGATTGCCGGGCCCGTACCTACTGTGTTAGCGCATCTCACAGTTGACCGCTTGCCGGGTTGAACGACTTGGACGAAGCCAAAGCCGCCGTTCAGGCCCGACTCGAAGTAGATCGCGTTGCCGGACACTGAAGCGACACATTTTGCCTGCGCGCCAGACGCTGCAGCGCCGACCATCACAAAGTTTGTGAAGGGTGCGGATGCCCCTAGCGCCCCGGTAATTTGCATCACCTGGAACTCATTTGCGGGCCGTACGGTCGTGTTTGACACACAGATCAGAAGGTCGCTCGGTTGCGTCATGGGATCATTTTGGAAGTTTTCGATCTGCATTGCGTAATCGCCGAACTGTGTCCCGAACGTCCACAAAAATGATCCGTTTGTGATCTTGACGTTGCGGATGATTAACTGCCCTCCCGAGTAGCCGTGATTCAGATCCAAGAAATACCCGAACGAGTATCCCGAGCCCGCAGCCGCTTGGTGATGAACGCCGTCAATCCTGCCGTTGAGTGCCGCGAGGTTTTCTGTATAAATGCAACCGTAGGTTCCAGTCGTGTGAAGATTCTTAAGGTACGCGCCGGGAGCGTCTGAAAGGATGATCGGCTTGATCGCGAGTCCTCCCGTGCCATCCCCATTGCCGTAGTTTGCGATAGTGACGTCGGTCATCCTGTGTGCGATGCTGTCATGTAAATAGATGAAACACTGCGTGGCTGCATCGCCTAGGCATTTGTAAATCAAGACGTTGGTAAAGTTGACGTCAACCGAGAATGGCGCGCCATCTTGAGCACCAATCCCATCCACGCCGTTCGGGTAGATGAGTGCCGTCGAAGCCTGCCCGCCGTCGATTGCGATGCCGCAACGCTTGCTGATCTGCCCGTCAATCGTCTCTGGCCTGTTGTTACCGTCAAGGTTTTCAAAAACTAGATTGTTCCCGATCACACCTTCGACGTGCCAGTGTTGGATCCCAATGGTGCCCCAAGCAAAATGGCCGTTATTGATTATTACCTTCGACGTTCTGCGTCGCATCGTGATCAGCGCTCTCGGGATCCCATTCGCGTGTCTTGTGGCGCTCGCCACGGTAGGGCTCCGGAAATTGTCAATTGTCACCTGCTCAGATTGCTGCAGGTATATCGCGCAATTAACCTCGCCCTCGTGCGCGATTTCTGACAGTTCGATGTTCTTGGAACCTCGAAGGAACTCAATGCCAGCGCGCGAAAAGCCCTTAAACGTTACGCCGCTCACCTTAACATTCAGCACGCCATCGAAGTGAAAAGCGTTGGCAATCGAGCCGCCTGAGCAGTCGAACCGCCCACCTCTCCACGTGATCCCTTCCGTGAGCGTTATCTTGGTGACGGTGGAACCCTCTGGCGGTAGCGGTGTGATTAGGTCGATATCTGAAACCCAATTTGCGTGCCAGTAGCTGACAACGCCCACGATATTAATGATCCCCGCTGCGACGGATGCGACCTTGTAAATCCGATACACCGGCGCGTCTTCGCCCGTTATATACGAGGGCGGACGAACAAGGCGATTGTATGAAAACACGAGGATCCAATCGCCAGCCGCGAAACCCACGCTACTCGTAACCGCGAGCCGCGTTGCTCCGGGGAATGCCGCGGTGCTCCCAGCGTCCGCGATGACACGTGTCGTCGTCGCTGTCGACACGCTCGCTGCCTTGAAAAGCGTGTTCGTCCAGTCGTCCGCGAGGCCAACCGCAGGAGCTAGCGTGGTCGTGATGTTCGCGCCCGTCGCATCAATGTCGACGAAAGACGGTAGGGTCAGAATCTGATCGATCACTAGCGTTCCCGTGATTCGGTATCTACGGATCGCGCCCGCTGTGCCGGCTATTAAGCTGGACGCGATAGCGCTCGCGGTTTTGTTTTTGAAAGTCCTGTAGTGGTCAGCGCCGCCGATTTGGTTAACGCTATCATCTGGCGTTTTGATCGCAAGCGCGTTTAGGTCGCTTGAGTAGTAGACCGCGCCACCGCTCGGCGGGGTCGGCACGCGGACGTCGGTCAGCGGCTGATAGCGGATAGATTCAAGCGCGGTGGTTTGGGCCACCGCTGTCACGCTCGTGCGCAGCACGTACGAGGTTACGCCGTCCACGACGCAAACAAACACGTACTCTCCCGCGACATCAGGCGTAAAAGTTGGCGTTGCCGAAGTGGCGAGCGAAAGAGAAGCGCGCACGGTCGACGATGACGGCTTGGCTACCACCCAGGCGTAGGAGCTTCCGCTCGGCAGGGTGGCAAGTGCTATTTGCTCACCTGTGATGTAGCCGATTTCCACATCCGTAACCGCGACGTCACCGTCGGCCATCACTTTGCTCGCTGAGCTTGCTTTGATTCCTGCCATGTCGTTAAGTCCTGGTTAGGTGAGCTGCTAGCGGCGCCCTACGCGTGCGGGTGGTAACCCTTGAGTGTGTTAACTTCGGTCAGCGTGAGCGCGCGAGAGAATGCGCACACCGAATCCATTTTGCCGTCAAATGCTCGACTGCCAGCCGCGCTATCCGCACCCACGAACAAAACGCTTGTAGTGTCCGCTAAGGCGGCCGGTACGCTTGAGCACGTGGTTGCGACGGCCACACCGTTAATATATAGCTGGACCCTGCTTGCTGCCGCCAACGATCCGTCAAAGACGCACGCAACATGATTCCACCCGAGCGAGGCTCCGTATGCCGCGGTTGCTGTGCCAATGTTGTTGATCTCAACGTAGAAATTGTTCGTCGTGGCATCGATTCGCCAGAGAATGCGCTGTTTTGTAATATCGTATTGAGTCCAAATGGCATCGTCCGACGTCGTGGAATTGCGCTGAACCCAGGCCGCGACCGTGAAACCCACTGTTGCGCTTAGGTCAGTTGAGTCCGGACAGGTGAACACGCGTGTGTTCTGGAAATCAAAGCACGGGTAACCGCCGTCGTTTGCGACGAATTGCGGCTGCAGTCCAGCTTGCCCGATAAGCGTATCGGCCACGCCAAGAGGCGCTTGGTCCACCACCGCGTCTACGTCAGCGCCTGACAGAAACAGGCCGCGCGAAGCATCCCAAAAGGCTACGCAATTCGGAATTTCCTTCTCTGGGGAAAAATCCAGGAACGCAACGTTCCCCATCCAGAACCCCATCCCCAGATTTCGGCTCACGGGACCGCCGTGGTTAGGGTCTCGATGTCGAGCCGATAGCTACGCGTGCTGCCGGAGGTGTTGGCAAGCGTGTAGCGGCAGTTGCTGGTGCTTACCGCAGCGGTCAACGTAAAGCCGGAGCCGTATTCTTCGCCCGTCTTCTCGCCTTCAAGCACTGCCGTTCCTGATGGATTGGTCCAGCGGCTCACGTGAGTTTTGAGATAAAGCACATCGCCCGCACCATTTCCGACCATGCCTTGAATTTGCAACCGCACCTGTTTGAGCGCAGTGACCGGCACATCGTAGGTAAAGCTTGCCGCGGTAGCGAGCGAGCCCGAGACGGTGGTGCCAGCGCCCTTGACCGCGTTGTTTAGCGCCTCGGTCCAACCCATTGTGGGATGTCGCTCGGTGGACTCACCAGCGGCGAAGGGGACGAAGCCCTCGGAGTTGGGTACGCCGACTAGGCCGTAGGCGACCGTTGCGACGTTGTAAACGTCACGGACGAGGCACTTGATGAGCAGACAACTGTAAGTCCCCGCGGTCATCGTAAACGTCGCGGTGGCGCCGCTAGGGCTGCCCGCTGGCGTGATGACGATTGACGCGGGTGTGACCGTGCTCGCATGCGTGCCGACGCAGGACCACTCAATCGACTGGACTCCAGAACTGTTGGCGAGCGCGAGCGTGACGGTTGCGCCGCCCGTCGTTTGGACAAGGCCTGTCGTGATTGCTGTGCCGTTGATGGTAAAGCTGGCGCTAGGCATTCTGTTCCTTAAATCCGAGGGATTGGGTCAAAAGCACGGTTCCTGTCGGTTCGGTCGCCGGCACAATCGAGGGGGTGGACTCTTTGAGCGATAGAATATGCAGGCTGATCAGATTTGGGATCTTCGGCAAAGCTGTGGCTACGTTGGTTATGTCTGCCGCATCGTGAAAGACCGAACTGATCCGGTGTTGCGAGTAAGCGCGCCACAGGTCCGCGATGAGGAGCAGCGCTGACGCCGGGTCACTTGCTGCGCCAGAGATTGGGAGATTCGCCAAGTCCGAACACTTGGATGCGCCGGGGGCGTGGTAGCCCTGCGAGCCGACGTCGAGAGCGGATGCCTTGGCGTTGCGAAAGTGCCGCGTCATGTTGAGCAGCAGTTCGTTTGCCGCGGTCACGATACCGGCAGCGCTCAGCACTCCGGATGTCGGGATGATCGATGTGCTGACTACGTTGTCCGTGTCGTTCGCGGCGTGCACGCCTCCCAGAATGCGGTGAGCGTTAAACTTGGCAATAAGATTGGTGATAATGGTCGACATAACGCCGGCCGCGGTCGCTGAGTCTAGGTCTACGAGACTAGCGAGATCGGCTAGAACGTTTGTGTTCAGCGCCGCGTAGCGCGCCTTTGCTGTCCGCGAGTTGAACAGGGCTGGCGTGGTCTCGCCGTGCACGTCTGCAATGGTCTGGCGGATGTTGTTCCCGAAGCACCAGATCGTCAGGTCGCTAGTGTCCGGAGCCTTGCCGATTGGCAGCACCAGCCGATGGCCCACGTTGATGTAAAGCGTTGTCGCCGCGCCCACCTCGGTCTCGCTCTGATAGCCACTTGCCGAACCCTCGAAGCCGCCGCCGTAGCCAGTGGCGCCTTTGGTGTACTCCTGGACCGAGACGACATAGATGCCGCCGCGGTCGACGGTGAAGGGAATGGCTGTACCGAGTCCCTCGTAAATCTGGACCCGTGATGACCGCGAATCTGCCAGCTTCTTGGCCAGCTCGCTTTTGTCTGGAGCCGCAGTAACCCAGACGCGCGCGTAGTTTGCGCCCGAGCCCGTGATGGTGACCGAAAGTTTAAACTCCCGATTTGGCACCGGGTATTGGGGCTGAATTACAAGAGCGGTCAAGGTCCAAGCCCATCGAAGTCGAGTTGTGAGATGTCGAGCAAGAAGCCGTCGCCGGTTACCCAGCTGGTTGTCACATGGTCGGGCAGGATCGAGTCGAGCAGCGGAATGAGTTTGCCGTCCATCAGCTCGATAAAATCGCCAAGCTCTGAATCAGCCGGCTTGGTTACTTGGATCGCAACGTGCGAGCGTTCGCTAGTCCAGGCGCCGCCTCCGAGGCTGTAGCTTCCGGGGCCTGGGTTAACGCCGGGCCAGAAGGTGTTGAGCGGCGGGTTGGCTAGGTCTGTCCCGCGGGAGAGCAGGATGGCCACGAACTTGGTTCCGAGCAGGGCTTTGACCGCGTCAAGAACCGCGATGTAGCTGTTGCCCTTTGCGATCTGAAAATTGGCTGAGCAGCTTAGGCGAATGTCGTCTTCGTTGTCCTCTGGGCGTGTCGAAACACCGAGCACATCGACCCAGTAGCCTAGCTTGTCCGAGGCCCTGGCTGGCGTCAGGTTGGCGCGGAACTTCTCAGGCACTCTCCAGCCGACGTGGGCGAAGAAACGCGCTAGCGCGAGGTTTTCGGCGTGCACGAGGGTGTTTCGCTCGCGTGTGTACGCTGAGCCGCGCATCGACTGAAACTCGCGGTAGAGCGTTCCAGCGTATGGCTCATCGGCTTCGCCCGCACCGAGCTTGTTGAGCGAACCGCCATAGTCCGCGATGTCGGCCTTCCGGCTCCATGCCGGCTTGCCCGTTGGAGTGGTCACCATGCGAGGATGCAAATCGTTCCGTTGGCGGTCGCGCCGGTCGCGTCGTGGAGCCGCACGGATAGCTTGGTTGATGCGTCGTTCGTGAAACGCGTTAGCAGCGCAGTGGTAGCGGTCCCGACCGCGTAGCGCACGCTGATTGGCTCGGACACGCCGAAGGCATCAGTGAAAACCTTGTTGGTGAAGTCTAGCGTGAAGTTGCCGATGCCTATCCACGTCGCGGTGGGAGCGAACGCTAAACCGTCGCCGTTCTGGCCGCGGTAGCTGTCCACTGTTGCGACGCTGACGCCGACCGTCGCGATAGCCCAGAACAGCGGAGCCATTCGCTTGGTCGCCACCAGGTCAGCGCAAAAGCGCGCGTGCTGCTCCGGAGTCCATCCGTCCTGAATCGAGCCGCCTAGACGCAGTGGGAGCGGGGAAAATGCACCTAACGCCATCAGGCAACCATCAGACTTAGACGGGCGTTGACGATATCGACGCCTGCCGTGGTGCGCGCTCTAACTGTGACCGTTTGGCCGGAGATCGACCACTCAACCGTGCCCGTGCTGCCGGAGAGATTCGCCAAAACGAAGCGCGGGGTGAATGCGCCGACCACGCCATACGCATCCGCGTAAGTCGAGGCGAACACAAAGGAGCATTGCCCGTCGCCGACTCGTGACGCACTGGGGAATCCCGAAGGCGGCGAGCTGCCCAGGTAGCTAACGGTTTGGATCCCCGTCATCAGGTACGCTGCGCTGATCGTAGGCGCAGCCGGCACGGTATCGCTGCCTGTGTACGAGAGCACGCAAAAGGGCGCAGTCCGCGCAATCGCTGCCAAGTCTTCTGCGGCTCGACAGAGAGCCTCAGCCGAGACATCGGTGAGCGGATCGATGACGCCCTGGTTGAGGTAGTTGGCCTTCTGCAAGTGCCCACCGTAGTAGGTGTGATCTGCGGAGCGGGCCCACGCAGGAAGGCCGAGAGGTGTCGTCATGTGCCGATGGTTCCGTTCGCCACGGTCATCGGGTTACCGATGGCTCTGGTCCGGTAGTTTGTCGTGCCGCGGCGCAGCCATAGCGCCTGATTATCAAAGCCGAGAAACCAAAGGCCTGCATTCTCGGCTTCATCGATGGCGACGGCTTTCCAGGTTGCCCCGAGATCAATGCTGTAGAGCAAGAGGCAGCCGGGCCGGTTGGCGCCGCCGTCTAGATTGTCATAAACGGCAGCGATAACGCCATCCGCGACGACGACAGTCGTTATTCTGTTGGCGGGAGCAACAGTGCTGAATGCCGTGTTTTGCAAAGTGAACGCGCCGCCTGGAGTGGCGCTCGTCCAAACCCTCCCGAACTTGCCAACCACGACCCATAGCCCGCGCGTAGGACTCCAATTCATTCCGACAATCGGCTCCGAGCTGGCAATCGTGGTAGTGGTCCATGTCGCCCCGTAGTCGCTCGAATAACTGAACTGGCCGATGGCTGCGCCGTTGTCGCCGAACGTGATTAGGTGGCCGTTGTTGGCCACAACCGGGCGACCGGTGCCGCCGCCTGCGGAACTGAGCGTGTTGACGCCCGTGGCCGCGGCGCGAGCGGTCCATGTCGCTGCGGTCGGAGAACTCCAAACCTTGCGAGCGGCTACGCCGGAGAAGATGTAAAAATAGCCGTCGGTCGGGTCGACAACGCAATAGCACCCAGCTCCCGCGAAGTCGCCGACAACTGCCCCTGTGATGGTTCTCTCGGTCATGTTGAGCATGTTGGCTTTGTCGACGGACCAAACGGCTTTTGTGTAGTCCGTGGTGTTCGACCCCGCGAACATCGCATTTGTGCCGTACCCGCAACAGTCCTGATATTGCCAGTTGCCGGACGCTGGCGCCACGACCCTGTTCGTGGAGACCCGTTGCACGTCTGCCATGAAGATGACGGTATTTGATGCAGCGTTAACTCCAGCAATTGTGAGACCAGACGCCAGCCGCGTGGGATGATGGACATCGTGCGCTAGCGCCACCGTCGTCCAGTTCTGCAACCAGTCATCGACTTGATCTGACATCAGCTTTTGCTGACGACTATCGATGGCGCTCTGCTGCGTGGACGTTAGCTTTTCGCCGTATGCCCAACCGATGGCCTTGAGTCGTTCGAAGAATGCAATCATGGGTTATGCCGGGTAAACTGCGAACTTGCGCGGGCTTAAAACGTTGGGACTAGCTGAGACGATGACGGGGGTTGTCGGCACGGTCTGGCTTGAGTAGCTGACCGCGGTCGAATTGATCTCACTGAACTTGTCGGTGAAGCGTGAGAGCGCAGCTGCGTTGACGGAGCTTGGTGCAGCGTCGGTGACAAGTGGCTTGCGGAGCGAGCGCGGGAGGCGATTGATGTCCGCCGTGTTCTCGCCCGGGCCTAGATTCTCAAGCAGGTCAAGCCACGCGTCGCCGTAGAGTGAGAGCGACTTGGCCGCTGGGCATATGTAGTCACCGACCGCCGGCGCAGCTCCCGTAGAGTCCGCGAGAGGCTTGTCGAGAATCAGCTCCCATGCGCCGGTGCCGCCCGTGTAGGAGATGACGAGGCCTTGGTAAAAGCGCATGTCATTCGGCGACCACCAGGCAATTTTGGTTTGCAGCGCCGCCGGAGTCGTCGTGGTCGCTGCGCTCGTGGTGAGCGTCACGCCCGTGTAGACCGACACCTGGCAGCGCCCGAGGTCTGCGCCCGTAGGCGTGGGCCAAGGCGTCGGGTCAAGCCAGCCTAGGCCGGTGCCGCCCGCCAGCGCGGAGGCCGGGAGAGACATCGAGAGCGCTACGTCAACGCGCTCGTCTGCGGCTGCCCGAATCACGTGCTCGGTGTCGAGCCCAAACTGTGACTGGATGGCGCCGCGGACCGTGTTTAGTTGCGCGGCATTCATAGCGCGCGAGAAGTTTAGATTTGGCCTGTCATACATCTTGACCGGCACGGCCTGCGATGAGCCCGGGCCGCCGAGTCCCGGATAGATAAAGCAATCCTGCACAGCCCCGCTGGAGTTAAGCGCGACCTCGCGGACGTGTGCCCAATTGCCGCCGGCTGGGCGGTTCTGCGTCACGTTGAGGATGCGCTTACGAAGCCTGTCCTCGGTCTCGGTGTCGATGCCGCCAGTCAGCGGGGCGCCGATTGAGACCGTAGCGACCTCGAGGATGTTGAACGGCGCGCTGATGAACCGAACAGGCGTGCCCGCGACTGTGTTGGATGCGCTGCCGAGGTCCACCGCGGTCACGTCAATTTCTTGTCCGTCGGTCGGGCTGACGTAGGTGCCGACAACCTGAATTCGGAAACCGTTGGGCAGAAGCAACTGAGTGCCTGATGGTATCGTTGCCGCGCCTGAAACGCTGATGGTCACGCGCCCTGAGGCGCCAGACTTCTGTACCTCTGGCAGGCCGTACTCACTACGGAGCTGTGCTAGGCGCTCGGTTGAGGCAGTGAAGATTGAGATCTCAGAGTCAGAGATGGCGATGTTCGCCTGAGCGATTAGACCCACGTTCGCGACCGCTGTCGCCAACATGAACCAGTCCGTGCCGGGTGTGACAGGAGGAGCCGTTACGCCCGCATCGATTGCCGCTAGGCGAATGTCGCGCAGGAACTGATCACGCAGCTCGGCAGCGTTTTTGACAACGGTCAGCTTGGAGCTCACGCGATCACCCGATCCACATTCCCGCTTTTTAGGTCGGTGAATATCAAGGTGATCTGAGCACGCCCGCTGCTGAGCTTCACGGTCGAGATTTGGTCAATACGCATGATTTTCTCAATCGTGGTTTCCTGTCGAAAGGCCGAGCGCACTGCGGTGTTAACAATTCGCTCGAAGCCGTCGCCCATTCGATCAGGGAGGCTGATTCCGAAGGTCGGCTGCACGGTGCTTGAACCCACCAGTGTCATCAGGCGAATCAGCACGCGCTGTCGTAGGCTCGGCATCTGCTTGAGCTGTCGCGTGGTTGCGTCGACTTCGTAGTCTCGCGTCTGAAAGTTTAGGTAACGCACGCCCGAAGGGCCATCGGCTGGAGCCGCGCCTGTGACCGGGGTGCCGTAGCCAAACGGGAACAGGCCTACTGATTTGACGCCGAGTCCCATATCAATCCAGGGGGCAAGCGATGCCAAAGTTCGGGAAGTTGGGCAGCTGCGGCAATGCCGGGATGGGGAGCTGAAACGAGGGAAGCATGGCGGCGAAATTGAGCTGAATCCCTGGTATGCCGATGGCAAAGCTCGGCAGTGTCGGGAGTGAGGG
>Ga0163148_10003202_pt1 | contig 18405 bp, 18 predicted proteins | sample OliLakLV19MP7P2_FD_148606 | JGI IMG/M metagenome (GOLD analysis project Ga0163148, IMG submission 148606) | Freshwater microbial mat bacterial communities from Lake Vanda, McMurdo Dry Valleys, Antarctica- Oligotrophic Lake LV.19.MP7.P2 | ecosystem: Environmental > Aquatic > Freshwater > Lake >...
GGCCACGGCGGGCGTCGCGGGCATTCGGACCGGCGCAACAAACTCAGTCGGGTATTGCGGGTCTTCCGTGCGGGGGTTCGGGCCGCTCAGGCGGGGGAAGTACCTAACGCCTCGCCGGTCGCCGGGCCGCGTCGCCCACGGCCCGCCCCGTCGCGCCGTGGCCGCCCACGTCGACGCACGTTGCGACCGACGCGCGATCGCGGCCTCCCGGCCGCCACCGGACGACGTCGCCACGTGGGCCAACGTCGCGGGGTCGATTCGGGGGGTCTCTTGCGCGCACTCTCTTGCGCGCGCTCGTGGGTGCGTCGCTCTAGCGCACGCACCCACGGGGGGGTATGGGGGGGTGCGCGCGAGAGAGTAGTCCTCTCTTGCGCGCGCCTGAAACATGGGTCGTGCGCGCAAGAGACCCCACTTGCGCGCGGGCAGGACACTGCGCATCACAGGTCGCCTCCGACGTCACGTGAGGCGGTCGAGGGGATGAGCCGCGGCGCGGATCGACCGTTGAACGGCTCCTGTTCGACGAGCCGCTCGCTGACGGCCAGCGCCGTGAGCCGCCGCGCCGCCCGATCGGAGAGTCCGCATGCGCGAGCGGCGTTGACGACCTCGTCGCGGGTGCGAGGCTCGTTCATGAACGCCTCGGCAAACCGCTCGACCGACCACTCGGGCTCCTTGGGCTCCGGTGGCTGCGTCGTTTCCTTGCGCTTGGTGGGACGATCCGGCTTGAGCGCGGCGGGATCGAGCCCGTCCTCGACTGTCCAGACCGGGAACGACCATCGCAGGCACGTCGGCTCGATCGGTGCCCACGATCGCACCGCCGCATCGAGCACGACGACGCCGCTCTCCTCGTGCGGCCGGAGGACGACATGCGTGTCGGTCGCTCGGCTCTGCGCGCCGGCGCCTGCGCCGACATCGGTCACGCTCTTGCCCGACTGGCTGCCCTTGGTCGAGTGGTGGATCAGCACGAAGCAGCAGCGGAGCCGGTCGGCGAAGGCGTCGAGCCGGTTGTAGATGTTCGCCATCGTGCCGTTGTCGTTCTCGTCTCCGCCGGCAGGCATGAAGCGGTAGAAGGCGTCGAGGACGATGACCTTGTAGCGGCCGGGCTCGAGGGCCTCGAAGTAGGGCGCGAGCGTGAAGATGTCCTGGAGGCGACCACGGAGGTTGTCGACGGCGATCCGCTCGCGGATCTCGCGCATGGCGACGCCACGTGCGCGGGCGACCTGCGGGATGCGATGGGCGCTCGTCTCGCGGTGCAGCTCGTTGTCGATGATGAGCACCTCGCCGGGCGCGGTCTCGTAGCGCCCGAGCCAGGCGCGACCGGTGGCGACCGCGATGGCGAGGTCGAGGGTGAGCCAGGAGTTGTGCGTGACGGTCAGATCGCGGCCAGCGAGGAACGTGCCGGACGGATGATCGACCTCGATGCATCGCACCGGCACCGATGGCAGGTGCTCGACCCTCGCCACCGCGTCGACATGGCAGCGTCGAGCGAGAGCGCGGGTCGGGAGGCACCCGGTCTTCCTCGGCGATTCGAACGGCGATTCCTCGCGGCTGGCGGCGAAGCACAGTCGGAACTTCTGCCCGCAGTCCTTGCCGCGCAGCATGGCTCGACCGGTCTGGCAGCACAGCTTGTGCCCGAGCGATCGCAGCAGGAAGCGCACGTCCTCGGCGAGCGTGCTCGATATGGTGCAGTACTCGACGGCGCCCGAGCCGTTGCGGCGGGTCTGCCCATGCCCATCCGAGTCGATCAGTCCGGCCGCGAGCATCTGCCGCTGCCATCGCGCCGCCAGCAGGTAGGCCTCCGGCACATGCTTGTTGCCGAGCACACCCAAGGCACGGAGTTCCGTCTGAAGCCCCAGGACGGTGAAGGTGACCGCGCCGCGCTTCGTCCTGATCGTGCCCCAAGCGTAACCGGCCCGTGCCAGATGATCCTGAACGAACTGAAGGTCCTGCGCCGCGACGGTGATCGCGCCGCACGTCGTCGTACCGTTCCCGAGCCAGTAGCCGAGCACCCACGGGTCGACAGGAAGATCGACGCGCGGGCGCTCGATCGCGGCGGCCACCGGCAGCTTCCATCGTCGGCCACGATGGCCGCCGTCCAGTTCGCGGGTCGAGACGACCCGCGTGGTGCGACGGGAAACGACGCTCCAGAGGTGGTTCTCGTCGGCCACGAGCGATCCGCCGGACTTGGTGGTCACCCGGCGGCACGGTCGGCCATGCATCACCTCGGAGACCGCGACAATCGTGGTGAGCGATCCGTCCACCGCGTGCACGCGCATGCCGGGATGAAGATCGCCCATCGTTCGCCACCCGACATCCGTGAGGATCGGCGTGTCGATCGCGAGCGCTTTCCCCGTCTTCGGACTTGCGATGATGTTCATGGTCTCGCCCTCACGCAGGAGCCCGTGGATCACCGGCGGCCGGAGCTGCGGGTGGGCGTCGACGAGCTCGCCGACGAGGAGCGGACTGGGCCGCAGCGGGGACGTGGCGGCAGGTGTTGGCGCGATGAAGGCGGAGAGGTCGACTCCCTGCGTGCGATCCGCCTGTCCGAAGCCCTGCGCCGCGAGCGCCGATGCGGCGGCGGTGAAGTCGCCGTGGTGCTCGAGGAGCGCGTAGACCGCGAACGGCGAGTAGCCCTTGTGCGGCTCGAACGGCGACGCGTTCGACGAGAAGATGTAGAAGACCCGGGCCTTCAGCGTCGCGCTCGTGCCCGCGGGCTTGCCCGGCCTGCGCCAGTGCTCGTTGCCCCCGGAGTCCGCCGCCTTGGCGAGCGACCAGCCGTGCCGGAGGAGGACGTCGCGCGGATCGCCACGCTCGTTGAAGTCGTCGCCCGGCCGGAGCGTGTCGACGCTCGCGGTTTCGCCAACGACTGGTGACACGATCTCGTCGAGCGACCATGCGCAGCCGAGAAGGACATCGCGATCGTCGGCGGTGATCAGCGGCGGTTCGCAGAGATCGCCGTGCAGGATCGCGTAGCCCTCGGACGGCGCGCACAGGAAGAGTCCGCCTTCGCCACGCGTCTCGATCATCGTCACGACCACGGACCACTGGCCTTGTGCATCGCGGCGCGGGATGTGGGTCTTGCTGCCGACCGTGAGCGGATCGGGTCCGTCGGCCTCGAACGACCGCTGTGCGAGCTTCGTGTTGCCCGAGACCGGTGCCTCGCAGCGGTAGACGACGTGCTTGCCGCCCGATGGCGTCGACTCGATCACGAGCCGATCGACCAGCCCTGGCGATGCCGCCTCGACCGCGAGTCTCCACGCCTCGAAGGCCTCGCCGTCGAGGTCGAAGTCGATCATCTCGAGGTTGCCCGAGACCGCACCGCAGACGAGGCACATCGCGCCTGTCTCGTCGCCGAACCACGAGCCGAGCTCCTCGCTCGACGGCAGCCTGGACTGGTACGGCTTCCATGAGCGAAGCGCGACGCGCTTCTCGTCGCCGCGGCGCACGGCGGGAAGCGCGCAGAGTCCGGCCGCGACGCATGCGAGCGCGTGCGAGCCGAGGGTGCCATTGCGATCGTGGTTCGGAGTGGCCATCAGAACGGCAGCTCCTCGTCGTCGATGCTCAAGCCAGCGCCGACCTGCTGCGGTTCATCCGGCAGGTCGTCGCACGATTCGAGCCGTGGCGGCTTCTCGCCGAGCTCGTGCTTGACGACCTGCTCCCACTGGTCGCCGGGCTTCCGCTCCACGGTGATGCGGAGCGTCTGTGCGAGCGCACCCGCGTTGGCCAGGTCGACGGCCTCGTCGACGGTGCTCGGCACCGCCTCGTGCGAGCGTGCCCGCCACCACTGCTCGGCCTTCTTCCGCGCGAAGCCGTTGCGCGGATGCTCGAAGCAGATCCACTCGCGGAGCCAGCGGTTGTAGCCGCAGCGGTAGTCGACGCGCATGGTGGGCTTCGCCATCGGGCTGTCCTTCTTGTGGTGGACGCGGTAGGTCACCTCGATCACGCGCTCCTCCGAGCGCGACGTGCCGTCCGCACCGGAGACGACGTCGGCCTCCGACGCGACCGCCTCGTGCTTCACCTGCTGTCGCGGGGGGAAGACGTGGCCGCAGTGCGGGCAGGTCGCGTAGGCAGCGTGGATCAGCGCGTCGCAGCCGGGGCACTGCTTCGCGGGCGCCTCGCCTTCGACGGCGTTTGGATCGGCGAGGCGGATCGCGTCCACCGGTCCGTGGCGAAGGACGTTGCCGCCGAAGTCGAGGACGAGGCACTCGGCCTTGCCGGGGTGCAGCCGGAAGCCGCGCCCGACCATCTGGTAGTAGAGGCCAGGCGACAGCGTGGGACGAAGCATCGCGACGCAGTCGACGTTCGGCGCATCGAAGCCGGTCGTCAGCACGTTCACGTTCGCGAGGAACTTGAGCGAGCCCGACTTGAAGCGGGCGATGAGCGCGTCGCGTTCCTTCGACGGCGTGTTCCCCTCGACGAAGCCGCATTCGACGCCGTGCCGCTCGAGGAGCACGCGTGCGACGTGCTCGCCGTGCCGGACGCCCGAGCAGAAGACGAGAACCGAGCGACGGTCTCGGGTCGACGCGATGATGTCGGCGCAGGCGGCCTCGACCAAGGGCTCCCTGTCCATCAGGTCCTCGACCTCGCCCGCGACGAACTCGCCGCCGCGCACATGGAGGTCGCTGGTGTCGGCAACGGCCTTGCCAGCGCGACTACGCAGCGGGCAGAGGAAGCCGCCGACAATGAGCTCGCGCACGCCCGCCTCGAAGCAGACTTCGTTGAGGACGTGATCCGGCGCCGGCCCGCAGATCATCCCGGTCTTCATCCGGTAGGGCGTCGCGGTGAGCCCGACGCTCCGCTGGTGCTCACAGAGGTCGCGAGCGTCGGTCAGGAAGCGGCGGTACATCCCTTCGCCGTCGGGCGGAATGAGATGAGCCTCGTCGACGATGACGAGGTCGAGCGGCCCGAGGTCGTGGGCTCGCTGATTGACCGACTGGATGCCCGCGATCGTCACGGCGTAGCCGAGGTCACGGCGACCGAGCCCGGCGGAGTAGACGCCGATGGGAAGGTCGGGCGCGACCAGCCGCAGCTTGTCGGCCGCCTGATCGAGCAGTTCCTTGACGTGGGCGAGGACCACGACGCGTCCGTTCCACTTCTGCACCGCATCGCGGCAGAGCTCGGCGATGACGTGCGTCTTGCCCGAGCCGGTCGGGAGGACCACGGCCGGGTTCGTGTCGCTTGTGGCGATGTGGTTCCACACCGCGTCGACAGCCTCTCGCTGGTAGGGCCGGAGCTCTGTCATCGTGCTGCCTCCGTGATCCGCACCACGACCTTGCCGTCGGGGACGACGGCGCATCGCTGGATATCGAGCCGATCGATCTGCCCGTCGTCCTCGTAGACGCCGCCATGGGCGAGCGAATCCAGAAGTGCCTTCATCGCGTTGTCGAGATCGCGCCGGCGCTGATCGGGCGGATGCACCGCGACATGGACGTGCAGCGATCCCCTGAGCGGCTCCGCGCGCCGCGGCGCGAGCATCGATGTGACGCGGGCGCGGTAGCGCCGACCCTCGCGGCTGATGAGCGTCCGCGCGCCGACCCGCCGCCAGTAGTGGTTCACCGACGGCGGGTACGGCAGCGTGAGCGTGATGGTGTTCGGGGCGCTCACCGCTTCCACGGCGGAACTCCCGCTGCGCCGGCGCTACCCACCGGAGATCCGTTCGTCGGCACGGACGGGCGTCCTGACCCGGGCGGGTTCACGTCGCGCTTCGCGTATCCCTTGATGACGTTCGTCGGCTCGCCGGTGTCGTCGCGGTTCTTCACCGCCACCGACGCGACGATGGGCACGTTGTGCAGCTCGACCGAATCCTTCGGCCGCATCACGTTCGCCGCGCGGCAGATCGCCGACAGCGTGCCCCGCGCGATCTCGACCGTCTGGTCGTTCGGATGCCGGAGCGTCAGGCGATCCCAGAGCTTGCGGCCCTTGTGCGACCCTTCGAGGACCTGCATCTCGATCTCGAGGAACTCGCCCTTGCCGTTCTTCGTCGCCTTCACCTCGGTGCCGGTGATGGCGACGAGGTACTTGCCGGTCGGAATGGGATCGAACCCGGCGTTGGGCTCGACGTCGTGCGCGTTGAAACCATTCAGGTCTGCCATGTCGGTCAGGCTCCTTGTTGGGTTGGCGTGTCGGTGTTGAGGTCGATCTGCTCGCCTCGCGCGAGCGCCGCGAAGGCGCGGTAGTCGAGCGGCAGCTCGTCGGGGAGGTTCAGTCGGTTCTTGGCGACGTGCGCCGGGCGCTCGGTCGTCCGGAGGATGCGTTCCCCCGAGCCGATGCCCTGCGTGCGCTTGCGGTCGAAGCCCTCGCTCGACGTCCGCGTGTGCACGCGATAGGTCGCGAAGAGGACCTCGTCGCACCATTCCTGGACGAGAGCTGATGCTTGCTTCTGCAGGCGTGGGACGTAGCGGTCGTAGCTGTCGGTCTCGGGGTTGGCGAACTTTTCGATCGCGGCGTGCGCGACGAGGATCACGCCCATGCAGCGATGAGTTCGAAGCGCGTCGAGACCGGCGAGGATCTCGCGCCACTGCGTGAGGGCGAAGATGTAGCCCTTCGCGTAGCCGATGTCCTCGATCGTCTCGACGCCGCGCTTCGCGCAGACCTCCGCCCAGATGAGGCGCTCGAGCCAGTCGAGACTGTCGATGACGACGTTCTCGTAGCGGTGCTCCTCCGAGTAGAGCGTCGAGAGCGCCGCGACGACGTCGGCGTACCGAGTCGCCAGCGGGAAGCGGTCGCACTCGATGTCGTTCGTGCCTTCCTCGGTCGTGATGAAGACGGGCGTCTCCGCCATCGCGCCGAAGGTGCTCTTGCCGACGCCGTGGACTCCATAGAGCATCACGCGTCGCGGCATCGGCGCGCGGCCCTTCCTGATCTGTTCGAGCATGGTCATGCGTTCCTGTCTCCGTGTTGGTGTGCGGATCGATCAGTCGCGGTCGTAGAGACGCAGCGACTCGAAGCCGGTGGGCCAGTTCGTCGTTTCGCGGCAGCGGACGAGATCGCGGATGGTGCGGGCGTTCTCCTTCTCGGCGGCATCGAGGCGCCGCTTGGCGATCTGCCAGACACCGCAGCGGAAGGGCTCTCGCTTCTCAACGGCGATCAGGTGGACCGGCAGCGAGACGCCGATCGCCTGCGCGAGAACGGCGCGGTAGAACGCCATCTGTGCGACGTAGCCGAACGCGGAGATGTCCATCTCGAACATCTCGAGGCGGTCGGTCGTCTTGAGGTCGACGATGCCGCGACCGTCGGCCGGGTTGATCCAGTCGATGCGCGCCTGGCACGCGACACCGGCGAGGTCGCGGCGGATCACGCCTTCGGCGCTCCCCTCGGCGAGGAGCTCGCGTGCGAAGACGTGCGTCCGCACGCTCGCGGTCATCTCCTCGACGAGCGCCGCGTCGTCGTCACCGAGGACGGGCTTGCCTCGACGCTCCGCCCACTCGGCAAACGCCTTCGTCGCGGAGCCGAACGGCTTGCCGGTCTTCTGGTTGATCGGGCCGCCGACGGCGAACTCGGTCTCGTAGCGCTGGCGTCCTTCGAGGACCAGAGTGTGCGCCGCGCGTCCGACGAGGAACGCGTGGCTGTCGCGATCGGGGATCAGTCCCTGCTCCTTCTTCCGGAAGAGGAGCGGGCAGCGCCGGAACTCGGCGAGGCGGTGCGAGGTCAGGTACTCGCCGCGACGGGCGTGGTACACCTCGGCGGGCTCGCGGATCAGGGCGCGGAGATCGACTGCGTGTTCGGTGTGAATGGGCACGTTGGAGTCCTTGGGCCAGATGTCGCGGATGAAGTCGCCTTGACCGAGTCGGACGAGCGGCACGCCGGTCACGCAGCGGCCTTGGCGGATGGCGGCGCAGAGACGCGAAGTACGGTGAACGCGCCAGCGCCGAACTCGCGGGTGATGAGTCGCGTGAAGATTCGGACGGCGGCCGCGCCGACGGCGCTCGTGCCATCGACGATGAGCGCGCGTCGCGGAGGGTCCGCGCCGTAGCTGACGTCGAGCCGCACGGCCGTTTCGCCGAAGAGTCCTTCGGTCGCGACGGCAGCGAGAAGAAGCGACGCCTCGGCATCCGAGAGGGACACATGCGGCGCGAACGAGAATCGGTAGACGCTGGTGTTCATGGCGTGGGTGGCGACGAAGCGCCGCTACTTGGGATGTACGCCGTCTGCCCGACGACTGTCCGGAGTCGTGCGATCAGCGACCGAAGCCGCCGCGACTGAAGTGCTCGTGCAGATCGGCGATAAGGACTCGCATTCGATGGCGCGAGATGCCGAGCCGGCCAGCGGCGGCAGCCGGCGCGTCCTCCCGCAGCACGCGGACGACGATCACGAGGTCGGGATGGAGCGTCGCGACGATCTCATCGATCGACCGGCGGGTAATGAGGTCGTCGATCGCGTCGCGCACATCGGCGCCTCGGCGGCGAGCGGCGTCAGCCTCGCTGATGGTCTCGGCGCAGCGAGGATCGCCGCTCGGATCGGGCGATAGCTCTTCGAACGATCGGGTGTGGATCGCGCCGCGGCGCTTGTCGCGATGACGGTCTCGAATCAGCGTCGCCGCCGCGTTCCGAGTGATTCGGGTCGCGAAGGTGTGGAGGCTTGATCGGCTGACGTCGAAGAGCCTGAGGCGTGACGCGACCAGCACGCGCAGCGCGCTCTGGATGTCGGCGAGCTCGTCGCGTGCGAAGTCGCGACGGCGGGCGAGCGTCAGTCCGCGATTCCGGATGACACGGCGAACGGTGGGATGGTCGAGAAGGTCGGTGGGGTTCTGATGTGAGTGCACTGGTGGACTCCGCTTGCACGCGTCGCGGAATGCGACGTCGGCGAGCGGAGGTTCCAGTGGAGCGCTCCGAGCTCAGGGTGAGGTTGGCTCCGATCTCACTCCGACTTCGGAGGCCACTCGAAGCGGACGGCAATCTCCTTGTCGGCGGAGTCGGCGTGGATCGCACTTGCGACGCCGGGCGCAACGGATCGGAGCACCTCTCGCAGCCGACCGAGCGCACTGTTGATCGTCTCGTCCTCGGGCTTCTCACCCTGCCACGGGCCCCCCGTACCGACGAGCGTCGACCTGCGGACCAGATGCCCACGTCGGCTCGCGATGGCGCGCAGGATGTTGAACAGGAGCTTCTGACGACTCGAGAACGTGATCGGCACGCCGTTGTAGGTCACAGTCCTGCGGGTCGCATTGATCAGGAGTCCCGCTCCGGCATCGATGCCGCCCGCCGACTCATCAGTGGAAAGCTCGTCGGCAAAGGGCGAGACGCGAGGGCGTAGCTGTCCGGGGCGGACCCATTCGAGCAAGTCGCTCGCGGCAGGAAGGCAAAGCGCTCCTCTGGCGGCAAGCAAGAGGTGCGTCTCCGGCGTGACGACGCACGAGGTCGAGGGAATGACGAGTAACGGCGAAGTCGCGCTGGCCGTCGCTGCGTGCAGTGATCTGGTCCCTGCCGCGCCCTCCCCATTCGCGACGAACACTGCTCGGCGACTGGTCCCGCGTGGATCGGACAACCGTCCCAGCCACCAGGCGAAACGGTGTCCGGAGAGCGGGCAAATCTCCAGCTCGATCCCGAGGGCCAACCCGACCGCGCGAGCAAGTCGCGCGCAGGACAGTTCGAACTGGACGTACTGGGAGCGCTGAAGCGGCGTGATGCTCCCCGTCTCGTCGCAGATCGCCACCACATCGTCCTCGCCGTGGCGCACCACGCGACGGGCCGGTAGGGCGTCCACTCGGATTGTCCCTGCGATCTCGTCACGGGGCAGGAGAAGGGGCCGAACTTGGTCGAGCTCGGCGTCGAGTAGCTCGCGCCACCGCGACTCCGTTGCCACCCATCCCGGAAGGCGCCGAAGGGCGCTGAAGAGTCGAGTCATCTGTATTGATCCGGAACCGTTCGAAGAACACCTCGAGGATCGCCTCCTGCTCGTCGGTCAGCGAACACGACCATCCACCGGGTTCGAGGATCACCGGCTTGCGGCCGGGTGTACCGGTGAACGAAGCTTCGAACCTCGCGAAGACGATGTCATCGTCGTCGGCAATGGACCGTCCCTTCGCCCTCATCGCCTCGTAGACATCCCAGCCGGTGACCCGGTCGACATAGCCGAAGGCATCGGGAGATTCCATGCCGAGAGTGCGCAACTCGACGTTGTCGAGGCCCGGGACATCCTTGCAGCAGAGCACCTGCCGTCCTTCACGCAGCATGCCAAGCGAGAAGCGCGGCACGCGCATCCAGGCGTCCTCATGGCCGTACAGCGCGGCTCCCACGGCTCGGCGCAGCATCTCGCGCTTGGGCCCGGTCTCGGCGCTGATGTGGAGCTCGCCTTGCGCGACTCGAATGCGGGCGAAGGAGTAGACGAGCGATCGAAACTGGGTGCGGCCCGGCTCGCCGTTCGCAGTGACGATCCCGCGGCTGCAGAACGTGCCGCTCGATCGCAGCACGATCAGATGCTCACCGGGCAGGCAGCTCAGCTTGAAGGGGACAGCGATGTTGGCGCGTCGGTGACGGATCTGCCACTGCTTGGCGTGCGTGCCGAGCGACTTCAGCGACGCGGCACCAAGTCTCGGCTTGAGTGCACCCTCCTGGCCTCGGGGAAAGATGTCGAACTTCCGACGCCCCAGGAACACCTGCTCGGCATTGCTCCTCCGCAGCAGGTCCGCGTCCTTCAGCCAGACGCGAGCCGCCATCGCGGCGGGCGACAGGTTCTGGTCGGCCGAAATCCTGATCCCTGCGCGCGCGACTGCGTCGTGCAGCCGGTCGCCACACTCTGGGTTCGAAGCTTGGTCGATCAAGTGGATGGCCTCGGCCAGCTCCGGTGGAAACTGCGGGTCCAGCTCGGACAGCAGCACGGCAAGTCGTTCAAGGTCGATCGTGGCCGCCGCTGATCGCGCCGGCAGGTGGAACCCCTTGGCGCCGAGGAACGCGCGGTGCGGCTCGAGCAATTGGACGACCGTCTCGTGGCCGATCTCGAACAGCGTCTCAGGATTGGTGAATTGGGAGCGAAGGGTCTTGGTCATCGTGCGACGGCGTGTTCTCCGACACGTCCATGTAGCGGCCGACGTCCAGCCGCCGAGACAGCCAATCCGTCTCCCTCGTCCTGCTGGAGACGGTCGCGTGGCACCGGAGTGACGCCGCCGACGGCCCACGTCCGATGAACGCCTGAGGCAGGCATGGCCACCGGCCAATCGGCTCCGAAGCCGCCGCCGAAACCATCCCCACAGCCTCAAAGAATATCTGGCTTGCTGGGCGGGTCAAGCCCAGCGATTGTGGTGGACAGCCTGTCGGAAGCACCATGGCATCAATGGGTTGTGGTCATCCGCTCGCCACTCTGGGACATCATCCACCGAGTAGCCGCCGCCAGCCGCGTCGCTGCTCATTCCAACCCGCCAGTGCCACGATTGGCCGTAGCCGCCGCTCATGGATCGCCTCGCGCCCGGACTCCGCTCCACGCAGAAGAAGGATCTGCTCCTGAATGTCCGGTGCCAGCAGTGTCAGGTTCATGATCTGCGTAGCCCTCGGCTGGGTGATCCGGGCGAGTCGGGCCAGTTCCGACAGGTCGCGGACGGTCCCCTCGCGGAGCAGGCGGTCGAATCGGATCGCGAGGGCCATGAGCCGCGCGATCCTTGGGACGCGCGGACCTTCGGTCACCCGTGGCGCGGAGTCATCCGAGATCAGCCGCTGGCCGCGAGGCCCTCGTCCGAAGCGAAGCGTCTTCCTCACTGTGATCATGCGGCCTCCTCGTAGCTGCCTGCCGCGAGCGCCTTCAGCCCGGCGGCGTGGAACGTGATCTCGATGCTGCTGTCGGTCGCGTCGAACTCGACGCGGGCGATGAGGAGCGCGGCGATGCGTGCCTGTTCGCGCGGTGCCATCGACTCCCACAGCGCGTCGAACTCGACGAGCGCGCTCGTGACGTCGGCGTCCGTGATGATGGTTGCCTCAGCGTCGCGGAGCTCGACGTGGAGCGACTCGCATCGTTCATCGATGCGGCGCACGTCCTCGGCGATTGCTGCCATCCGAGAGGTGTCCGTGCCCGTGCGGTCGTGCTTCGCGCCAAGCCGCCGCATCTCGGTGTCGAGCGTGGCCTTGGACCGCGTCGCCGTTGCGAGTGCCTCGCCGACTCGAGCAACCTCCGCATCGGAAGCGATGCGGGCAGCAGCCACGATCTCCTTGACGAGCGATCGATCGCGGATGATCCCGCGAATCTCGTCGACCACGGCGCGCTCGATCTCGGGCGCTGGGAGCGACTTCGCCGGACAGAGCGCACGACTGGTTCGGTTCGCCTTGGAGCAGACGTAGTACCGGTACCGCCGCTTTCCGCTCCCCGCGAGGACGTGAACCATCGAGCAGCCGCAGGCCTTGCACTTCAACAGGCCGCGAAGCAGTACGTCGCTCTTGCCGCTCGCCTCCGCGCAACCGCGGCGTCCATTGGTGGTGAGCCGTCGCTGCACCTCGGCGAATCGATCGCTGGTGATCAGTGCTTCGTGCTCACCGGCGAACTGCTCGCCCTTGTGTGAGATGCGTCCCGCGTAGATCGGGTTCGTGAGGAGCGCGTACAACGTCGGCCGATCGAACGGTCGACCGCCTTGTGCCTTCCCGCCACGAGTCGTCCACGCCTTGTTCGCCCACTGGCGGCGCGCGAGTTCGGTGACGATCGGGAGCATCGAGCCGTGCTCGATGTACAGGTCGAAGATCGCGCGGACGCGAGCGGATTCATCGCGGTTGACGACGAGCTTCGGGCTCGGGCCGGAGCGATCGACGTCGTAGCCCAGCACCGGCTTGCCGCCCGCCCACTTGCCCTTGCGGCGCTGGGCCGCGAGCTTGTCACGGATGCGCTCGCCAATGATCTCCCGCTCGAACTGGGCGAAGGAGAGCAGAATGTTCAGCGTGAGCCGCCCCATTGAGTGGCTCGTGTTGAACTGCTGGGTGACCGAGACGAACGACACACCGTGCCGCTCGAACGTCTCCAGAATCTTGGTGAAGTCGAGCAGCGATCGGCTGAGGCGGTCGACCTTGTAGACGACGACGCAGTCGATCTTGCCTGCGGCGATGTCCGCGAGCATGCGCTGGAGCGCCGGGCGCTCGGTGTTGCCACCCGTGAACCCGCCGTCGTCGTAGGGGTCGGGCAACGCGATCCACCCTTCGGCCTTCTGACTCGCGACGAATGCCTCCGCGCCCTCTCGCTGCGCGTCGAGCGAGTTGAACTCACGCGCGAGCCCTTCCTCGGTGCTCTTGCGCGTGTAGATCGCGCAGCGGACGCGGGTCGGTTTCTCGGCCTTCGGAGCGACTCGGCTCACTTCGTGGGCTCCAGCCCGAAGAAGCGGAAGCCGTTCATGTGCGAGCCGGTGATCACCTTGGCGATGGCCGACAGCGAGCGGAATCGCTCGCCGTCGTACGCGAAGCCGTCGGCCAGCACGGTCACCACGAGCCGACGCCCCTTGTAGTCGCGGACGATCGCGGTGCCGGGCCGAGGAAGTCGCGGATCGTGGCCCGGGGGAACGGCCACGACGTCGAGCCGTGGCGGCGTCGTGGCCGTCGGACGGGCCAGCGCGCCGCGCGGCGGCGTGACGCGGACCTCCGCGTCGTTGGCGAGCTCCTCGGCCCGGCGAAGCGCCCGGTCGGAGAGCCCGCCCTCCGCGTTGGCCTGAATGCGCCAAGCAATCCGGCGCACGAGGTACTGGCGGTGCCGACTCCGCGCCGGCTCGCCGAAGACCTCGGCGTACCGATCGTGGAGCTGGCCGACGGTCATCCGTGAGAGTGCCGCGAGTTCCTTGGTGATGTCGAGCGTGGTCATGAGCGTCTCCGTGCATCGCCCGCGGGTTCACCCGCGGGTACGAGCCACACTGAGCGGCAACCGCGCCGGAACCGCAAGGCCCGGCGGCGAGGATTCCTCGGCGAAGTTCGGTGCGGTTCGCGTGGCGTCGCGCCCGCGTCGACGCCGCCGGAGGATCGCGACGGCCAGAATGCTGGCGAGTTCGCGGCGTCGAGCGGCGGGGGACAATGGTGGCTGCGTCCGTGCAGGCATGCGGCCTCCGGCGTCGCCGGTCCGATCAGCGACTGTGGGGTGAAGGGCGGAATGCGGCTACTTGGGATGTACGCCGTCGCGAGTGAGTCTGTCCGATGAGGGGCTCTTTCCGGCGGAGCCCGGCACTTCCTGCCCGGCTGATAGTCTTCCGGGATGGCCATCGATCCTGCACTCTCGGCCGCGATCTCGGTTCAAGCCCGCAAGGGGGTGTACTCGCTGCTCCTCGGATCCGGAGTTTCTCGCGCGGCCGCGATTCCCACGGGTTGGGAGGTGGTTGGCGACCTCATCGCACGAGTCGCGCGAGCGGCCGATCAACAGGTGGACGGCGACCCAGTCCGCTGGTACCGAGACACGTTCGGTCACGAGCCAACCTACTCCACGCTTCTGGCAGAGCTCGCGCCAGCGCGGGGCGATCGCTCGCTCATTCTCCGTGGTTACTTTGAACCGACCGAGGAGGAAAGGGAGCAGCACGCCAAGATCCCGACAAGGGCCCATCGCGCAATCGCCCGGCTTGTGCGTGGGGGCTACCTCAGAGTCGTGCTCTCCACGAATTTCGACCGTCTGCTCGAGCAAGCTCTTGTAGCAGAGGGCGTGACCGCTTCCGTGATCTCATCCGATGCGGCGATAGCAGGGATGACCCCTCTTCAGCACGCCGACTGCACAGTGATAAAACTTCACGGCGACTACCTGGACCTAGATACGCGGAACACCGTTGACGAACTGACGGATTACTCGGTGCCGTTGAACGCATTGCTCGATCAAGTGCTGAGCGAGTACGGGTTCATTGTGTGTGGGTGGTCTGGGGACTGGGACACAGCGCTTCGTGGCGCCATAGTCAGGAATACGCGCCATCGCTTTGCGACTTACTGGATGCGTCATGGGCCACTCGGTGAGCGGGCGCAGCAAATCGTTGACACACGTCGCGCGATCATGGTGTCAATAGCGAACGCCGACGTGGCGTTTGAGCAACTGGAGGATCGGGTACTCGCCCTTGATGAGTCACGAATCGACCATCCGCTGACGATCCAGATTGGTATCGCGACAGTTAAGCGGTTGGCATCCCGTCCCGAGTACCGCATTCGGCTGGCGGACTTCGTTCGACGCGAGGTGACGCGAGTAAAGAAGGAGTTGTCCTTCGAGCGATTCCCGATCGACCGACCAACTGTGGATGCGACGACGGTCCGACAGCGTCTTGAACAGTACGAGGCGCTGGCCGCACCACTGGCCTGCATGCTGTTCACCTGCTGCCGGTGGGGAGCAGGCGAATCAGGCGAAGCGGCAGTGTCGCACAGTGCGCTGGAGCGACTTGCATCGAATCCACCTAGCGTAGGTACCATCAACGTGGTCTGGCAGCAGATGCGACTCTTTCCCGCCTGTCTTTGTCTCTATGCGAGCGGCCTCGGCCTGCTCGCGGCAGCGAGGCTGCGAGATCTGCACGCGATGCTCACGGTAACTAAGGCCATTGACCGACGCGGAGAGAAATGCAAGCTAGTCAAGGTCGCGTCTGCGCGCGACGCGATGCAACACGACGGTATGAACATCTTGTACACGGCACAGACGGGGAGGGCACGGAAGACTCCCGGCAGCGACTGGATATTCGAGCGACTCAAGCCGCTGATTGTGGACGAGATCGGCGATGAAGCGGAGTATGAGGAACTCTTCGGCCGCTTCGAACTACTGCTGTCGATGACCCATCTCCACCAACAGAGACCGGACGCTACGGAAAGTGGGAATCCGACTTGGATGCCGGACGGGCGGTACATCTGGCAAACGGATAGCCGCGACTCTCCGGTGCCACGCTTCCGTGTAGAGCTCGACGAGCTTGAGAACTCATGGCCGCCTCTTACAGCAGGCTTCTTCGATCAGAGTCCTGATCGAGCTCGGGATCTGTTGCGCATCATCCTCGAGGCTTGGCGTTCGCAGCGGTTCTGACGGCTATCCGATGAGCCGAGGCGCCTCGTCCTCGGGTGGAACGTCGCGAGGCAGTTCTGACTGACGACTCCGGGGCGAAGGGCGGGACGTGGCGACGGGGGATGTACGGCGTCAGTCGGGCCGGTGTCCGCTGTGACTGAAAGCCGCGCTGCACCTCGCCCATGTGGCGAGCCTGCCTCGACATCGATGCGATCAGGTAGATCCACTACCATCTATGTCCAGCCGCATTCACCGTAGCCCCACCTGTGGGCTCGACCGGTCCCAATCCGACCGCCAACCGCAGTCGGCAGCCCGCCTTGGATGTTGGACATGCCTGATCGTCGTGAGGATGTGGAAAGGAAGCTCCGAACCCTCGGAGTCGAGCAGGTGGCGATGGTCGCCGCGATCATCGACGCGATGACCGTGCCGGTAGCGACCACGCGCATACCCACGTCAGACATTGCCTCCGAGCAAGTCGTCGCGGTCTTCGCCGACCTGCTGCGCATTCACCACGCGTTGTCAGCCGAGCCGTTCACCAAGGACAAGTTCGAGCATGCGATGCAGCGAGCGCTCTCATCAACGGGTCACAAGGTCGATCTTGCACGACGAACGAATCCTGGCCGGGATCTAATCGTGGATGACGTCGCGTGGTCACTGAAGACCCAAGCAGACGCGAGCATCCGACGCGATCGCATCCACATCTCGAAGTTTATGGAGCTTGGCAAAGGCGAGTGGGTCGACGCAGGTCATCTCGCTGGCCTGCGGAATCGAATGCTTGAGCACATGAAGTCCTACGAGCGCATTGTCGCTCTCCGCTGTCTGAGTCAGAACGCGAAGAACGGTTGCGCCACCGCGCACGAGTACGAGCTGGTCGAGATTCCCAAGAGCCTCCTTCAACAGGCATCAAGGGCGATCCTGCGGATGGTCGATACGAGCAAGCAGTCACCGAAGCCGGGATACGGCGAGGTTCAGGACGAGTCGGGCAAGCCGATGTTCGCGCTCTACTTCGACGGCGGCACGGAGCGAAAGCTCCAGCTCAAGGACATCCACAAGTCGCATTGCATCGTGCACGCAACGTGGGCGTTCAACGGGTCAAGCGCCGCTTGACCTTGACGCCTGCTCCGGCGAGGCGCTTCTTGGCGAGTTCAAGGTAGTCCGGATTCAGCTCGATACCGACGAACGATCGCTGCAGTCTCGCCGCGACGACGCCGGTTGTGCCAGCGCCGCAGAACGGATCGAGAACGACGTCGCCCTCCCGGCTACCGGCGCGCAGACACGGATCGACGAGTGCTGTCGGGAAGGTCGCGAAGTGCGCCTCGGGGTAGGCCTCGGTGTTGATGCCCCAGACCGATCGGAGGGATCGCATCGCGTTCTTGTCCCGAGTCTGCTCTCGTACTGCTTCGTGATCGTAGAAGTACTGCTCGGACTTCGAGAACAGGAAGACATACTCGTGGACGCGCGACGGGCGGTCCTTGACCGATTCGGGCAGCCCATTTGGCTTGTGCCAGATGATGTCGGAGCGGAGATACCACCCCCTTGCCTGAAGCGCGAACGCGAGCCGCCACGGAACGCCGATCAAGTCCTTCGGCTTGAGTCCGGGCGGCGTGGGAGCGCGATACGACATGCCGCGTGCAGCGTTCTTCCGATCGGTCTGCCGCCATGTTCGACCGCCGCTCGTGAAGCTGTCACCAATGTTTAGCCAGAAGGTGCCGTCCGGCTTCAGAACCCGCCGCACCTCCTCGAAGACCTCGGTCAGCTTGCCGAGATACGCGTCGAGCTCCATCTCGGCTCCGATCTGTCCCTCGATGCCGTAATCACGCAAGCCCCAGTAGGGCGGGCTCGTGACGCATGCCCCGAAGTGATCGCTCGGGAAGGTGCGGAGAATTTCTACCGCGTTGCCCCCCAGGAGCGTGGCGTTCGTGGTCGCGCCAGCCCCGCGGGCGGTCGCCGCGCCGTTGGTGCCATTCTCGAAGAGCAGGGACTCGCGTTCCATAATCGGACCCGACTTTACCCCGAACGTCGAAGTCTCGCCACCGTGCCAAGTAGTGTGGGCAACTCATCATCCGACAGGTGAGCGTCGAGGGCGCATCGTTCGGCAGCCGCGAGCGTTGAGGGCCTCGACATCGACAACCGGGTAATGACCACGCCAGCCATAACCCGACCCGAGTCTCGGGTTAAGAGACTCAGAGACTCTCTCCCAGACACGGGCCAACTCACTCCGGCGCGTCTCGCGCGCGACGCGCGGACCGAGACTCGCCGAGACCTCGCGCTCGCGCAGACCCTTGCGAATCCTTGGCCTACCAACGCGAACGCCCGCGAGTTGCCTCGCGGGCGTTCACCGTTCACCGGTGGGTCGGTGGAGTTCCACCGAGCCCAGGAAATAGCGGGGACTGGATTTGAACCAGTGACCTCCGGGTTATGAGCCCGACGAGCTACCAGGCTGCTCTACCCCGCAGTCGAATGGGTGAGTATAGAGAAACTCGCCGCTGCGTCAAGCGGTGAGGACAA
>Ga0163148_10003211_pt1 | contig 18368 bp, 14 predicted proteins | sample OliLakLV19MP7P2_FD_148606 | JGI IMG/M metagenome (GOLD analysis project Ga0163148, IMG submission 148606) | Freshwater microbial mat bacterial communities from Lake Vanda, McMurdo Dry Valleys, Antarctica- Oligotrophic Lake LV.19.MP7.P2 | ecosystem: Environmental > Aquatic > Freshwater > Lake >...
GGTGGGCTGCGTGGAGGGATCGGGCAGGCCGAAATACTTTCGCGACGGTCGGATTTCAACAAAGCGGCGATCGCGAGGCCGTCGCGGCGGTTTGGGATCTGTGCGGGGAATTTCTTCTGATGCCGCGGGGCCGCTGCGAACGTCCGTTCAGGTTCTTTCGTAAACACGAGCCTATACATCGCGCCGAACCCTTCGCCACACGATGCCCAGGCCCGCACGGCATCGTTCCGAACTTTGGCGCGTTCGGTTAGACTCCGGTGCCAAGGGATGCCCATAATCGATCCGAAAACTTTCATCGCCCGCTGGGCCGCATCCGGGGCCAGCGAACGGGCCAATTATCAGCTCTTTCTCGCAGAAATGAGCGATCTTCTCGGCGTGCCGCGCCCCGATCCTTCCGGGGATGACGAAACCAAAAACCGCTACGTCTTTGATAAGTGCGTCGCGTTCAAAAGCGCCGACGGCTCTTCCACCACCGGCTTCATCGATCTTTACCGCCACGGCTGTTTCGTCTGCGAAACCAAGCAGGGCAGCACCAGGAAGCGCGATGAAACGGAAGAAATCCTCGGCAACGCCCCGACGCGCCGCCGCGGGCACGGCGTGCGCGATACCAAGGGATGGGACGATGCCATGATCGCCGCCCGCGGGCAGGCCGAAAGCTACGTTCGCGCCCTGCCGGATGATAACCCACCGTTCCTGCTCGTGGTCGATGTCGGCTACTCCATCGAGCTTTACGCGGATTTTTCCCGACTTGGCAAGGTCTACACCGCGTTTCCCAGCGCGCAGTCGCACCGCATCAAGCTCGAACAACTCACCGACCCGGCGGTGCTCGAACGGCTCAAGAATGTCTGGCTCGAACCGCTCTCGCTCGACCCATCCCGCATCAGCGCCAAGGTCACGCGTGAGATCGCCGACAAGCTCGCCCGGCTCGCCAAGAGCCTTGAAGCCCAGAAGCACGATCCTGAAGCGGTGGCGCATTTCCTCATGCGCTGCCTCTTCACGCTCTTCGCCGAAGACGTGAAGCTCATCCCCGATCACGCCTTCACCAAATTGCTCACGGAACTGAAGGACAAGCCCGAGCACTTTCCCCACACCATCCGCCAGGTGTGGAAGGAAATGGACTCCGGCGGGTTCAGCGCTGTGCTTCGCCAGAAGCTGCTGAAATTCAACGGCGGGTTGTTTGAAGAACAGGACGCGCTTCCGCTCACCGCTTCACAACTTCAAATCCTCATCGACGCTGCCGAGTCGGATTGGAAAGACGTCGAACCCTCCATCTTCGGCACGCTGCTGGAGCGCGCCCTTCATCCGGATGAACGCCACAAGCTCGGCGCCCACTACACCCCCCGCGCTTATGTTGAACGACTGGTGCTGCCCACGATCATCGAGCCGCTGCGGGATGACTGGGATGCCGCCCGCACCGCGTCGCTGGCACTGGCTAACGCCGGGAAAACCAAAGATGCCGTCGCCGAAGCGCTCAAGTTCCTCGACAAGCTCTGCAACACGATCGTGCTGGATTCGGCCTGCGGCACAGGGAACTTTCTCTACGTCTCGATGGCCCGCATGAAAGACCTGGAAGGCGAGGTGCTGGATTGGCTGCGGCAACTTGGGCACATCCAGTCGGCGTTCGAATGGAAGGGCCAGACGGTCGACCCGCACCAGTTCCTCGGCATCGAAATCAACCCCCGCGCCGCCGCCATCGCCGATCTGGTGCTGTGGATCGGTTATCTCCAGTGGCACTTCCGGACCCACGGCAACACGCAGCCGCGCGAACCGGTGCTCAAGGCGTTCCACAACATCGATTGCCGGGATGCCCTACTGGCTTATGACAAGAAGGAACTGGTTCTCGACGAACGCGGCAAGCCCGTCAGCCGGTGGGACGGGAAGACGACCAAGAAACACCCCGTCACCGGTGAAGACGTGCCAGATGACACCGCTCGCGTGCCCGTGTACCGCTACGTCAATCCGCGTAAGGCGGAATGGCCAAAGGCGGATTTCGTCATCGGGAATCCACCGTTTGTCGCTAATCGAAACATGCGCGCTGAACTCGGCGATGGTTACGTTGACGCGATCACTTCAACGTATGCCGAAGTCACGCAGGCCGTCGATCTCGTCATGTATTTTTGGATGACCGGCGCTAACAAGGTCGCGCGCCGGGAAGTCCGGCGATCAGGATTGATCACAACAAGCCGCTTTCGCCTGCAGCAGAATCAGGCCGCGGTCACACCGGCCCTCAACGCAGGCGCGCGTCTGCTTTATGCAATTCCTGATCACCCGTGGACTGGTGAGTCCACGGAAGCAAGTGTGCGGGTCGCAATGACCGTTGTGGGCTCTGCGATGCTAGACAGCGCGCGCCCGCTGATGCTGATCGCCCCAGATCACGACTCATCCGCTCGCGCCTCCTCCGAATCACCGGAATTGTCTGGGCAAGATTTGGTCCGCATCCCACTTGATTCGATTCCTCCAGACTTGTCTCCTCTGATTGATGTCAGTTCGGTTCGAGAGCTCAAAGCATGGGACAATATGTGTCATGCAGGCATGAAACCCTACGCACAAACGCTCATTATCAGCGAAGAAAAGGCAAGGAGCCTGTTTTCATCTGCCGAAGCGATGGCGCTTCGAGCACGGCCGTACCTCAATGGCCGCGACGTTGCGCAGGGTGCGCGAGGCGTGCGTGCTCTCGATTTCTTTGGTTTCGACGAATCGCAGATCCGGGACCAATACCCGGCCGCCTACCAATATCTTCACGATTACACGCGCGAGGAGCGAAAAGAAGAACGAAATCCGCGGCTGCGACGCGAATGGTGGCTGTTTGAAGCCAACAGGGAGGAGCTTCGCGCTGCCATCGGCGACATGAAACGATTCATCGTTACCGTAGAAAACTCTCCAAAACGCTATTTCGTCTTTGTCGATTCTGCTGTACTTCCAGATCAAAAACTACGTTCGATTACATCGGACGATGCGTACATTCTTAGCGTTCTGTCGTCTAAATGTCATGCAACACACGCAGGCCGGCTCGGTGGCCGCCACGGAGTTGCGAATACCCCTGTATACAATACGCGGTGCGCCACTACATTCCCCTTCCCGACCGCGACAGACGAACAGAAAGGACGCATCCGCGATCTCGGCGAGCAGCTTGACGCGCATCGCAAGCGGCAGCAGGCAGCGCATCCGGGGTTGACCATCACCCACATGTACAACGTGCTGGAAAAGCTCCGCACCGGCGAGACGCTTTCAGCAAAGGACAAGACGATTCACGATCAGGGGTTGGTGAGCGTCCTGAAACAGATTCACGACGACCTGGACGCGGCGGTGTTCGACGCCTACGGCTGGCCGGTGGACTTGAGCGATGAGCAGATTCTGGAGAAGCTGGTCGCGCTGAACCAACAGCGGGCGGAAGAAGAAAAACGCGGGCTGATCCGGTGGCTGCGCCCGGAGTTTCAGATTCGGGGCGCGACGCAGTTGGAGTTGCCCGGGGTCGAGCGCGAGAAGGGCGGCGGGGGCAAGGGCAAAAAACGCTCCGCAGAATCGCAAATCGCAAATCGCAAATCTAAAATCCCCAAGCGCCCGTGGCCCAAATCGATGGCCGAACAAGCCAAAGCGGTGCGCGAAGCGCTGGCGGCGCTGGGCGGGCCGGCGACGCTGGAACAACTCGTCAAATCCTTCTCGCGCCCCAACGCCGAACGGATCAAAGAGATTCTCGACACGCTGGTCTCCCTCGGCCAGGCGAGGCGAACCGGCGAAGGCCGCTTCACGATGTAGAGCGAATTTCGCAGCCCGGCATGGCAACCGATGCCCGCGGCGATCCTTTGCCGGGGTTACAGGGCGTGATCTATATCGGCGGAATGGGTAAGGCGAATTCGGGGGCTGCTTAACATTGTGTTAGGGTCGGGTGTTTTTCAAAAATGCTTTAAGTTGCTGTGAATAAAGAAGTTACGACGAATTGGTGTGATTGTGCCACGTGGCACAATTGGCGATGTGCAAGTGTGACGCGCTGCATTGTGCCACGCGGCACAATGGCGCGAGGTGGCGATTAAAGGGTCGGCGGGGTGAGGCGGTCGGTGAGTGCCTGACGCATGGCGTCGAGGGGCGCGGGGCGGCTCATCCACAGTTCAAACTGCGCCGCGGCCTGGTGGATGAACATGTCTATGCCGCTCGCCGTCTGGGCGCCGCGCGATTCGGCTTGCTGGAGCAACTTTGTCCTCGGCGGATTGTAGACGGTGTCGAATACTAGATTCGCATTAGATAATGGCGGCGGGTGCTCGACGAACGGCGAATCGTTGACGTTGGGGCTCATGCCCAGGCTCGTGGTGTTGATGAAGATGTCGCAGGCGCATTCGGATAATTTATCCATCGGCGCAGCGACGACGGTTCCACTCTTGCCGTCGAACTCCCTGGCGAGCGCTTGGGCGCGATCGATGGTGCGGTTGAAGACGACGACCGTTGCGCCGGCGGCGGCTAAAGCCGCTACCCCGGTTCTTCCTGTGCCGCCCGCGCCGATGATGGCGATTCGTTTGCCCTTCAATGCGCTTCGATCGATCGACAGCGCCGACGTGATCGTATCAAGAATGGCTGCGTAATCGGTGTTGCGGCCGGCGAGTTGCGGTTTGCCGTGGCTGCGATCGACCACGATCGTATTCACCGCGCCGATGGTGCGCGCCAGATGTTCGATGTCCACCCCGTCGCCGTGTTCGCGCAGGTAGCGCAGCGCGTTTTCTTTGTGCGGGATCGTGACCGAAAGCCCATCCATCTGCAGCGGGCCGTCGCCGACGATGTAGGTTTCCATGAACGCTTTGAATGATTCATACCCTTTGTTCACCAGCAGCGGAACGTACACCGCATTGATGCCCGCGTGCGCGAACGCTGCGTTGTGTACCGCCGGCGACATGCTGTGGGCGATCGGCGAACCGACCACGCCGTACACGCGGGTTTCGGCGTCGAGCGCGTCCCATCGATACACCTGTTTGAGTTGCTCGATCGTCGGCTGCCCCGGTGCCGTGGTCGCGTGTTCGCGCACGGCGGCGAAGGCGAGGAACCCGCCGAACTTCTTGGCAAGAATTCGGCTGATCTGCCCGGCCTCGCCCATGCACTGCGCGATCGTCGGCCGTTGGCGTGATTGCATCAGCTCGAACGCTTCCTGGCAATCGCGAATGCTCCGCGCCATCCACGCCATCTTGCTCACGGCGGCGGGGCGGGCATTCATTTCTTCCATCAGATTATAAAGCCGATCGGGCCGGCCTTTGAAATCATGCGAGCTGAGGATCAACCGTCCGGCATTGCTGTGCGGAACGCGCTTGTCGGCGATGAGTTCGAGGTCGTAATACGCATCGTGCGCAGTGGCCAGCGTGCTTAGGAACACGACCCGTTCGCCGTCGGCCAATTCGCAATCGCCACCTTCGTACGCGGCGCGGCACGTGACGATGCACGGCACCGAGCACGCCTCCACGAGTTGATTGGCCAGAACAAGATCGGTCATCACGTCGAGCCGAAGTTCGATCATTTCCGCGCCCGCCTCGATCGCCTCGGCGATGTCGCGCTTCGCCGTTGCAATGGCTTCAACGTAAATGGAAACGCAAAGCCGGGTCATCCCCGCCCACCCTTCGCGGCGGCGATGTAGCGTTGAACGGTTTCGGTTAAGCCGAATTGCAAGGCATCAGCGATCAGCGCATGACCGATCGACACCTCGGCCACGTCGGGCACGCTGTCGATGAAGTGCGCCAAGTTGTGCAGATTCAAATCGTGACCGGCATTAATTTCTAAACCCGCTTCAAGCGCGCGCCGTGCGGCGTTGGAATACAACTTAACGATCTGGTGCTGCTCCTTCGCAAAACCAGTGGCGTAGGGTTCGGTGTAAAGCTCGACTCGATCGGCTCCTAACGCTTTTGCAATCGCCCACTCGTCAGAATCGTAATCCATGAACAGGCTGACTCGGCAGCCGAGTGATTTCATCTCTTCGATAACGGCGCGAAGACGATCGGAGTGCGGACGAAGATCCCACCCGTGATCGCTCGTCGATTGCTCGGGCGAATCAGGAACGAGCGTACACTGCGTCGGCTTGGCCCGGCGGATGTGGTTCATCCATTGCCCTTCGAGCGGGTTGCCTTCAATATTAAATTCGGCGTGCGGATAGCGTTTGAGCAAAGCGGCCAGATCGTCAACATCGGCGGGGCGGATGTGCCGCTCGTCGGGGCGAGGATGAATGGTAATCCCCGCGGCCCCGGCATCAAGGCAAAGTGTGGCGCACCGGACCACACACGGAATATCCAATGCCCGCGTGTTGCGCAGCGTGGCGATCTTGTTGACGTTGACCGATAGCTTGGCCATTTAAGTTTATGATAGCGATGTCCGCAGCGAATCGGCCAGCACTGCGTTGACGATTTCCGGTGGAGCGCCGATGTCGGCCACCACAATCTCACCCGTGAATTCGCGCGACCGCGGATTTGCGAAACCCGCCTTTTCCACGACAAATGTCACCGTTCGCCGGGCACGCACGCAGGCGTCGCCGAGCGGTTCGCCGGTGTCGCAGTCGAGTCCGGAGGGCAAATCGATCGCCAACACCGGCGCGCGCGTGGCGTTGATGAGATGGACCAGCAATGCATCATCGCCGGCGATCGGTCGCTTTAGGCCGGTGCCAAAAAGGGCGTCGATCACCAGCGAGAATTCGTTCAACCGAATGTCGTGTGCGTGCGCCATTGGCAGCTTCATCGCCGTTGCGATATCGAGATTGATGGCGGCATCGCCGGTCGGGTCGGTCGTCCATGAAGGGATGATGGTGACCTTCACACCGGCGTTGTGCAGATGCCGCGCCACCGCCAGCCCGTCGCCGCCGTTGTTGCCCCCGCCGCAGGCGATGACGACGGTGGGGTTGTCAATTCCTTCCAGAAAGCGCGCCGCATCTTCCGCTACGCCGCGAGCGGCGTTTTCCATCAGCACGATGCCTGGGATGCCATAATCATTGATCGCCCGGCGGTCGACTTCTCGTACCTGTGCGCGTGTCAATCGAATCATCGTTACAAATGAATATACTCGACGGACTATGTTAATTCTGCTTACCAACGACGATGGCATTCACGCGCCCGGGATCGTGGCGATGTATCGTGAACTGATCAAGCTCGGCGAAGTGCATGTGGTCGCGCCAGAGACCGTGCAAAGCGCCACTGGCCACGGCATTACTATTTCCACGCCGATGCTCACCAGCAAAGTGACTGTGCAGGACGGCGCGTTTACCGGGATTGCAGTCGATGGTCGTCCGGCGGATTGTGTGAAACTCGCCGTGGCAAAGTTATTGCCGCGCCCGCCGGATCTTGTGGTGAGCGGGCTTAACAGCGGCGCGAATGTGGGTATCAACGTCATCTACTCCGGCACGGTTGCCGCGGCGATTGAGGCGGCGTTTCTGGGATTGCCAAGCATCGCCACGTCGCTGTTTCTGCGCAACGATGTTCCCACCGATTACGCCCGCGCCGCCCGGCTGGCGCGCGAAACCATTGAGAAAATACTCAAGGCCGGTTTGCAACCAGGCCAGGTTGCCAGCATCAACGTGCCCGCGCTCGTCTCCGATCAGAAGCCGACCGGCACCAAAGTCTGCCGGCAATGCACGCGACCGTACATTGATTCGTATGAGGAACGTTCCAGTCCGCGCGGGCAACGTTACTACTGGAACAGCAGCGTGTTCACGCTGGGTGATAGTGAATCGGAGACCGATGTGGCTTACCTGCGCAATGGCTACATCACCGTCACGCCGCTGCAGTTTGATCTCACCGATCACATGAAGTTGAAGCAGTGGGGCGACGGCGCGGCCTGGTGATCATTATCGTGGAGAGTGGCCGAACAAATCGTCGCGAAACTGGCTCCGCTCCGCCTGACCGATTCGGATCGGGAAGATGTCTTTAATAACCCAACTGCGGCCGTCGTCGGCTTTCACCCAGCCGAGTTCCCATGTACTTGGGATTGTATTGAGCACGGCCATCTTGGCATCGTGCCGACTGATGACGGAGACCGTCACGCTGATGTTGCTCGGGTCGGGCTTGCCTTCAATGTTGGTGACGAAGGCACTCTGCAGGCCGTAAATGTCGGCGTATTTGACGGCGCCGGCGAGGATGTCGTCGCGGTTCCATGCAGCCAGCGCGACTTTAGGATGGAGCAACGCGCCGAGCTTTGCCGAATCTTTGGCGACGACCGCCGTCACCCATTCGCGGGTTTGCCGCACGCACGTTTCGCGCGGGGTGTCGACGAAGTAGCTCGTCGCCCACAGCGCCCCCGCCAGCGCCAGCACGCTTACGCCGGCGGCCTTGAGGTTCGATTTCTGTCGATTGTTACCCGCAACCAGCAACCCCACCGCCGCCACCGCCACCGCCGAAAGCAGCCACCACGGCGTTTCAAAGAGCCATCGATCCATAATTTAACCTTTCAAGTTGCATAGTCCGATAAACAGATTAACCGATGATCGCCGACGCCGCAGATTCTTCCACGCGCTTCGTCTTGCCCCACGACGCGCCGCTGATTCGTAACCTCGCGGCACTGTGGTCGGCCGACGCGGGTTTGGCTTTCGCGCTTGAAGAATTGGATGAAGCGGCGGCAAGTGGCTGCGGGGCGGGTGCGTGCCATGTGCAGCCTTCAAAGTCGGGCGATCCGACGATGCATTGCGAGCTCGGCGGGCGGGTGGTTCAGCTTCACAGCCGATACAACCCCGTCGATGAGGCGCGCAAACTCGTCGACACGCTGGATACGACCGACAAGCTGCTGCTGTTCGCTCAGGGCTTTGGGCTTGGCTATCACATCGAAGCGCTGATCGATCAGGCCGGCACCGAATCCATTGTCTTCGTCTTCGAGCCGCGCATGGAGGTGCTTCGCGCCGCAATGGAAGCGCGCGATTTTTCCAATCTCATTTGCGGCGGCGGGATGGCGATCGTTTCGTCGGCGGAGAAGTCTTCGCTGTTCGCGCGGCTCATGCCGCATGCGGCGCTGATCAGCAATGGAACGATCACGCTGAACCATGCCCCGTCGATTCAACTTGCGCCGGCGGAGCACGCGGAGTTTGGGCAGCTCGTCGCCGACTTTCTGGCCTACGCCAAAACGTGCGTGAACACGGTCGTTCTCAATGGCAAGCGCACCGCAGAGAATATCACGCGCAACATTCCGTGGTATGTCAGCACGCCGAGCCTGGCGCGGTTGAGTGGCGCGTTTGCGGGCAAACCGGCGATCATCGTGTCGGCCGGGCCGTCGCTGCGGAAGAACAAACACCTGCTCAAAGAGGCCGCGGGCAAGGCGGTCATCATCGCGGTGCAGACCACGCTTCAGCCGCTGCTGGAGATGGGAATCGAACCCGATTTTGTCACTTCGCTCGACTATCACGACATCTGCACGCGCTTCTTCGAGAAGCTGCCGCCGGGTTTGCAGACTGAACTCATCGCCGAACCCAAGGCGACCGATGCGGTGTTTGATCTCATGCCCGGGCCGGTGTCGCTCAATGGAAATGATTTTGCCGACGCGCTGCTTCATGAGATGAAACTCAGCAAAGCCAAGCTGCCCGCCGGCGCGACTGTGGCGCATCTGGCGTTCTATGTGGCCGAGCATCTGGCGTGCGACCCGATCGTGTTCGTCGGCCAGGACTTAGGCTTCAGCGACGGCCTGTGCTACATGCCCGGCACCAGTTACGAGGACGTATGGCGGCCGGAACTCGGGCGGTTCTGCACGCTGGAAATGAAGCAGTGGGAACAGATCGTGCGCGACCGCCCGATCCTCCGCCGCGTGCCCGATCATGCCGGCCGGCCTACGTATACTGAAGAACGGCTCTTCACTTATCTACAGCACTTCGAACGCGATTTTGCACAATCCAAATCGCGCATCATTGATGCCACCGAAGGCGGCGTGCTCAAACGCGGCGCCGCGGTGATGACGCTGCGATCGGCGCTCGATCAGTTTTGCCAATTGCCTCTTCATCGAACCGGGCCGCGTCACGGCGGCGTGGCGACCGATCAACTCGCGTCGGCGAAGACGTGTCTGTTCAATCGGCTGGAAGAGACGCGGTCGATCGAATCGATCAGCAACCAAACGCTCGACCTGCTGCGGGAGATCGTCGCCAATCTTGAAGATCAACCGCGTGTAAATCGGGCGATTGCCAAAATCGACGCCTTGCGTGTTCAGCTTGAATCGCTCGGGCGAACGTATCACCTCGTTACTCAGCTAACCCAGCAAAGCGAACTGAAAAGATTTCTGGCCGACCGGCGGATCGCATCGGACGAGCTTAGCGCGACGGCGAAGCAGCGGCGTCAGGTCGAACGCGACATCGACAACGTCAGCGCCATCGCCACGGCGGCACGCGAGTTTCAGGCGACGCTCACCGACGCCATCGACCGCGTGCGCGCGTTTGGCGATCGATCGCTGCGGAGGGCGGCATGAACGCCATCGCGACAATCTCCATGTTGCACGAATCGGCAGCACACAATAGCGCGACCCGTGTATTTCGCGATCAACTGGTTTTAGAGTGGACCCTCGAACGGACCCACGCCGCTCGCGGCTTAGCGGGCATTTGCGTCGTTTGCTTCGATGACCAGCTTGAGGCGATCACCCGCGCCATCGACGATCAAGCAACCGCGCACTCGGTTGGGCCTCGTCGTTCCATCGCCACGGTCGACTCCATAACGGCAGCGCGGCGATGGTCGGACGGTTGGCGCGGCGGGCTGCTTAACAGCACCGAGTTTGATCTGGGTTTTGATGGTCGAATGCTCGAAGCGCTCGCCGCGAGCCACCAAGCCGATGCAGTTGTTTTGATCGATCCGGCGGCGGGGATGATTGATCCGCAGCTTCTCACCCATCTCCTGTCGCACGCAGCAGCGCAAGTCGATATCGAATTCGCCTTCCTCCCCGCGGCGCCGGGGTTCGGTGCAATGTTGATCCGCACCGCGCTGCTGGCGCGGTTGGCCGGCGGCAACCTTACGCCGGGGCGGCTGCTGAGCTATCAGCCCGATGCCCCGATGCGCGACCCGCTGGGCGCCGCCAGTTGCGCGCAAGTGCCGTTGGCGGTGGCTCGTACGCTGGGCCGCTTCAAGCTGGATTCGCAATCTCAGATTGATCGATGCGCGCGTGCGTGGTCGGGCCTCAACGGACAACTCATCGAAACATCGGCGGAGCGATTGATCGCGCTGGCCGGCGCGGGCGAAGTTGGTGCGTTGCCGCGCGACGTCGTTGTTGAACTGACGACGACACGTGCCACAGTGGCGATCTTCTCAGCCTGCCGCGATCCGCGCGTGGCCCGCGCGGCGATGACGCTCGATACGGCGCAATCGATCTTCGAGCAGATGGCTACGCGCGACGACGCCCGCATCACCTTTGCCGGCGTGGGCGATCCGATGCTGCATCCGCATTTTGATCAGATCATCGTCGCGGCAAAGTCGGTCGGCGCGGCGGTTCATGTTGAGACTGATCTTCTCCCCGACGATCCCGCGTCGATCGATCGCCTTGCGGCCAGCGGCATTGACGTGCTGAGCGTGCATCTGCCGGCGATGACCCCGGCAACCTACGCCGCCGTCATGGGTGTGGATGCACTTCCAGCCGTCATTGATAACGTGAAGCTGTTCCTTACGGCGCGTGCTCGACTCGGCTCGGCAACGCCGATTCTCGCGCCCACCTTTGTCAAAACGAAGGTCAACCTCGCTGAAATGGAAACGTGGTACGACCAATGGCTGCGGGCCGTCGGCACCGCCGTCATTGCCGCGCCGAGCAGCTTTGGCGGCGCGATTGAGGATGTGTCGGTCGGCGACATGTCGCCGCCGGCGCGGGTGCCGTGTCGGCGGCTGGCCGACCGGATGACGATTCTCGCCGACGGTGCCGTCGTCAGTTGCGAAGAAGATGTGCTTGGCCGCAACGTGATGGGCAACATCGCCGAGCGGTCGATTGCCGAGATCTGGCGCGGCAGCTTGGGCCGGCTTCGCGTGCTGCATGCCGACCGGCAGTGGCACGCCTGCGCGTTGTGCAAAGACTGCCGTGAATGGCATCGGCCGTGATTCATTTTAGGAAATGCCAGCGATGAACACCCTTGGAATTATCCTCGCCCGCGCCGGAAGCGTCGGCCTGCCCAACAAGCACCTTTTGTCCCTGGTCGGTCGGCCGGTGATTGACTACACGTTTCAGTACGCGCGCGAAGCGCGGCGGCTCTCGCGGGTGGTCGTCACCAGCGATTGTGCGCACATTCTCACACTGGCTCGCAACGAAGGCTTTGAAATCGTTGAACGGCCTGCTGCGCTCGCCAGCAGCGAAGCAAGCGTTCAGGACACCTGTCTGCACGCGATGGAATCGGTCGAAGCGCGATCCGGTTTTCACGCTGACGCCATTGTGGTGCTTTACGGCAATGTCGCCGTTCGCGATCCAACCGTCATCGATAGATCCGTCGAGCTTCTTGAAGCGACCGGCTGTGACTCGGTGCGCAGCCTCACGCCGGTCGGCAAGTGGCATCCGGCGTGGATGCACCGGCTTGACGGCGAGACGATGCGGCCGCTGCACCCCAACAGTATTCATCGAAGACAGGACCTCGAGCCGATCTATCTTCATGACGGCGCCGCCATTGCCATCGCTCGGCGGTCGATGCTCCGGGTAAGGCACGACCGAACCGATCCGCACACGTTCTTCGGCGTTGATCGGCGCGGGGTGGTCAGCGACATGGATCAGACCGTGGAGATCGACCACCAGCGTGATCTGTATTGGGCCGAAGCGGTGCTGCGCGAACGAGGCTTGGCCGAACAGCAGTCAACCCTGGCGGGGCGGAGGATGTCGGCGTGAATCAAATGCTCATCGGCGCAAGGCATATTGGACACGGTCAGCCGGTGATGGTCATCGCCGAGATCGGTGTGAACCACGACGGCGATCTCGGCCGCGCCATGCAGTTGGTGCATGAAGCAAAGCATGCCGGCGCCGATGCGGTCAAGCTTCAGTTATTTTCCGCCGATCGGTTGATGAGTTCGCACTCGCAGTTCGCGGAGTATCAAAGCGGTCGCGTTTCGGCCGATTCGGCCGCGGAAATGCTGCGCGGGTTTGAGCTTCATCCGCTGGAAGTGGCGACGGTTGTCGAAGAAATTCGCGCCTGCGGCATGATCCCGCTGGCCACGCCGTTCAGCGCCGCCGACGTGGATACAGTGGGTTCGCACCACCTGGCGGCGGTCAAGATTGCGTCGCCGGATTTGGTCAACCGTCCTTTGTTGCAGCGTGCGGCGGCGCTGCAGGTGCCGATGCTGATTTCCACAGGTGCCGCGACGATGGATGAGATTGCGCAGTGCGTCGGCTGGATGCGGGAAATTCACGCGTCGTTTTGCCTGCTGCATTGCGTCAGCAGCTATCCCACGCCCGACGATAATGCGCACCTGCGTTGGATCACGGAGCTTTGCGAGCGGTTCGCGGTCGTCGTTGGGTACTCCGATCACAGCACGAATTCGATGGCCGGCGCGCTGGCGGTGGCGTGCGGGGCGGCGGTGATTGAAAAACATTTGACGTACGATCGCGCCGCCGCCGGGCCGGATCATTCGGCCAGCGCCGACCCGCAGCAGTTTGCCGATTACGTGAAGCACATTCGTCAGGCCGAGCAATTATGCGGCCACCGCGGCAAGCGTGTGTTGCCGATCGAGCGCGACGTGCGCACGGTGAGCCGGCAGAGTCTGGTACTCGTTCGCGATATTCACTCCGGTGAGGCGATCGGCGCGGCCGACATTGTCTTCCAGCGCCCCGGCACAGGCATTCCGGCGGCGCAATTTGCAAAGCTGGTGGGTAAGCGCGTGAGCAAAGCGCTGCGCGCCGGTACGCTTCTGCAATGGGACATGCTCGCCGACGCCGCACAAAGTCAGCCGGTATGAAACGCCGTGTGTGCTTCGTCACCGGAACCCGCGCCGAGTTCGGGCTGATGCAATCGACCTTACGCGCGATCAAGGATCATCCGCGGCTGCAACTCCAGATCATCGCAACGGGAATGCACCTCGATCGCCGACGCGGCGCGACTGTCAAGGAAATCGCCGACGGCGGATGGAAGATCGACCGCGTGGTGGCGTGGGGAAAATCTGATTCGCCGACGCAACGCGCGATCGCCACCGGCAAGGCGACGGCGGCGCTGGCGGAAGCCTTCGAGTCATTGCGCAGCGACGTGATCCTCATCGTCGGCGACCGGGTTGAAGCTTTCGCGGCGGCGGCGGCGGGGCACTTGGGCGATCGCGCCGTTGCCCACGTTCACGGCGGTGACCGGGCGCTGGGGCAGGCCGACGATTCGCTTCGTCACGCCATCACCAAGCTTGCGCATGTCCATTTCCCCGCGACCGCCCAAAGCGCACGCCGCATTCGGGCGATGGGCGAAGACGCCTGGCGCATTCACCGCGTAGGAGCGCCGGGAATTGATGGGATTATCGAAGCCGCAGCCGATCACGCGCTGCTTAATCGCTGGCGGCCTGCGCTCAAGCCGCATCGCTTTGTCTTAGTCTGCCTTCACCCGACCGAGCCCGTCGCCGAGAAGGAACGTCGTCGCGCCAAGCTGGTTCTTCGCAGCGTTCTAAACAGCGCAATCGACCGCGTGATCGTCGTCATGCCCAACAACGACCCGGGGGCAAAGGGCATCGCCGCGTGCTGGCAGGAAATTCGAAACGACCGCGTGGAAGCGTTCAATAATCTCTCGCGGCCGATCTTTCTCGGCCTGTTGCGCGATGCGGCGATGCTCATCGGCAACTCGTCCAGTGGCATCATCGAAGCGGCGTCGTTTGGCACGCCGGTGATTGATATCGGACCTCGGCAGGCCGGTCGCGAGTGCGGACAAAACGTTATTCATGTGCCGTTCGCTGCGGCGGAGATTGAACGCGCGATTAAGAATCTGTGGTGTGGTGGCCGGCCGAAACGATTTGGGTCCAAGAATGTCTACGCTTCTGAAGGATCCACTGCGGCGGCGGCCATTGCTGCCACGCTGGCAGCTTTGAAAATTGATGCGCACCTGATTAGGAAGCTCATTGCCTATTAAGTGCTACCGTCGGCGGTTCGATAAAATGAGTAGTTACATAACGGAGCGAGAACGCATGCCCACAACCGTCGCCACCGATCCGAAGGTGCTTGTTCAGCAGGCGATCAAGAAGGTTTCGACCTTCGCCACGCTGCCCGAGATCACCGTCAAGATCATTAAAACTGTCGAAGACCCCAAGAGTTCGGCGGCGCAGTTGCACCAGATCGTATCGCACGATCCGGCGCTGGCGACGCGCATTCTCAAAGTCGTCAACAGCGCGTTCTACGGCCTGCCGGGGCAGATGGCTTCGATTGAGCGCGCCATCGTGCTGCTGGGCCTGAACGCGGTGAAGAACATCGCCGTCGCCGCCAGCTTGGGCCAGCTCTTCCGCGGGGTGAAACTGTGCGAGGGGTTCACCGCCAAAGACCTTTGGACGCACTGCATCGCCGTCGGCGTGACAGCGCGCGAATTGGCCAGGCAGAGCAAGCTGCCGATCGCCGATGAAGCGTTTCTGGCCGGCCTGATTCACGACATCGGCATTCTGGTTGAACTGCAGACCGCGCCGGAACAACTCAAGAGCGTTTGTGAAAAGACCAAACGCGGCCAGGGCACCTTTTGCGAAAATGAACGCGAGCTTACCGGCGTCGATCACCAGATGCTGGGCATGGGCATCGCCGAACTATGGAAATTTCCGCGGTCGTGTCAGTTGGTAGCGGGGTATCACCACAATCCCGGCGCGCTGGCCGACAACAGCCGCATTCTGGTGATGGTGGTTCACGTCGCCGACATCCTCTGCTGCCAGGCCGGCAAAGGTTTCACTCTCACCGCCGCCAACAGCCAGATTGAAGAAAAGACGATGGCGGACCTCAATCTCACGCCGGCTTCGCTGGAAGTCGTCCGTAATAATATTGATACCTGGCTGGAGACGGCTTCGAACCTGTTCAACTGAGCAAGCCGCAATGGTAAACACTTCTGTCGAACGCCGGCCGTAAGCGACCCGATTCCCAATCCCAATACACCGGTCGCTTACGCTGGCGGCTCGTTAATCCGTCCATGCGCGCTTGCCTGGGCAATCCTGGCGGGGTGCGCGTTTGTGTTTACACGAGGTGTTGTTGATGGGTACACTACCCAGCACATTTCTTGTTTCGGGTAGTTCGGCGTTACGAGGAGCACATCATGCAGCAGGATCCAAGGCAGCCTGGTCATCTTCCGATCGGTCAGCAAACTGGTCATTCAACTTCTACCCCGATTCCGCAGCAGCCCGGGGTTCGACCGGCCGTGCCGCAGCAGGCACCGACGATTCGCCCCCCGGCGGGCGCGCAATCGGTGCGGGCGACCGTTCCGCAGCATCACGGCCCGCAGCCGGTTGAAGAGGAGCCGATTGCATTGGTGGACGACGATATCGCCGCCATGCCCTCGCACAGCGAAGATTTTGCGAAGAAGATCAAGCAGCTCGGCGACGCCGGCTTGCACAAGAAGCACCACGATTGGAAGCGCAAAGTCGTCACCAACGGCTTTGGCGCGATTCGCATGAAGAGCTTCCACGGTAAATATTCCGACAGCGGTCTGCAATACCTCGATGATGCCGTCAACGAATGGCTTGATGCAAACCCCGAAATCGAGGTCAAGTTTGTCACCCCGACTGTGGGCGTGTTTGAAGGCAAAATTCGCGAGCCGGCACTGGTGTTGAACCTTTGGTATTGAGCGTCGATTAGGTCAGCACGAGTTTCTCGCGCACGTCTTTCGCGCCGGCGTCAATCTTAAGTGGCAGCGTAAGGGAGAACGTGGCGCCTTGCCCGGCGGTGCTGCGGACGGCGACGCTGCCGCCGAGCAATTCGGCCAGTTCTCGCGCGATCGCCAGGCCCAGCCCGGTGCCGCCGTGCTCGCGGGTGTGGCTGCCATCGATCTGGCGAAACTTTTCAAAGATCAACTGCTGCTGATCGAGCGAAATGCCCGGGCCGTGATCAGTCACTTCCAGGCGGATGGAAACCAGCCCGTCCCGGTCGGCGGTGAGGTCAATAAATTGCCCGACGGGGCTGAATTTGATCGCGTTGGAAAGAAAGTTGTAGAGAATCTGCCGCACCTTGGCCGAATCGGTTTGGATGATGGGCACATCATTCGTCACCGTGGCGTGGATAATCAAATTCTTTTTTTCCGTAAGCGGTTTGAGCAGATTGACCAGGCCCTCAAAAAGGTCGGACATAATCAGCGGCTCGGAGCGGATTTCCATTTTCCCGGCTTCAATTTTTGCCAGGTCGAGCAGATCATTGATCAACTGAAGCAGGCCCTTGCCGCTGACGAGAATATTCTGAAGGTAACGAATCGTTCGGCCGTCGGCGTCGCGGGAAAGCGAGCCCTGTAGAAGGTCGGCAAATCCCAGAATCGAGTTCAGCGGCGTGCGCAGTTCGTGGCTTACATTGGCCAGAAATTCGCTTTTGAGTCGGTTCGATTCAAACAGCGCCACGTTGGTTTGCGCCAGCTCGCCAAGCTTCATATCAAGGCTTTTGTTTACGGCGCGAAGCTGGTCGGTGGATTCCTGCATGTTCTTGAGCATGCCGTTAAATGTCTCGGAAAGCTGCTGAAATTCATCGCCGGTGTTCACGTCCGACCGAATGTTGAGATCGCCCAACGCCACCTTTTCACACGTTTCCTGTAGCACGCGCACCGGCTGCAGAATCAGCCGCGTGGTGATGAGGTAGAACAGCACGATCGCCAGCAAACCCGCGATCAACCCCGCCGACAGCATGAACACGCGGTTGAGCAAAAGCTGCTGCGCTTCAATCTGGGAGGGAATCTCCACCGATACCATGCCCAGCAGCGGCGCGGGTTGCGTCGTCGGGGCGCCGCCGCTGGGTTCGGCGGGGTTGTTGCGCGACGGAAGCAGGCTCGCCAGTTCCGGCGCAAGCGGCTGGGCGCTATGACAATTGAGGCATTCGCCGGCGGCGTAGAACGGCTCGGCGTAGCGATAGCCATAACTTCCGTTGAAATAACGCCAGAACGAAGCCCGCCGCGGATCAGATGCGAAGGCTTGAAACGCCTGCAGGTCGAATCGCGTGAGTTTGTCGGGTGTTTTCAGGGCCGAGAGGGGAATCAAGCGTGGCGGCAGGTATTCGTCGCCGTCGACCATTAGTCTTGCGATCCCCTTATCCCATTGATTGACCGGCTGTGTGGCGGCGGCGCCTCGGTGCGACCACGCACTGGTGTGCTCGCCGATCGCCAGGCGAACCGTGCCCGAAGCCGTGCTCTGATCGAGCTGCTGCGTGAGTTGCTCCATGCGCTGCCACGGCACCCACAGTGCCGCCGCCAGCACAATTGAAACGCCCGCGCCGAACAACAGCAGGCATTTGGCCGCCAGCGGCAATCGAAATCGGTGCATGAACTTGAGCATCGGCCCGGCATTGTACCGTGTTTGTCA
>Ga0163148_10003215_pt1 | contig 18346 bp, 17 predicted proteins | sample OliLakLV19MP7P2_FD_148606 | JGI IMG/M metagenome (GOLD analysis project Ga0163148, IMG submission 148606) | Freshwater microbial mat bacterial communities from Lake Vanda, McMurdo Dry Valleys, Antarctica- Oligotrophic Lake LV.19.MP7.P2 | ecosystem: Environmental > Aquatic > Freshwater > Lake >...
CCACCCCGATCATACCCACCCCCGATTTTACCCAAGCCGCCGCGGTTCAAGAACCTACGCCGCATACGTTGTTGACCGTTTAGCCCGTCGTTTCGCCATCCCGCGCCTCCCGTCTGTTGTGGTTCTACAGTGTCGCACCGCGGCGACCGGCTGAACCGGACATTTCTACTTTGGTTTGACAGGAAAAACTTCGCCCGCTACACACATTTTCCGAAAAAGAATTGCCCCGATTTCCTGACACCGCCATTGAAGCACCCCGAGGGTTCACAACCCTCGATACACTTCGCGGCGGTGGGCGACCATCGCGACCAAGACGGTCTGCCGTTCATCTTGCACTTCATACACGACGCGGTAATCGCCGATGCGGAGGCGATAGAGATTTGAATGACCGGCGAGCTTACTGCAACCGACCGGTCGCGGGTTCTTGGCCAGCGCCAGCGACCGCTCAATCACCCGGCGCTGAAGCTTACGGTCGAAGCGTTCGATGGCCTTCTCGGCGGCAGGCTTGAAGATAACGGTGTAATCGACGTCAAAGCCCCAGCCGCTTACGAAGCACTTCGAGCGTCACGCCGCCCGGTTCGGCCAGACGGCGCTTCGCTTCGGCGACATCGCCCCAATCCTGCTTGGTCATGCGATGCGGTCGCTCAGCGCGGGTTTGCGATGGCTTGGTCGGTTTTGTGACCGCGGCGCGGGCGCGCGCTGACGCCTTGCCCCGGCCGTTGGCCAGCGCGTGGTACTCGTTCTCGGGCAGAATCACGAAGCGTTTCCCGGCGAGAGTCAGCGTCTGTGCGGGCATGTGCGATGGTCCTTTCTCTTGTGCTTATGATACCGCACGGCGGCACCCAACGCATAGCGCCAGGCTCGGTTTGAAATCACAGGCGAAAAAAGCGGCGCCAGGCGAGCGCTTTAAGGCTGGAAGGGCTTGCCATCGTCGAGCGTGTAGAGCTCTTCGGCCGGGTTATTCAGATCAGCGAAGACCGGGTTCTGCGCTAATGTGGAAAGCCACGCGCGGTCGTCGAATTCGTCGGCGTTCGGTTGAAGCAACACCCACACCCGCACCGGCAACGGACCTTCGACCGGAAGCGTCTCGTCAACGGATAACCGACCACGGGCGTCAATCTGACCCGCCACTTCGGTAATCGAAAGGGAGATCGCCATAGCATGAACCTACCACGAACGACGGCATCGGAACAGCGGGCTTCGCATTCAGGCGACATCGCCCCAATCCTGCTTAGCCATCCGATGCGGCCGGGTCGTAACGGTGCCGTCCCAAAGCACGCCCGCGAGCAGCCGCCGCGCTTCGAGAACCTCCGCCGCTTACGTTGTTGATCGTTTAGCGCGCTGCTTGCCCATCGCGCGTCTCCCGCCGGTTGTGGCTCGGTAGTGTCGCTGCGCGGGTGTTGGGGTGTCAAATGTAAAATGCCTGCAAAGGCGGCGTTTTACTGAACCCGTGCGTGCGGTCGGCACCCCGTGCATATTGATCCGCGAAGCCGCAAGCGTGGGGCTGGGCCGATTGGCGCGATCGGGGGCTGTGGCGCGACGAGCGTCACACGCCGCGTTGTGAGCCGCAGGCGAACACGCGGGTGCTATCGATGGTTCGGACCCGTGTGTTCGCCTGGCGGCTCGCATCACGGCGTGACTGCGCATGAACAGCGCGCTGCGCCTTCGCAGGGGCGTGCAAGAACAGCCCGAAATGCGGCGGGAGGGTTTGCGCTGACCCGTGTCGAATGCGCACACATTTCGAGCCGCGAAGCCGCAAGCGGAACCCGGCGATCCGTGGAACGCCGGGACGCAAGCTGGCCTATGCGGTTGCCCTGGGGAGTTCTGGCCGGGGGCAACATTCGCGGGCCGCCCGAGGGACTTGCCTGCCCGCCGCGTTCGCCCCGCCCGCCGGGGTTGACGTTAAGATGGGGACAAATGTTAGGTGCGCCGATGGACACGTTTGTAGACATTGCATTGGTAAAGCCATATCCAGAATACGCTTACATCGCTTGTGAAAAATTTCACACGTTTGTGCCACGTGGCACAATTGCTCAGTGGTTCGTTGCTGGTTGCGAGTCGTGAGTTGTCGCTTCGACGCATTGTGCCACGTGGCACAATGCAGCGGTCAGGGGTCAGGCATCAGGCAGCAAGCCTCAGGCAGCACGCTCTCATTTCCCCCGCTTCTTCCCGCCGTTGTGGCTCGGTTCGATGTCGCCGAATTCCAGCATGTGTGAAATTGAAACCGTTTTCCACTCGGTTGTGATCCGATGTCCGCGATCGTCGCGAATGTCTTGCGTTGCGAAGATGCGCTGGCTAGGCATCGTGGCCTGCTGATGGGTGATCAGCGCCTGATTGCGTGGATCGGGAATGACCGCGTCCAGCGAAGCGTGAAAGATGCGGGTTACGGGTCAGAAATTTTATCCAACCTTCGCACTTTTACGCCGCTGCTTCCTGCTCGCGTTCAAGGACTTTGTCTTCCATTAAGTTTCTGATCTTGATCAACGCCTTGTTCTGAATCTGGCGGACGCGTTCCTTGGTGACTCCGATGATTTTGCCGACTTCTTCGAGCGTCATCGGGCTGTCGTCTTCCTGCTTCCAGTTGAAGCGGCGGCGGATGACGGTTTGCTCGATGCTGCTTAGCTCGGCCAAGTTGCGGTCGACAATTTGCTTGAGCTCGTCGGTTAGATCGGCCTCGACCACGTCGCGGCGCGTATCGGCCCAATCGCTTTTTTCTAATTCGGGATCAAACTCCACCGGAAAATGCTGGCGGTGCCGGCTGTGCTTCTGGGCGCAGCGGCTGAAGGCTTTGAGGATCGCCCGGCAGGCGTAGGTGCTGAATTTGAAACCTTTGTCGACGTTGAACTTTTCGACCGCGCGCAGCAGCGCCATATTGCCTTCACTCACGATCTCGGCGAAATCGATATCACCCAGCCGCGTGCGCTTGGCCATCGCCAGCACGAGCGCGAGATTGGTGCGCGTGAGGAATTCGCGGTGATGCTCGTAACGGCGGTGCCATTCGAGGAAATCTTGAGCCAGTTGCTTGGTCAGGCCGTCGCGTTTGATCGTCCGCTGAAATTGCTTCAGGCGCAGCTTGGCATAATTGTAGCGGTAGAACATGAGCCGTTCTTCGGCGGCCTTCATCAACTGCGGCTGGCCGGAAACGGCGTTTTCGGCGTCGTCGCGGGTGGGCTGGTACCAGCTTACCATGGGTAATGCCGGCTCTTCGGAACCGAACAGTTCGGTCTCGACATGCTTACGGCGGAAGATTGGGCTGTCCATAAACGCATAATTTTCTTCCAGCACAGCATTTGCGCGCTCGCGAAGGAACCGTGATACGCGTGCGGTGCGGGGGAGGGGGATTAAGGTTGTGGCAGACATCGGAACTCCTGGTTGCGGATCCTAAAGATTTCTTTCACCCGCCATTACATCTTACGGAACCGCGACGGGTATCGGGGTATTACGTTTAGTTGGTTTTTTCTGTTCGAAGCCTAAAGTGATGTAAATACGCCGCTTAAAACATACACATTGAGCGGCGTCCGAAGTTTCTCTTGGTGGACATTTATTCATCGTTCACCTGACCGTGCGGCGGTTTCGCGAATGCACCGGCGGCAACGAGCAGCACGCCGATCAGTAGCAAACATCGCGCCGTCGAAACGGCTGGAACCGTAAGCCCATGCGAGAGCTGTACTTCGGAGGCAGTTTCAATCCGATTCACCTCGGGCACCTGCGCGCCAGCGCGGCAGTCGCCCGGGCGGAGGGGTTTTTGCGCGTGGTGCTGGTTCCGGCGGCGGTATCGCCACATAAACTGATGGACGCCGACTACGCGCCGGCGGAACACCGGCTGGCGATGTGTCAACTGGCCGCCAATTCGGCAGACGCCGACGGCCCCTTCGCGGTGGACGACCTTGAGCTGCGCCGGCCGTTCCCCAGCTATACAATTGACACCGTTCGCGCCCTTCGCGCCCGTTCCCCCGGCGATCCCGTATATTGGCTGATTGGCGCCGATCAGGTGGCCAAACTACCTTTCTGGTACGAATCGAACCAGCTTGTCCGCGAGGCCCAGTTGCTGATCATGGCCCGGCCGGGCTTCGAATTTGATTTCGAAGGACTGCCCGAACCATTTCGCTCTTTGAAAAACAGCGTGGTTGAGGCCCCGTTGATCGACGTCAGCGCCACCGAAATTCGCCGGCGGGTGCGGCTGGGGCTTTCGATCGACAAATTAGTGCCCGCAGAAGTGGCCGACTACATTGCCGCCAACGGGTTGTATCGAGGGACAAATCTGCCGGAATAACTGGTGCAAGCCCGGCGAACCGATTTATCGGACGTTGGTTCCCGCCGGCGGGTCGTCCCTCGCGGGGTCGTTCTTTGTTGATTTGGTTGATCCGTGTGTCATCTTCGGTGTAACAACCCACCACCGGCGGCGTCTCTGCCCACAGTGAACGGGGGCGCGTGCTAACGGTCGGCTAAGTTAAATCATGTCATTGCGACAACTTATAAACTCGAGTTCCATGGCGCCGCTCGAACCTCTCGAGCCCCGTCGCATGCTGGCCGGCGGGAGCGTTGATCCATCGTTCGGGGGCGGGTCGATGGTCGCGATCGGGTTCGCCGCCGGATCGAGCGTGCTCAACGACGTGCTGGTTTACCCCGACGGCAGCGTGCTCACCGGCGGCTATGCCGTTCCGCTGGTGAACAATCAACCCAGCGACGTGCCGCAGATGGCGCTCGCCAAATACAACTTTGCCGGCCAGCTTGATGCGTCGTTCGGCATCGGCGGGCAAATTTATGCCACGCCACGCGGACTTAAGGGCGCACTCGATATGGCGCTGCTCGACGATGGATCGTTCCTCGTCCTGGGTTCCAGCGCCAGCGGCTACAGCACACGGGCGAACGTGCTCCTGAAATTGACGCCCGGCGGAAAGGTGGATAACACCTTCGGCACTAAAGGCCGGGTGACACTCCCCGTTTCGGCCGCCACGGTGCATGTGGGCGCGGGCAACGCGATCTTTGTCGCCGGCCAGCAGGATCGCCACGGCGCTGTCGTCAACTATCTTCCCACCGGCAGGCTCAACACCAGTTTTGGCACCGCCGGCATCTTCTCGACGGCCACGGTTTTTGATCCCGACCTAGACGCGACATTTTTCTTCGATAGCCTCGCGATCGACTCGCAAGGCCGGCTCTACGCCGCCGGCTCGCATCGGGACACCAAGACCGGCGTTGATGATTTCACCCTGCTCGACGTGCGGGCTTTGCGAATTCATTCGGATGGCACAAGCGACGGCTCGTTTGGAAACGGCGGGAGCTATTTCAGCGTGCAGCGCGATCTTGGCTCGATCGGCCTTAACCTCAACCCCGACGGCGCGGCATTCGGCGCGATCGCTATCGGCAGCGACGATGTTGCGGTAATCGTCGCCAGCGCCAGCAACGGCCAGAATGCCTACGCTGCCCGACTGCTGGCCGACGGCGCCCCCGACCCCGCCTTTGCCGGCGACGGCGTGGCCGACCTGCGCGTGAAGCCCGCGCGCTACCCCATCGCCGGTTCGGTGCAGGTGCAGGTCGACGGGAAAATTCTCTTCGCCGGCCTCGCCGAGCGCAGCGGGCGCAACGTGTTCAGCATCGAACGCCTCGGAACCGGCGGCGTGCCTGACACCACCTACGGCGATCAGGGCGTGAGCACCGTTCTCTACAAAAAGATTGCCGGCGAAGCGCGCGTGGCGGCGCTGGCGCCGGACGGGTCGATCGTCGTCGGCGGAGTGGTCGGCAGTGCTGAAGCCGGCGGGATCAACGATTCTCGCCGCTTTGCCGTCACCCGACTCTTCGGCGAAGAAGGCCCCGCCGGACAGTTGATTCCCAAAACGCTGCGCGCGTCGCAGGCGGGCTTTCTGTTCGACGTCGTCTGGCGCGATGACGATCCATTAAGCCAACTCACCATCGATGGCGGCGACCTGCGGCTCTTCGGCATCGACGGCATCGCGCGGCGCGCAAAACTGTCGGCTGTTACGGTCTCGCTCGATGGAAAGTTGATCACCGCCCGCTACCGCCTCCCCGCCGTCAACGGCACGGTTTTCACGCCCGCCGACAATGGCAACTATCAGGTTAAGGTTTTGAACAATCAGGTGTCTGACAACGCCGGCGCGTTCGCCAGCAAACGCTCGCTGGGGATTGTGCGCGTGCGGATCGTGTGACGGTTGACGGTTCAATTCTTGCAATCACCGCGACCGCTTGCGGCTTCGCGGCAACAGGCGTGCATCGGCGCGATGAAACGACCCGAGGTTTGCTATACTGCGCTCCGAGACAGCGCCAGTTATGCATTCACTCCCCACCCCCATCGCGGTGCAACCTGTCAATACACGCCGGCTTCTTGCTTATTTCGGTCTCGTCTACTTTTGCCAAGGGGTGACCGCGTACAGCGCGCTGCTCAACCAGCCGCTGCGCAACTATCTCAAGAACCAGCTTCAGTACGACGCCGAACGCACGTCGGCTTTCATTTTTGTTGCGGCCATGCCCTGGACGCTTAAGCCGCTTTACGGGCTGCTGAGCGATTTCATCCCGCTGCTGGGTTATCGCCGGCGGTCGTACTTGTTGCTCTTCACCCTGGTGACGGCCGTCACGTTCCTGTGGATGTCCGGCGTGCGCGAGCCTCGGGCGCTGTTGTTGGCGATGTTCCTCGTCGGCGTGGGCGTGGCGGCGGCGGATGTCATCGTCGACGCGCTCATGGTTGAAACCGGCGCCGCCACGGGAAAGGTGCGTACCTTTCAGGGGGTGCAATGGATCTGCGTATCCACCGCATCGATGCTTTCGGCGTTGCTGGCCGGTTGGATCATCGCCGGGCGCACGCCCGGCGCGGCGCTGGGTTTGGCCGCGCTGATCGCCTCGGCCATGCCCCTCATTATCGCCTCGTTCACATTCTGGGCGGTGAAGGAACAAAAGACGCGGTTGAATCTGGCGCAGATGAAAGCAACCGCCGGCGGATTGCTCGCCGCGCTCACGTCGCTGCGGCTGTGGGGCGTGCTGATCTTCCTGAGCCTGCTCGCCGCCAACCCGGCCCTGATCACGCCGATGTATTATCACCTTACCAACAAAGTCGGTTTGCCGGCGGAGTTCATGCCCAGGACCGACATGGCCGCCAGCTTCGGCTACGTCATCGGCGCGGCGTTTTTCCTATTCTTTCTCACCGGGCGAGTGTCGATGCGCACATCGCTGGTCGTCGGCATCCTCACCGCCGCCGTAACGATGACGCCGTTTTTCTTCGTCACTGGAAAGACTTCGGCGATTGTGGCCAACATTATCTACGGAACCGGCTACATGATCGGAAACTTAGCCATGCTAAGCCTCGCCGCCCAGGCGTGCCCGAAACGCGCCGAGGGTTTCGTTTTCGCCGCCATGATGGCCGTGCTGAATCTAGCCAACAACTACAGCGATCTGTGGGGCAGCGCGCTGTATGAAGGCCGATTCGCCCGCAACATCACGCCACTGCTGTGGATTTCAATCGGTCTGACGCTGGTCACGCTTCCATTCGTGCCGCTGGTGACGAGGAAACCGGTCACCGCGATGACGTGAGAAACGACGCGCCGTCCGCCCCATAGCAGCCGCTGTATCACGCCGCCTGGCTCTGGCTTTCGGCGGTGTTGATGAGCACGGGCATTGGGTCGACGGCGGTGGGCACGTCGAGCGTCATGGTTTTGGGCGAGCGCACCCGATTGATGCCGTCCAGCGCGGCCACTTTGTAACACTCGGCTAGCGTGGGGTAGTTGAAGACGGTCTCAACAAAGTAATCAATCGGCAGGCCGGCGGCCATGCAGGTTTGGCCGATGTGGATCAATTCAGTCGCGCCGGTGCCCAGCGCGTGTACGCCGAGCAGGCGGCGGCTTTCCTGGTGGAAGATGAGTTTGAGCACGCCGTTGGGATCGCTGATGAGATGCCCGCGGGCGATCTCGCGATACCGGGCGATGCCGCATTCATAGGGAACGCTTTGCGCGGTGAGGCTCTGCTCGGTCGCGCCGACCATGCTGATTTCGGGGATCGTATAGATGCCGTAGGGGAACAGCGTTTGCGGCGGTTCAGAAAGCTGGCGAAACATGTGGCACGCGGAAAGGCGGCCCTGCTCCATGCTGGTGGCGGCCAGCGCGGGAAAGCCGATGACATCACCGGCGGCGTAAATGTGCGGCGCGGTGGTCTGGTAACACTCGTTCACCTTCAGCCGCCCGCGCTCGTCGGCGCTGAGGCCGGCTGATTCCAGGCCGAGGTTGGCTGTCGCGCCTTGCCGGCCGATTGTGTAGAGCAGCATGTCGGCGCACATGCGTTTGCCCGATTTCGTGATCACTTCAACCACGTCGCCGTCGAGTTCGATGTTTGCAACGCTTTCGCCAAGGCGCAGCCGCACGCCGATTTCGCGCAGACGAAACTGCAGGACTTCAGAAATTTCTTCGTCCAAAAATTCCATCAATCGCGGACGCGATTCGATCAGCGTCACCTTCACACCCACCGCGCCGAGCATGCTGGCATACTCGGTGCCGATCACCCCGCCGCCGACGATGATCAGGCTGCGCGGCAATTCTTTGAGCGTAAGCAGTTCGTTGGAATCAATGATTTTGTTGGGCGTAAACGGCACGCTGGCCGGGTGGGCCGGCTCGGTGCCCACGGCCACCAGGAAGTTGTCGCCGGCAAGTTCGAGCGTGTCTTCTACGCCACGATCATGCCGGGTGATCTTCACTCGGTTGGAGCTGACGAACTGCGCGTGCCCGTAAAACATGGTGACGCCGTTGCGGCGCATCTGGTTGTGAACCACTTCGGTTTCATTACGAATGGTGTGATTGCAACGATACAGCAGATCCGACATCGTAATATCATGCTTCACGGCATAACTGTCGCCGTACATCGATCGCTCGTTGAACGCCGTCAGGTGCAACACCGCCTCGCGAATGGCCTTGGAAGGAATGGTGCCGGTGTGAATGCACACCCCGCCGATCATCTCGCGGCGGTCGACCAGCGCGACGCGCTTGGCGAGTTTAGAGGCGCAAAGAGCGGCCTTTTGCCCGGCGGGGCCTGAGCCGAGCACAATTAAGTCAAAGCGTGCGGAGGACATATCGGGCGTATCGACCATTACACAATCGCGGTTGATCAGCTTATGCAAGTCGTAAAGTCGCGCGGGGGCAAGTTCGATAATACTCATACGTGTTCGATCCGCAGGCACATCCCCCGCCGCGCTCGTCAGGCCGTGGCGCCAGAGAATGGCCCCGCTTTGTAATGCAAAGTGCGCTGACACTCGTCGTCGCCGTTGCGGTGTGGTGGGTTACACGCCAACTGATTTCGGCGGACTCTTCCGGCAGTTCGACACCCGCAAATAGCGCCGCGCTCCATTTCATTCTTCCCATCGCCATGATGGCCCTGGTGATCGCCGCCGTGGTGCTGCAGGAACTGCGCTGGTACCGCCCGCGCCGCAAGCTGCTGCGGTTGATGAGCGAGATATCCGAATCGCGTATGCCGATCGACGCCGTAAAGGAAGTCGGCGGAGGGATCGGCCCGATCGCGTCGGCGGTGGCGGCGTCGTTCCATCACGCGCGGTCGCTGCAGCGAAAGCTGGCGCAGCAGGAACTGGAAATGACGCAGAAGGTGGCCAACCGCACCGACGCCATGGAGCGCGTCATCGGCGGATTGCGCCAGCAAGCCATCCGCGACGGCCTCACCGGTCTGCTCAACCGACGCGCACTTGACGAGCTGCTGCCGCGGCTGATCGATCATTGTCGCGATAAGAACGAAGACCTTTCGCTGCTGATGATCGACATCGATTTCTTCAAGCAATTGAACGACCAGCTCGGCCACGCCGCCGGCGATGAGATGCTTAAAACGGTGGGCCAGATCATCCGATCGAGCCAGCATCGCGCCGCCGACGTGGCGTTTCGCTGCGGCGGCGACGAGTTCGTGATCGTCCTGCCCGGCTGCCCGCTGGCGCCCGCACAACAACTTGCCGCGGGCATCACGTCGCTGGTGGAACAGATGGCCAAAACCATCAAAAGCAACCCGCGGCCCGGGCTATCGGTGGGAGTTTGCTCCATGAGTGAATTGCCCAACCCCAGCGCCGGCGAACTGCTCCGAGAGGCCGACAAGCGGCTGTACGACGCAAAGCAATCCCACCACGCCAAGCGACGCCAAGTGGCGTAGAGCGAAATCCCAAAAAATCGCCTCAGCGCCGAGCCTTAGTTGAGACGAAAACCGGATGAGATTGCTCTAAACCCCGGCGGGATTTACGATGGCACGCTCGCCGGTGCTCGCTGCGACGATAATTAGTTGACCGGCGATGTTTACACAGAAAGAGCCGCTATGCCTGTCGACGATATTCTGCTTGATTGCGAAGCCGCCATGGAAAAGGCGATCGACCACATGAAGCGCGAGCTGCTGGGCATTCGCACCGGGCGCGCCAGTCCGGCGCTGGTTGAGCACATTAAGGTGGATTACTACGGCACGCCGACCGATCTCAAATCGATCGCGATGATCAACATTCCCGAAGCGACACAGATTTTGATCAAGCCGTTCAGCCCGAGCGACATTCGCGCGATTGAAAAGGCGATCAACGACAGCAAGCTGGGCCTCACGCCGCACAGCGACGGCAAATCGCTACGGCTGCAATTGCCCGGGCTTTCTCAGGAACGGCGCATTCAGTTGGTCGGCCAGTGCAAGGGGTTCGGCGAGCACGCGAAAGTAACAATCCGCAACGCCCGCCGCGACGCCAACAAGCTGCTGGAAACCGAGCAGAAAGGCGGCCTGATGACCGAAGACGAATCGGATCGCGCCAAAGAACAAGTGCAGGAACTCACCAAGCAGTATGAAGGCAACGTGGATAAGCTGCTGGAGGACAAGCGGCATGAGGTGATGCAGGTGTGAGTTAACTTGACTATGTCACCGTCACCGCCCATTTGGGCATCGGCAGCTCCCAACGCATCGGTTTGCCGGTGCGAGGGTGATCGAAGCCCAGCGCGACGGCGATCAGTCGCAATTCGGCTTCGGGGAAACGCGGGCAATAGATTCGATCGTTGACGATCGGGCAATCCTTCTCAAAAAAGTGCGCGCGAATCTGGTGCTTGCGCCCGGTTTCCAGCCGCACGCGCACCAGCGCCTGGCCGTTCATCACTTTCAGCGTTTCGTAGTGGGTGACGGCGCGCTCGCCTTTATCGGGATGATGGGTCGACCGCACCCGGCCGTCGGCGAGTTCGACCAGCTTTGTATCGATCCGCCCGGCGGCGGTTTTCGGCGCGCCGTCCAGCAGCGCGACATAGACGCGCTCCACCGAGTGATCGGCAAATTGCTGCTTCAACCCCGCGTGCGCGCCGGCGTTCTTTGAAAACACCATCAACCCGCCGGCATCGGCATCCAGGCGATGCACCAGGCCGATGCGAATGTGCTTTTCATGAATCTCGTAATACGCGCGCAGCAGGCCGATGAGCGTCGGGCGCTTATCGTGCGGACCGCTGCTGGTGATCAGGCCCTGGGGTTTGTTGAGAATGACGAAATCCTCGTCTTCAAACACAATCGGCGCGGGCGGCCGCATCTTTCGCGATTTGTCTCTTGCCGCGGCTTTGCCGGCGCGGGTGGCGCTCTTGGGCGCGATGTTGACGGCGTCGCCGTCGCGCAGCGGCTCTTTCAACGACGTGACGACCAGGCCATTCACCGTCACCCGGCGGTCTTTCAGCATTTCGCGAAAGGTGGTGCGGCTGGCGAGCGGGAGAAGTTTTTCTAATCGTTCGAGGATAGTCATGGACACGCTAAATGATCGGCTCGGGCCGCGCGGTGTTGAAGAAGCGCAGCACGGCATCGGCGGCTTCGTCGCTGTTGATGATGGAATTGTGGTCGCCGCGCGGGACCCAGAAATTTTCTTTCGGCTGGGTGGCGCGCTCGAACAGGCGTCGGCCGTGCGAAAAATCAATGATCTGATCCTGCACGCCGTGGATCACCAGAATCGGCCTCGGCCAAAGCTGCGTGGCCAGATCGGCGGGGTTGAACGCGCGCAGGTTTGCGCCGGAGTGAGCGCTGGCAATCGGGAGCGCCATCGCTTCCATCAACCAATTGAACGGCGGGAGAAAGGTTTCTTCGGCAATGCTGTTCACCAGACCATTCAGATCATCAAACGTGCCATACACGGCGACGGCTTCGATGGCCTGCCCTTCGTCCGACGCATCGGCCGCCGCGGCGATGAGGGCGGCGGCGCCCTGGCTGGCGCCCACGCCGAAGATATGCGCGGCCGATCGCGGGCGCGATTGCTTGAGCCAGCGCACGGCGCCGAGCACATCGCGGCGTTCGAGGTCGCCGAAGCTGCTGATCTGCCCGCCGCTTTCCCCGTGCGCCCGAAAGTCGATCGCCAGCACGTTATACCCCGCCGGCACCAGCTTGCGACACAGCACGAGCTGGTTGGATTTGTTGGCGCCCAGCCCGTGCGCGAGGATGACGGTGCGATCCGATTCAACGCGCCGCGCGCCGTCCTGCGCCGGCAGCCACCACGCCGACACGCGCACGCCGTCGCTGGCGGGAAAGTTCACAGGCTCGAACGCAAAACCCAGTTGCGAGCGCGGGTCGTCGTTCAGCAGCACCTTCGGCCGATACGTGACGACGGCCGACATGACGAACGGCAGCCCCACGCCGAACAAAATCACGATGCGCACCAGGTTGCCCAAGGTGGCCGCGGGCTTACGAATGGTTACGGTCGCGGTCACGCCGTCGTCGGCCATCTTGCGCGTGACGCTCAACCGCCAGACGATGGCGCGAAGCAGTGCATCAAACCCTTTGAGCAGAATCATCATCGCGGTGGCAAAATACGCCGCGAGAATCGCCTGCGGAATGGAAAATCTCCCCTTCACCGCCACGGCATAAACAACCGACAGCGCGACGCCGATGGCAGCGCCGGTGGCAAATGTGCCGATAGTGGCCAGCTTTGGCGCCGCATCGCGCCCGCCGCGGATCGATCGGATAATCGCATAAACCGGCGCGGTAATGTACGCCGCCATCAGCAGATAGTGTAGGACGATGTAAACGGTGTTCATGGTTGCAACGTGGTGATCAAACGGTGGCGATCAACAGCGGCGATCAACCGGGTCGAGGTCGAGCGCGTCGACGGATCATATCGCAGTTTCGGGCAATTGCCCGCGATCCTTAAAACGCCCGCGGATTTTGTGGAAGGGTTGATACGGGGCAAGCGCACACGAACGAGCGGCAAGCGTAAGCGACCCGACCCCCGCGGCGTGGCGACGGCCGCCCCGCATCATCGCTTGTCACCCGCAACCCGCGACGATACGGTTAGGCGGGTCGTTTGGAGTACCGCCCGCGTAGCTCAGTTGGATAGAGCGCTGGTTTCCTAAACCGGAGGTCACAGGTTCGAATCCTGTCGCGGGTACTTGTTTAATAATCAAGGATCGGGATGCAGCGGAATCGCTCGGTAAATCCGGGCGATTCGTGTTGGTGGCGTGAGGCGCTTCCATGCTGTTTCCGCCCGATGCCGCCGCTGACTGCGCCGGATTGTGCGCCGCTTGTTGCCTCTGGTTCTCAGGCTCGGCGGCAGCTTCGATGAAATGGGTATCGGTCACTTGCAGATAATGTTCCTGGGCGACAGCGCGGCTGTTGCCGATCCACTGCCAGACGACGTGAATCGGGTAGCGCTCAGCAAGCTCCGTTTGTCGCGTTGAGCGCAGGTTGTGCCAGGGCTTCGGCCAGACCTCTAGCCCCGCCTTGCGGATGACCCGGCCAAGCTGGGTGCGCAGGTTGTTGCACGCGCCGGCGCGGTAGCGGGTAATGACGTGTTCCGTACCCGGCTCGGCTTCATCGAACACTTGCAGCAGGAAATGGCGCAGCTCGGGGAAGATCGGAATAATTCGGCTTTCCTTGCCTTCGTGATGCTCCGTTTTAGGCGACGGAACGCGCAGCCGGTTTCGCTCCCAATCTACGTCGGACCACTTCAACGCCAGATTTTCAGACGGGCAGCGCAGCCCGCCGTAGCGGCTCACGGCGAACAGTAACCGCCATTGGGCATCGGGGCAGGCGTCCAGCACCTTCTCGGCCACGTCTCGTGTTACGAAGTACAACCGGGCCTTGTCCGCCCGCACCGTCGCGGCCATGCCGTCAAGGGGATTTGCCCCGCGAACCAGTTGCCGGCGGATGGCAGCCTTGAAGAGTTGCCTTGCTCGCCCCACATGCCGGCGGATGGTGTTGTCGCCCAGCACCGCCCGCCGCCACGACATCGACCCGCAACTGTACCTGACGCAACTGCTGACCAACCTCCCGACGACGCCGATCAGCCAACTCGACGATTGGCTGCCGGATCGGTGGCTTCAACTCCAAGCACACCAACACGATCAACCGGCGGCGGTGTAGTTCGCGTAACGCTCGCCTTAAACCAAGTGGGCGATCGTCTTGATCCCCCGCTTTCCTCAACTCGGTGTACGACTGGCGGATGGAGAGGGAGAGCATGTCGATTTGTCAGTCCGTCGGGCAATGAGTTCGAAGTCGTCGAGAGCGGAAGCGATTCTTCCGTTTTGCTGCAAACCGGTTATGCTAGCGAAGAATGCATGACTCACGATAGCCCCCTACGTTATCCTGGCGGTAAAGCCCGCCTCGCCGATTTGTTGAGTGATATCATCACTCTTAACGGCTTGGAATCTTGCGACTATTTTGAACCGTTCGCGGGTGGGGCCGGAGCAGCCTTGAAACTGCTCGATTCCGGTACCGTATCTCACGTTCATCTGAATGATGCCGATCGTCGCGTTTACGCGTTTTGGCGATCGTGTACCAGTCAGAGTGAGCTATTCGCTGAGCGAATTCTGAAGTCGCCGGTCACGATCGACGAGTGGCGACGACAACGCAGCATCTGTAGTTCGCCGAGGAAACACAATCTTTTCGACCTCGGGTTCGCAGCGTTTTTTTTGAACCGTTGTAACCGATCTGGGGTTCTCGATGGCGCAGGTCCGATCGGTGGCTATGGTCAGACGGGCAAATGGCGACTCGACGTTCGTTTCAACCGACAAGAACTCGCGTCGAGAGTACTCCAACTTGGTCGTGTGCGTTCGAAGATTTCCTTAAGCAATCTTGACGCCCTTGTCTTTTTGAAACAACGCCTTCCGCGAGGATCCGATAGAAAAAACACCTTAGTGTATCTTGATCCACCATATGTCCAAAAAGGACAACGCCTCTATCTCAACGCTTACAGTCGGCAAGATCATCGGGCTCTGACCATTTACCTACGTGCGCAGCGCTTGCTCAATTGGTTCGCGTCATACGACGATGCGTCCTTGATCCGTCAACTATATGCCAATATGCAGGTATGCCCATTACCAATTCACTATTCGCTGCAGGTCAAGCGAATGGCCATTGAACTTGCGATAGCGCCCCAGCATGTTCTGCTTCCCGCGCACTGCAGAAACCAACTGCTGTCACTTTCTAGTCTTCAGAGAGCCTCGTAGGCAAAAGGACTCAATGATGCCCGACGCCCAGCGCCCATTCGACGAACGAGCAACGCAGGACTTGCACTTCGATCCCGCTAATCCGCGATTGGCCGAGTTCAAAGTTTCGGCGAAGACGCCCGAAGACGAGATACTGAAGATTCTCTGGGACACAATGGACGTTGCCGAGCTAGTGCAATCCATCGCGTCCAGTGGTTTTTTCCAGCACGAGCCGCTCATGATCGTGCGCGAGAACGGCCGCGATGTCGTCGTCGAGGGCAACCGTCGATTGGCAGCGGTGAAGATACTGACTCGTCCTGAATTGGCTTCACAGAACCGTTGGAATATCCCGACGATCACCGAGAGTGCTCGAAAGAAGCTCGAGAAGTTGCCCGTCATTTCCATTGAACGTGACAAGCAATGGCGTTTTCTCGGCTTCAAGCACGTCAATGGCCCCGCCAAGTGGAGCAGCTACGCAAAGGCAACCTACATCGCAGAAGTTCATCGGGATTATAAAATTCCGCTCGCCGACATCGCCCAACAAATCGGCGACCGTCACAACACAGTGCAGCGTCTGTACCGTGGCCTGATGGTTCTCGATCAGGCAGAGAAGTTGAAAGTGTTTGATCGCGACGACAGTTACAATAAGAAGCTCGCTTTCTCACATCTCTACACGGGGCTTGATTACGAGGGAATCGCGGGCTTCCTTAAAATAAAAACGAAGGACGAAGAAACCGATACTCCCGTTCCCGCCTCCAATAAGAAGCAACTTGGCGAAGTGCTGCTATGGATGTATGGCAGCGACAAGCTGAAGCGTCCGCCGGTTGTTCAGACCCAGAATCCTCATCTTCGTTATCTCGACGCTGCGCTGAAGAGTAATGAAGCGGTCACCGCGCTCCGCGACGGCGCGGACATCATGACTGCCTATGAACTAAGCCGCCCCTCCAACGAAATCTTCGAAGAAGCGCTGGTCCGAGCCAAGCGCGAGTTGCAGCGCGCACAAGGCTCCATTTCCGGCGGCTACACCGGTTCTAAAGACCTCCTCCGACTTGCCGGCACAGTGGTCGAGTTAGCAGAGGACGTTTACGACACGATGGAGCGTAAGCAACCCGGGTTGAAGAGGAAGCGGCTGACGGAGGAGCAGTAATGCCCTTCAAGCTCCCTGCCGGCCCCAGTCCGGGTGCAACAACCGAAGAGCTAGCTGATTTCGCCGAACTGCTCGCGTGGGACGTCGGCTCAACGTCGTCGCGCGAGCTTGTCCGTAAGCAAAATCAGGAGGACGACAACGACCACAATATCGGCCTTGAGGACGACGAAGTCGAAAACACCGATGCCACCGACGAGGTGTTTCGTGAAATCGAGAACAGATTCAAACTCCTCGGCGAATCGTATCCGTTCAAGTTAGTCAGCGGCCAAAAACTCGAACACCTTCCGATTGACGAAAAGAACATAGGCGGTGTGGTCTATCGCTATCTGCTGCTGTGCACGCGGCTCAACATGGCGGCGAATCGGACGCATGCGGAGATCAACGGGACTGAGCTATTCGAGGCGCTTACCGCCGTAGCGATGCAAAATTACTTGGGTTCAGGTCGTGCAAAATCGTCTGTCTTTGGAACGTCAGTACTCGGTGGATTTGCGAAAAAGGTAAAAGAACTTTGCGTCCAGATTGAAGAAGGTGGTGGCTACAGTCCAGTTGACAAAGCAGCGAAAAGGGCAAATGACGGCGGCTTAGACGTCTTTGTTTGGATGCCGTTTGTAGATCGACGAGCCGGAAAGCTCATGTTATTTGCTCAGAGCAAGACTGGCACAAGCTGGCGAGGCGAGACGACCAAATCGCGACCGATCGACTTTGCCAAGACGTGGCTTGCCAACAGAAACTTTTCGGTTGTTCCCGTGCGAACATTCGCGGTTGCTGAATGGATCGGAATGAACGAGTGGCAATCAATTGCAGATAAGGCTGACTTGCTTCTCGACCGCCCACGAGTTGTCGAACTCGCTGTCGACATCGAGGAGGACCTGAGGAAGCGCATCCTCAAATGGACGATTCAGGCCAAGAAAGTTACGCCCATCACAGCGCGTTGACCCAGTCGCGTTTTGACCGGTGAACTCGGGGAATCCCGGAAGTCGGGTAAGCGGACCTCACTCGAATCAATGGGCGGGCGGATGGCGGATGGCGAATGGCAGGAATGGCACGTGTCGCAGCTAGTTTTCTCGACCTGATTTGACTCTGCGTGGAATGCCCTTTGATTGGCGCGGCATCGGATCGTATTCGTTTGGGACTTACCGCATGACGCTTGGCACGGTGCTGGTTCCGTTCGGAAGTTGCCTTGCACCTTGCGGAACAGAGTTGCTTCCGCGCGGAGCTTGGCTTGTGCCGTTCGGAACTCCGCTGGTTCCGCGCGGACCTTGGCTTGTTCCGTGCGGAACTGCGCGCGGACGGGATCGATTTTCGGTGGAATTGCCGCGTTTTAGGGACGTTCAGGACAGTCACCGGTTTCTCGTTGCCCCATGAAAAATGGTGGCTGTCTGCGGTCGTTTGAAAAATGGTGGCTGTGCCAGGTCGTTCAGGTCGTTAGTGCCGGCGATCAGGATGTCTCTCCGGGCCTTTACCGCATTGAGGTCACGGTTGGCCCCGGCGGGAGCGTCAGGATTCTGAATGCCCCGGTGCCGCCGGCATTCCGCGAGAGCGTCCGCTACGGCGAGCAAAACCTCTATACGCGCGCAAAGGAACTGGTCGGCGACCGCGACCCGCGGTCCCATGAGTTTTCCATCCAGTTGCGGGCCATCGACGCCGACAAGGCCCGCGGCGGGCTTGGGCTGGCGGTACTGACCCTCCCCAACCTCAACGGGCGCGTCTCGGTTCCTCATTGCGGGTAGACTCCCGCGGGAATGGAATCGATCATGGCCGAATCAGCGTCTCCTTCTGCTTCATTTATTGACTCTGCTCC
>Ga0163148_10003222_pt1 | contig 18317 bp, 19 predicted proteins | sample OliLakLV19MP7P2_FD_148606 | JGI IMG/M metagenome (GOLD analysis project Ga0163148, IMG submission 148606) | Freshwater microbial mat bacterial communities from Lake Vanda, McMurdo Dry Valleys, Antarctica- Oligotrophic Lake LV.19.MP7.P2 | ecosystem: Environmental > Aquatic > Freshwater > Lake >...
TTTTCCCGCAGCGCCAATCAAAGCCATCAACATAAAGTTGAAGATGTATCCGGCTGATTCCTTCTTTACAATCACTGGAACCTGATTTAATTTTTTACCTAATTCTTCCAGCAAAGGAATTAAGGTTAGATCAGTGCCAACATGTGGCATGATATCCACCACACGTGCGTAAAACACATCGTGAAAATGAAACGCACAAAACTTTTCTGGTCGGCCAGAGATGCTTGCAAGTTGAGAAGGGAGTAAGTAGGAAGTATTGGTTGTAAAAATTGTTTTTGCAGATGCGAGCTCACTGATTTGTTTCCAGACTTTTTCTTTAATCGTTAAGTCTTCGGTTACGCTTTCGCTTACTAAGTCGCAATCGGCTAATGCTTTTTTCAGATCGGTTGTATATTCTATTCTGGCAAGTGCAACACTTTTTTGAATTTCAGCCATTAGGTTTGATTTAATAAGTTGAAGGGAAAGTTTCTCAATAGATACTTTCGCTTTGTTGAGTACAGACTCAGTAATGTCATAAAAAATAACATTATATCCAGAGATAGCAGCCTGCAACCCAATGCGACTCCCTAAGTTTCCGGTACCGATGATGGTGATGTTTTTAATTTTCATTGCCAAAATTTTTTCTACTCTACTCCTTGGTCTGTGTCCTCACAGACCGAAATCTCATCTAATTAAATGGTCTGTGGGGACACAGACCATGGTTAAAGTTTAAATTTTATTTCTCTCTATCGCGTTACGTGCATTTTCTCCGCATGCTTTTATTACATGAATCAACGAAGCAAACCGCGGATCTTTTGTTACCCCAAGCTTGTACCGATGATAAATCTGCTGACAAATTACGCCTACTTTAAAAGCGCCAAATGCGTAATAGAAAACGATGTCATTAATTTGTTCGCCAGATTTTTGTTGGTAGTACTCTACTACTTCACTCCTGGTAAAATTTCCAGCCATCCACGTTAAGTTAAAAGGCTTTAAGGAATCTGGGTCTTTCGCTTCGGCCCAGTACGCTAACGTTGTTCCTAAATCCATCAGCGGATCGCCCACGGTTGCCATCTCCCAATCCAACACCCCTTTTATCTCGGTTAGATTTTCTGGATTCAATACTAGGTTATCATATTTAAAATCATTGTGAATAAAAGCTGCGCGTGAGTTGGCTGGTTGATTGTGTTGCATCCACTCGGTTACTTCATTCATAGATGCAATATCATCTGTTTGAGAATTTGTATAGCGTTTTGTCCATCCTTCAACTTGTCGCGCAACATAACCATCTGGTTTACCTAAGGTGTTAAGTCCAGTTTTGTCTAAATCTATTTTGTGCAGATAAACTAATTGATCGATGGCTGACTTAGAAAGCAAACGAAACGAATCTTCGGAGATTGAAACATCTTTGGGTAGCCGGTTTCTTAAAATAACCCCAGGCACGCGCTTCATCAAATAGAATTTGCAGCCCATTACAGTTATATCTTCGCAGAGATGAACTGCCTCCGGCACTTTTGAATAACCTGCCGCCTTAAGTTTAGTTAATACATGAAACTCGCGCTCCATATCATGTGCTGATTTTATATTGGCGCCAATGGGTGGTCTGCGCAAAACATATTGCTGCTCACCAGCCTGAATAAAATAAGTGAGATTAGAATACCCGCTTGGAAATTGTTGAATTGAGATATCTTCATCAAATCCGGGAAGCATTCCGCGTAGATAGGTTTGCAGTTTTACTTGATCAAGTTCTTCGCCTTGACGAACTGAGGAAGGTTGATCAATCATAAGTTAGCTGTGTATTTTTTCAGAATTGATTTTGCAAGCGAAGATTTATGTACTTCATCGGGGCCATCATAAATGCGAGCGCCACGTTCATGCCGATACCAGAAGGATAGCAACGTGTCATCGGTGATTCCTAAAGCACCATGCACTTGGATGGCGCGATCAAGTACTTTCATTAAAACATCAGCAACAAAAAACTTAATTGTTGAAATTTCATCTTTCACTGCTTTAGCGCCTTCTTTTTCCATAGCATCGGCCGTGTGTAACACCATCAAGCGGGCGGCATTTATTTCTGCGCGACTTTCAGCGATCCAGAACTGAATCATTTGTTGATCGGCCAAAACCTTTTCGCTACTTATTTTACGAGCAACAGCCCGCTTGCACATTAAATCAAAAGCGCGTTCACAAATTCCAATCCAGCGCATGCAATGATGAATGCGACCCGGACCTAATCGCGCCTGTGCCAAAGCAAAGCCTTTTCCCGCCTCACCAATAAGATTAGTAGCCGGTACTTTGCAATCAGTAAACGTAACTTCACCATGACTTAAGTAATCGCCCCCAACATCGCCCATGATTGGAATGTTGCGCACCAACTGATAACCAGGGGTATCCAGTGGCACAAGAATCATACTTGCACGTAAATAGGGATTAGGATTTTGTGGATCGGTAAGTGCCATAACAATAGTAAAAGCTGCACCATCGGCTGCTGTTGTAAACCACTTATGTCCGTTGATAATGTAATGATCGTTTTCACGAACGGCTGTAGCCGCCATGTTCACCGGATTCGATCCTGCAAACTCAGGCTCCGTCATGGCAAAGCAAGATCGAATGTCACCATTCATCAACGGCTTTAGATACTTTGATTTCAATTCTGCGGAAGCAAACTGATGTAACAATTCCATATTGCCAATGTCAGGCGCCTGGCAATTGAAAACATAATGCCCAAGTGGCGTTGTTCCTAGCAGTTCACTCACTTGAGCAAACTCAACAAGTGAAAGTCCAAGACCACTATCCTTTTCAGCTAAGTGTGGAGCCCACAGTTTTTGTGCTTTCGCTTTCGCGCGAAGTTTTTGTAACTGCGGAAGAGCTTGCCGAAAATTAGAAATAATCTCCAATTCAACAGGATAAACTTCTGTTTCTAAAAACGATTTGTATTTAGGAAGCAGCGAGTTGACTTTGTCAGTATAAAATAATGCAGTCATATTAAATAGTAAATCCCCCATCGGCAGTAAACACACTGCCTGTGCAATAAGCCGATTCATCAGCAGCTAGGTATAATGCCAATGCAGCAATTTCTTCCGGTGTGCCAACGCGCTTTATTGGCAACATCTTCATCATGGTATGCATGATCTTATCGTTGTTCCAGAGGGCTTCACTAAATTTTGTTTTAATTAGACCCGGACAAATAACATTTGCGCGAATATTATCACCACCCCATTCCTTGGCCATTACTTTAGTAAGCGAGATTAACGCGGCTTTACTCATACTATAAATGCCAAGACCATGCTCTGGGCGTAAGCCACCAACCGAGCTAATATTAATAATTGATCCCGATTTTTTTTCCTTCATCAAGGCATAGACTTTTTTCGATAATTCAAAAGGGCCTTTCACATTTACATTCATGATCTTATCAAAAGCCGCCTCATCCGTATCGACCACAGGGCCAAATGTTGGATTAGTGGCAGCATTATTCACTAAAATATCAACACCCCCAAATGCAGCAACGGTTTCGTTTACTAACCGATCTACATCCTGCATATTGCCCATGTGGCAAGCAACGGCAATTGCTTTTCCTCCATTTTCAATAATTGAATTGGCAACCTGCTCTACCGATTCTTTCTTTCGACTTGAAACAACAACACTGGCTCCGGCAGCACCGTAAATCTTTGCAATCGCTTCACCGATTCCTTTGCTGGCCCCGGTTATCACCGCAACTTTTCCTGATAGATTAAAATGCGAATTCATATTTAGAGAAATTATTTATTAACAGTAGATCTTGCTTCAAGTTAAAGAATAGAATGGTTTTGGCATTATTTTGATTCATTTAAATCCTTTGGCTCATTCTTTGCGTATTAATGGTTTTGAATTTTGTAATTTTATTTTTCTATACACTGATCACGTAATTAATTATTATGAAAATTAAGCATGCAAGTGCCTTGGGCGTTGCCCTCTTTTTAGGCACACTCACAAGTCAAGCGCAAGTCCTTAATAGACTGAAACAAAGAGCTGGCGACAGAACCGAGCAAAAAGCCGGTCAAGAAATAGACAAGCTTTTTGGAGGCAAAAAAAATAGAGATGGAACCGGCCAGTCAGGTGAAGGCGGAGCAAATGGTGCTGGCGGCAATGGTGGTGTTGGAGGCAACAATAATCCTTCTAATAATGGGGGTGCCGGATTAATTTCCACACCGCCTGATGTTAAACAAAACTTGACGGATGCCGAAGCAGCATATAAGAAGAGCAGCTATGGCGAAGCCCGGTATGCAGTTCAACAAGCCATGCTTGGCGTTGAACTGGAAATTGGAAACAAGATTTTAAAATCGCTACCAGAATCTGTGGTTGGATTAAATAAGGATGCTGGTGCCGATCAGGTAACAAGCACGGGCTGGGGTTGGGCTGGTCTTACCATTCAGCGCGAGTATAAAGGAGCCAAGGAAAAACAGTTGAACGTTATTGTTGCCAACAACTCAGTTATGATGGCCGGTGTAAATGCTTATCTCACTTCCGGTGGCTACGCTCAGCAAACATCAGGCGATCAAAACTGGAAACAAACTAAAGTAAAAGGCTATCGCGCTATTATTGAATTTAATGAGGGCAGTGGCTATAAATTAAGTGTACCAATCGGACAATCTTCAATCATTGTATATGAAGGAATCAATTTTGCTACAGAGCCTGACATGATGAAGGCCGCTGAGGCGATTGACATTGATGGAATTAAAAAAGAATTAGGCGAACAATAATCTGATTACGATGAAAAAAAATACACTACTTGGATTGGGAATTATAGCGTGCATGGCCGTTACTGCCCAGGACTTCGATAAAAATATTGCGACCGCGAGATCTACTTACTCATCGGGTAATTTACAAGACTCACGCTTTGCTATGGAGCAAATTCTGGCAGATTTAGATATGGCAATCGGGAAGGAGATTTTAAAACTACTCCCCACCAAAGCAGGCGCCTTGCCTATGATAGAAACAGAGGACAATGTTTCAGGAACGGGAAGTTATGTTGGTTTATATGTAAACCGGCATTATGGTGCTGATACGAAAAGAGCTTCTATCGAAATCATGAATAACTCACCAATTATTAATTCGCTCACAGCAATTTTAAGTATGCCAATACTTGGAGGAATGATGCGAGACGAGAATCAGAAAATTGTTAAGATTCAAGGCTACAAATCAATTCTCAACAAGCAAGTCAATACCGAAACCGGAAAGACTGATTATGAATTGCAGATACCGATGAACAATACGTTGCTGACATTGAATATGGATGATACTTCAGAAGGAGACATTACAGCGGTTGCCAATGGAATTCAATTAGCCAAGATTGTGCAGATAGCACAATAAGAATTTATTTTGATAAGTGGAAGGCCGATAATCTTATCGGCCTTTTTATTTACTATAATTTTTTCTTCTTAAGTATATTCCTATTCCGTAGGATATAAGCAGTGGTGCGGTTAATGCTATTGAGATTCCTGTTAAAAAAAGCAGCACAAAATAAGATGAATCATGCGGGGTTGGGTTTCTTACACCACCCATGATGTTAAAGACAACGTGATGCAAATTCAATGCAGTTAAACTAGAGATGATTACGCATATTGGCATTAAGGTGATTGTAAGAATGTTTCCAATTTTTAATTGCGTAAAAATTTTCAAGAAATAGAACAACAACCCCAAACGCCATGCAGCAACGATTGCTAAAAACCAAACATTTATTTTATTGGCAGCTTCAACAGAATAATAACGTTCAACCGGAATGGCATAGAAAATTGCCGGAAATGAGGTGAGGCCAACAAAAGTTAATACAATAAAATAATTCCAGCCTTCAATACGAAATGGCTTTACAATCAACCAAATAAAAGCCGATAATATAAAAATATAAAAAACAGACCCCAGCCCGAGGTGTTGAAAAATGTTTGCCTTTTCATCATCCCAATACCGACCCATTCCAACAAGCCACGTACCTGCCAACCCAATTAAAAAATGTTTCCGATCTAACTGCAGCATTTCATCGCGAGTAGATGAAAACAATAATAATTTAATTACAGAATGGACTAAACTCATTTAGCAATTACTTGGGTGTTAACAAAACTTTTCTAAACTCTACTTCAGCACCTTCTGCCTGCAAGGCAATTTGTCCTTTAGTTGCCGTGCAATTCCAACCTCGATTGACAAACACATCGTTGAGCCATACGGTAATTGAATCCTGCTTTACAAGTACTTTCATTTTATTCCATTCACCTAAAGGTTTTTCAGTTCCATCAGTTAGATTTTTAATTCTGCGTTCCTTGCCTTCCGTAATTCCCCAGTTTTCTTTTGGTCCGCGCCTTTGTTCCATATCGGCAGCTTCAATATCTTCAACAATGCACCAGAAGTCTCCAGCATTTTCATGCATCAGTTGAACTTCAATAGATTTTGGAAACATTTCATAAAGCGCGCGTGGTGTAGACGCGTTCACTAACAAGCCACAATTTCCGGGTGCACCTGCAAAGCGATATTCAATCTCAATTTCATAATTCTGGTATATAGCATCTGTAATTAAATGGCCTTCAGGCGTGCCAAGACTAACCAACAAACCATCTCGCACTATAAACGGATTTCGAAGCGTAGAGTCCTTTTCTAAATCGGGAACATCCACATGCCAACCGGTTAGATCAAATCCGTTAAAGAGACTATTACCAATTTTACTTTGAGGTTTCGCCAAACATGAAAACAATAGTAGAGCAATCGGAAAATACTTCATACTTACTTGAAAACCCGAACGTAATCAACTTGCATTTCTTGTGGGAAAACAGTGCTGGCATCGGGTGATCCTGGCCAGTTGCCACCTACAGCAACATTAAAAAGAAAAAAGAAAGGCTTTTCAAAGGTTGCAGTAGTCGAATTAAACGTCTTAAAACTCTTGTTGTCAACATACCAGGTAATTGTACTGCGATCCCAAACTAATGAGAACACATGAAATTTATCTGAGAAGTCGCCATCAAGTAAAGTGGTACTACCTGTGGAACTCTTGTAGCCATCATTACTGAAATGGACTGTGCCATGACTGGTTGCAGCTCGGTGGCCAACCAATTCCATGATATCAATTTCACCACAAGTAGGCCAGTTCACAGATGTTATGTTTTCTCCGAGCATCCATATTGCCGGCCAGATTCCCTTTCCCTTTGGAAGCTTGGCGCGAACATCAATCCTTCCGTACTGAAAATTCTTTTTTGACTGAGTTTTTATTCGAGCCGAGGTATATGAGCCAGCATTATTTTGAGCTGTGATTTTAAGGAATCCATTTTCCAACTTAATATTGGATGGATCGCTAGTGTAGCTCTCCAATTCATTGTTTCCCCAACCGCAAATCCCAACATTACAACCATTCCCTAATTCATGAGTCCATACTGACGTGTTTAATGAGGCATCTCCAAATTCATCGTTCCACACAAGTTGCATGGATGGATATGCCACTGGCGTAGTAAATCCGTCTTCGCTCTCCTGAATGTTTCCTAGTTCATCATCATCCTTAATTTCGATGTTTATTGGGTATGATTTTCCCTCAAATTCCATCACCAGCACGAATGACTCGGTAAGCTCAAAGAATGAATCTCCAACAATTTCAATTGGCACAGATGCGGTGGGTGTGCCTGCTTTCAGTGTTACCTCACCAGTTGTGGAGATTAAATCGTCCGTAAATCGAGCCGTTCCCTCTAAAAACTTATAAGAAGCCGAAATGTCGTTTACTAGATTTCCATTAACTTTTACATTTATAGATTGAAGACCGGTACTGTTGCTTTCCGTTATTAAAGGTATCTCGGCAACGAAACCAGTAATGTCATTTGTCTCATCTTTTCCGCAATTGGAAAAAATAAAGAGCATACTGATCATTAAACAAATAGGCAGATTCTTCATAAAAGTTTTTTTGCAACGATAGCAAATCTAACAAATAAAGATTATTTAACATTAGCATTCGATAGCTCGTAAATTTTGTAAAACTTTGTTACCTTGAAAGATAACTCGCCTCTATGAATTCAACGCAAACTGTCAAACAGGAATCTCAACTAAAAAAAATTGATAGACGAACTTTCTTAAAAGCTACCGGCATTACTGCCTCGGGGTTAGTGCTTGGATTGCAGTGGGCGTGTTCACCAGAAAAATCAACGGTAACGTTTTCACCCAATGTATATCTTACTATAAATCCTGATGGCACGGTATTGATTGTTGCACACAGACAAGAAATGGGCAGCGGTATCCGAACTGGGTTACCAATGATTGTTGCTGATGAATTGGAAGCTGATTGGAAAAAGGTAAAACTTATTCAGGCAGTTGGCGATGAAGCAAAATATGGTAATCAAAATACCGATGGTTCATTTTCCGTGCGCATGTTTTTTGAACCCATGCGCAAAGCTGGCGCTTCCGCACGCATGATGTTAGAACAAGCTGCCGCCAACAAGTGGGGCATTGCTGTAGCTGAATGTAAGGCTTCGAATAATGAGGTGATTAGCAGTAGCGGAAAGAAAATTTCTTTTGGAGATCTTACTGAGGAAGCTGCGAAGTTGACCGTTCCAAAAGATGAAGAAATTGTTTTAAAGAAGAAAGCAGATTGGAAGTATATCGGTAAGTCGGTTAAACTTTATGATGTGCCTGATATTGTAAAGGGCACTGCTATTTATGGATTGGATGTTACCAAACCGGTAATGCAGCATGCAGTTATTTTACGTTGCCCGGTTGCCGGAGGGAAGGTTAAAAGTTTTTCAGATGTTGAGGCAAAGAAAATTCCAGGTGTAGTTAAGATTTATGAAATGCCCGCTTCGGGATTCCCGGCCGGATTTGATAAACCACAAGGCGGTATCGTTATAATTGCGGATAGCACTTGGACAGCTATGAGTGCGCGCAAGGCACTACAAGTTGAGTGGGACTATGGCGTAAATGCCGACTATAACTCTGATGAATATCTAACTGGCTTGCTGAAAAATTTAAAGCAAAAAGGAACTGTAAAAAGAACGCTTGGTACTTTTGATAAAGCCAAAAGCAGTGCAGCTTCAACACTTGAGTCAGTGTTTGTGACGCAACACTTGTCGCATGCCCCGATGGAAACGCCCAATGCAACGGCTGTATTTAAAGATGGTAAATTGGAAATGTGGGCACCGGTGCAATCACCACAATGGATTCGCGACAGTGTGGCTGCCAATCTTGAGATGGATGCTGCGAATGTCACCATTAATGTAACGCTTTTGGGTGGTGCCTTTGGCAGGAAATCAAAACCAGATTTTGCTATAGAAGCTGCGTTAATTGCCAAAGAGTTAAATGGAACACCCGTGAAAGTTACGTGGACGCGTGAAGATGATTTGACACATGATTTCTTTCATGCGTGTAGTGCACAACAAATAAACGTTACGTTCGATAAGCAAATGAATGTAACAGGTTGGAATCATCGCAGTGCTTTTCCGCCTATAGGTGGCACGACAACCGAAAAAGAGACTGCGCCAAGTGCGGGCGAATTGCAATTGGGTATGGTAGATTTTCCTTATAACGTTCCAAATATTTTATGCGAAGCCGTGGAGGCTCCAGCTAAAACGCGCATTGGATGGTTGCGTTCAGTAAGTAATATTCAACATGCATTTGCAATAGGTAGTATGCTCGATGAAATTGCAGTCTATCGCAAAGTAGATCCGGTTAAAAATTTATTGGAATTGCTAGGTGAGGACAGAATGATTCCGTTCAACGAACAGATTGAGGGCTTTGAAAATTATGGTGAGCCGCTAGATAAATTTCCCTGGAGCACTGCTCGCTTTAAAAAAGTAATTGAATTAGTTGCCGAAAAATCGGGTTGGGGAAAAGAACTCCCGAAAGGACAAGGCATGGGAATTTGTGCTCATAAAAGTTTCCTTACGTATGTGGCATGTGTGGTTCACGTGGCTGTAGATGATGCGGGTAAAGTCTCCATCTTAGATGCACACTATGCAGTTGATTGCGGACAAGTGGTAAATCTTAACTCGGTAATCCAACAGTTTGAGGGTGGATTCAACTTCTCACTCAGTGGCGCGTTAAAGGGAAGCATCTCTTTTAAAAATGGACAAAGCCAGCAAACCAACTTTGATAAGTATCCAGTAGCGCGTATGGCTGATATGCCTGGCAAAATTCAGATTCACTTAGTTGAGAATGATGAATTACCAACCGGTGTAGGTGAGCCGCCTGTGCCACCAGTAGCGCCTGCATTAGCTAACGCTATTTTTGCGGCTACAGGAAAACGTTATCGTGAGTTGCCTATGAAATTGAGTTAACTTGTTAACGAGTGCACGAACGAAAACTTATTCGTGCATTCGTGGCAATACAATTCAAATTCTATCTTTGCTTTAGATCTTATTACTATGAAAGAAGCTAAAGCATCCAAACTAACTCAAAGTGTTCATGTTGGTTCGTTTGGCGATCCACTTTTTGGTGGCGTAGTTACCCCAATTTATCCATCCGCTGCTTACGACTACGAAACTGAAGTTCGCTACCCGCGCTATTACAACACGCCCAATCAAAAAGCGGTAGTCGAAAAACTGGCGGCTCTTGAGAATGGCGAGACTGGTTTAGTATTTAGTTCCGGAATGGCCGCCATCATGACTTCCATTTTTGCAATGGTAAGAAGTGGCGATCATATACTTTTTCAAAACGATTTGTATGGTGGCACACACCATGCAGCGTTGCATGAGCTTGAGAGATATGGTATTGAACATTCAATGGTGGATGTTTCGGATTTAAAGACTTTTGAAAAAGGTATCCGTAAGAATACAAAAGTGATTTATGTGGAGACGCCCTCCAATCCATTGCTAAAAATTACCGACTTGGCGGGAGTTTCAAAAATTGCACGCAAGCATGGAATCGTTACAATCATAGACAACACATTTGCCAGTCCGGTTAATCAAAACCCAATTGATTTTGGAATTGATATCGTAACGCATAGCGGCACTAAATACATTGGTGGGCATAGCGACATTTGTTGTGGTGCTATGGTGTCATCAAAAAAACTTACTGAGCAGATAAAACAAAGTGCATTGCATTTTGGTGGTAGCTTAGATGCGCAGTCTTGTTATTTGGTTGAGCGTAGTTTAAAAACAATTGTGCTTCGTGTGCGCCAGCAGAACTTAAATGCGTTGGCGATTGCCAAATTCTTAGAAAGTGAATCGGCTGTTACGAAAGTCTATTACCCAGGCTTGAAGAATCATCCTGGTCATTCAATTGCGAAAAAGCAAATGCCGGGTGGTTTTGGTGGAATGCTTTCCTTTGAAATAAAGGGCGATCCGCATAAGTTTATAAAGAAACTTAAATACATTAAGCGTGCTATTAGTTTAGGTGGCGTGGAATCAACAATAACTTCTCCGGTGCTCACCTCTCACGCAAAGCTTACTGCTGCGGAACGCAAGCTAGTGGGTATCTCCGATAAATTAGTGCGCTTTTCTGTTGGTATAGAGGAGACTGTAGATTTAATTAATGATATCAAGCAAGCATTATGATTACTGTAAGACCTGCCATACCTGATGATGCCATTTTTATTATTGAGTTTCAACAGAAGATGGCAATGGAAACTGAAAATGTTGCCTTAGACTTTCACACCGTTACAAAGGGCGTGCATTCAGTTTTTGAAGATGCAACTAAGGGCGCTTACTATGTGGCAGTTGATGATGGTACTGTTGTTGGAAGTTTAATGACAACCTATGAATGGAGTGACTGGCGCAATGGCACTGTAATTTGGATTCAGTCGGTTTATACCAACCCAGCCCATCGCGGTCAGGGAGTGTATAAAAAAATGTACGAATACATTCAAAGTTTAGTCACGCTTGAATCAGGCTATCGGGGCATTCGCTTATATGTTGATAAAACAAACCTTGCTGCACAAAAGGTGTATGAAAATTTGGGTATGAATGGCGAGCACTACCAAGTATTTGAATGGATGAGTAAATGATAGTCCTTGTAAGCAATCGTAAAAATCATTGTTCCTTGAGCTGAGATATAGGACACTTTAATGGTGGGATATTCAAGTACCCTAAACCTTGGGCTAAGATTGATCAACTTATCGCTACCCATTGTATCTTTGATTCGTTCAACACAATGCCATGAGAATTTTTGCGCCTACACTTGAGGATTTTACAAATGAATTAGTGTTTACAACTTCCCGCAGTAGCGGCCCTGGCGGTCAAAATGTAAATAAGGTTAATACGAAAGTTACCTTGAAGTGGGACGTTTTGCAGTCAGCTATCACCGAAGAACAAAAGGACATTATCCTTCAAAAACTTCGCACCCGACTAACTAAGGAGAATATTCTGGTGCTGGCCTCACAAGATGAACGTTCACAACTTGGAAACAAAGAGGCTGTATTGTTAAAGTTAGAGCAGCTTCTTATTAAAGCCTTTGCGGTTAAAAAGGCACGAAAACCAACCAAGCCCGGAAAGGCAGCGAAACAAACTCGCCTGAAGAATAAAAAACAACATGGTGAAAAGAAGAAGTGGCGGCAAAAGCCTGAGTGAGTTTTCTGACATATAACAGATTCTTGAAAAGGATAATCCCTCTGCCTGCGGCAGGGCAATAAGCATTTTCATAACTGATAGGGTTTTAATGGTTAGAGATTTGATTGGATGAATTACCTTGAACAAAGTATATTTGCGGCTTCATTGAAATCAAAACTATGCGCCTCGGACAATTAGCCAGAAAGCTCGCCATAAGGCCCTCTCAGATTGTAGATTTTTTATCGACCAAACAAGTTCATTTGGAGGAAGGATCAAATGCACGATTAGAAGATGCTCACGTGAGTGTTATTGTAAATTATTTTGCACCTGAGCGATTGAATGAAATTTTTAAAATCAACACTGAAGAAGCTGCACCCGTAATTGAAAGTCCCGTAATTGTTGAGGCGGTTGAAACAGAAGAACCGATTGAACAAATTCCACTGCCAGAGCTTGAAGTTAATGTTGAAGAGGAGAATATTGAAGTTATAAAGGTACCTAAGGTAGAACTTACCGGCTTGAAAGTATTAGGTAAAATAGAATTACCTGAACTAAAGAAGAAAGAGACTGCGGAGTTGGATAAGCCTGAAGGAGAACAACCAACTGAAGAGAAAGTAAGACCGCGCATACCAACTAAACGGAACAGTACTAATTCGCGCGACCGCCAGCCAAGCGAAAACCCGTGGCGAAACCCAATTGCGCAACAGCGCGAACGGGAAGCCAGCGAAGCGGAGGAAAAGCGGAAGGCTGAACTAGAACGCGAAAAGGAAAGGCGTAGGCAGCACTACATGAGCAAAGTGAAAACTGGCCAACCCACTAAAGCTGCCCGATTCTATGAGGAGCAAGTGGAGGAAACTTCTGGTAAAGAAGAAGTGAAACCGAAAACCCTTTGGGGAAAATTTGTAAAGTGGTTGAACAACTGATCAGTGAAAACTAAAGAGTGCCCTTCATGTGCGATGGAAGTAGACGCAAAAAGCAAAACCTGCCCGATTTGCAGCTACGAATTTGCCGAATACCCAAACCCCATCAAGTGGTTGGCAATATTGCTTATCATTGTGTTTATCTTGATGATGATTTTTTGAAGGCATAGGATTATCAGCACCTACCTGAGGCATTAGTCAATACCCGGAAACTTTATTCCACATTTTTTCTCGTTTCCATTGAAGCCTTCTTTCTTCAAAAAAGAATTGCCTCACTCTTTTCTCCAAATGACGGGTAAATGGCGGGCGAAAATGGCATACACTCTCAGTTTATGCCCGTTAAAACTTGTACCATTGTGCTTTAAAAAATTGTGATGCAACAACCAGAACTGGGAAGAAGACTTACCGCTTTACGTAAAGAAAGAAACCTTACACAGGAAGAGTTAGTGGAAAAAAGCCACGTTAGTGTGCGTACTATCCAACGTATTGAAAGTGGTGAGGTATTACCACGTCTATCCACCGTGAAAATTTTATTGAATGCACTTGGGGAGAGTTATGAGTCATTTTCAACAAAACTAAACCAAGACATGCAACAACAAAACGTTTTACCAAACGCCAACCGAAACGCAGTGTTAGTAGCTGCCTTGGCCGGAGCTGTTTACTTAGTAACTGAAATCACTCTCGGAGCGATGGACCTCACATGGCTTACAGGCCATCATGACGACTGGGGATATCGGATGAATGCCATTTATACGGGACTTACGGTTGTGATGGTGATTTCATATATTTTATTTGCGCGAGGATTTATTACGTTGAGTGTTGTATTCGAAAACTCTTTGCTGAAGGTTATAGCCTACCTGCTAATTGTTGCTATGGTCGGTATGGGAATTTTAGATGTAAGTTCCTTGTTAGCAAATGACATTGAGAGTTTATGGATTCCTTACTCTGTGGCTGCGTTGTTGCTTGGAGCTTTAAGCATTGTATTTGGAGTATCCCTCATTCGTCTGCAAGACAGTATGGGCGAACTCGCGCGCATCGCTGGAATATTGGAAATTGTAATGGGTTGCATGCTTGTTACAGTGGTACTTTTTTTCGTCACCTATGTCATTTTAATACCTGCTACAATAGTGGAGATACTGGTGCTCTATCGCGGGTATGAATACTTGTGCAAGAACACAGAGGTTGCAGTCGCGGAGTAATTCGAATATTATAAATGTATCTCTTGAAACTTGCCCGGTCAAGTCTGCTACTAACCTTTGTCCTTTTTCTATTCCAAAGCGACTTCGACAAGGTAGGTATGTTACGCCATTGGATTTTTAGAAATGCTCATAAAACAAGTTCCTAATTAGTAAATATCTATTCTATGAAAATTAAAATTGCAGGAGTAACCGTGCTGTTATTACTAGTTGTGTTTTTTTATTTCGCTTGGCGTACACCACCCCTTTCTGATAACCATGGAAAAACAGATACACATTTATATTTGAGTGATGGCGACAGTCAGCCGTTAATAGTAGCGTTTGGAGGAGGCTCCGGAGGAAATGATTGGGAACGAAATTATTTGAAAGACAAGCGTGACTCATTGCTTGCTCATGGGTTTGCTGTGCTCGCAATAGGGTATTTTAAAACCGATAACTCACCCGGTTCATTGGATCGCATTTCACTCTATGCTATTGCCGATACAATTCTTAGTATCGCCAGACGAACACCACAAATAGACACTACTCGTATTATTTTGATGGGGGCATCCAAGGGAGGCGAGCTAGTATTGAATTTGGCCAGTCGGTTTTCATGCTTTAAAGGAGTGGTTGCTCTTTCCACTTCTCATGTTAGTTTTCCTGCTCTCACGCTATCGGCCAATACCTCTTCGTGGATGTACAATAATCAGGAAGTGGTATATGTGCCCGCTCCGTTCAAAATCATATGGCCAGCTTTACAGGGTGATTTGCTGAGCGCGTTTTCAATGATACTGGAAAATACGGAGGCTGTGGCGCAAGCTGAAATTGAAGTGGAGAAAATCAACGGGCCGATTCTGATTTTTTCTGCCGATCAGGATGAACAATGGCCCGCTACAAAAATGTCGCAACAACTGGTGGAACGATTGGAGCGAAAAAACTTTGTACATTCATATCAACACATTTTGTTGAAGGGCATGCACGCAGAACCACTGAATCACTTTGAAAAAGTCTATGCGTTTCTGGATAGCCTGCGCTCAAGATAAAGATGAGTTACACCCGATTTTATGGCTTGTTTTACAATTCCTTCAATATCAAAAAAGCCTGTGCCCGGATCGGCCATTTTAGGGAACAGGGGTAAATTTATAAAGTGGCTGAACAACTAACCCGTGAAAACTAAAGAGCGCCCTTCATGCGCGATGGAGGTAGATGCAAAAAGCAAAACCTGCTCCATTTGCAGCTACGAATTTGCCGAATACCCAAACCCCATCAAGTGGCTTGCCATGTTGCTGCTCCTTGTATTTCTGCTGCTGTTTATCTTCCGATAGGGAATATAAAAAATTTTCCTTCATAAAGTAGCTGTCTAATCTCAGGTGATAATCTGATAACCGTCATTATTTTTTAGATAAGATAGGCATAACCTTATACTAAGAAAAAAGACTTAAATCAGAAGGTTATGGAACTCAAGAAATATTACCATGCCGACCTGGCAAAAAAACATTCCCTCTTCCTTAGTATTGGCTTGGTTTTTACCTTATCGCTGGTGCTTACTGCCTTTGAATGGAAGCAGTATGATACACCTTTGGTTGAGTTAGCATCACGGAGCGCAAATACATTTGAAGAACTTTTGGATGTACCTGCTACTGAAATTCCTCCGCCACCCGAAATGATTATTCAGCAGCCTCGGTTAGTAGAGGTGCCTGATGAGCAAGAGATCAAAGAGGAGATCAAATTTGTGTTTGATGTAGAGGTAACCGAAGACACGAAGATGCAGGCGATGCCATTTATTGAACAACAACCCGTGGTGGAGGAAAACTTAGATCAAGTTTTTACGATCGTGGAAGTTTCCGCTGCGCCTAAAAACGGATTGACTGAATTTTATAAAAGTATTGGCAAGCAAATAATATATCCCGCGCAGGCACGCAGGATGCGGGTAGAAGGGAAAGTTTTTGTAGAATTTGTTGTTGGCCGCGATGGTAAATTAGAAAATGTAACAGTTATAAAAGGAATAGGGGCGGGTTGCGATGAGGAAGCAGTTCGTATCATTCAAAACTCACCGCCCTGGAACCCAGGCAAACAGCGCGGCAAGCCAGTTAAACAAAAAATGGTGTTGCCTATTATTTTTAAGTTGGCTGAATAAAATCTATTAAACTTATCCGGTTAATGTTTTTTAATGCTATATAGGGAATAGCAACAATTGCATATATTCGGATGTTATGCACAATGCCGCGGGACAGAGTGGGCAGCCCGCATCGGCACATTTGCTTGTCGCACTTTCCACCGCGACACCAAAGCAAGCAAAAGAGCCAATTTTCTAGCCGCACCTAAAGAGAATATGACTAATGAATGAAAGAAAAAATGGAGACCCCAGACCCGGAATTAATTGAAGAGTACAGACAGAGAAACATTCGGTGGACAACTGAGTCGTTAAGACAACTTTCCTTTTACAATAATTTTCTTTTGACGCTTAGTGTTGGATTTCTCTCTTTCGCCTTTAACCCAAAATATATTGGTGGGCTAAAATTTACGGTAACAAACATTGAATGGTCATTGACTCTTTACCTATTTTGATTAATAACAATCGTCCTTTCAATTTTGATTGGTTTAATTTTATCAATTTATAGACTTCAAGATTTTCGGTTAACGCGACAAGTAAATCAGATACGACAAAGGATGTACTAACATTCAACCGTCAAACTTGACGAAGGCACACCTGAGAAGTTTGGCATCTGGCACAGACTAACGTTATTCTTTAGAACTTACCCCAATGTAACAATTGAGGAATGTAAAAATTACAAGAACCTTGATGAAAAAGAAAAGGGGATTATAAAATCGAAGTTTAAAAAATTAAGAAACATCGTGCATAATTTAGGACTTAATACATGGAGAAATACAAAACTTCAAACTTTATGTTTTAGGTTGTGCATTCTCATGTACTTGACAAGAATTCTCATTAAATAGTTACGAATTTTAAAAGCTTGCCCCGCGAAAAAAATAATTTCTATCCTACTTATAACCATGGTGGCAATGTGGCCGGGCAAAGGAGTTAACTAACTGGAGATACTATGGTGGATGACCACTTTATTTCGTTTATCAGTGACCATTATTTTTCGCGATGCCAAACAATACATTCCACACAGATTTGACCATCGCAAGCTTTGACATTCAGTTATTTATATAAGAATACTAAATGATGGTCGTGAGATAACTTTCAATGATCACACTCTCACGAAAAGAAGTGGTCAAGGGTAGCAAAATTTCCAATTTAAACCCAAACGATATTTATTTGAAGGCCAACATGCGGGCATGCCCTATGATGCGCGAAGTTTACAATTAGTGTTGAAACAGGCATTACAAAAAGCAGGGATCAAAAAACCAGTTACGCTTCACTGGCTGCGACATAGCTATGCCACCCACCTGTTGGAAGCGGGCACTGATTTGCGTTATATTCAAGAAATATTGGGACACGGAAGTAGCAAAACCACTGAAATATACACGCACGTAAGCACGAAAAGTATTCAAAATATAATCTCGCACTTTGATACTTTATAGATGAAAATAAATATATTACTAAGAGCTATAAACCTTCGCCAAGCGATCCCATTTGGGTGGCTAGGCGAAACTTAGTAGCGGGTATAAGAGAGTTGTACGCTATGCTAAATCGACACACCCTACTTAACTTATTGTGTCTGACAGAATACTTTTTTTTACAATGCTTTAAACCTTACACCTAATTAATAGTCTTACTTAAAATTATTTATCTTATGAAA
>Ga0163148_10003227_pt1 | contig 18301 bp, 13 predicted proteins | sample OliLakLV19MP7P2_FD_148606 | JGI IMG/M metagenome (GOLD analysis project Ga0163148, IMG submission 148606) | Freshwater microbial mat bacterial communities from Lake Vanda, McMurdo Dry Valleys, Antarctica- Oligotrophic Lake LV.19.MP7.P2 | ecosystem: Environmental > Aquatic > Freshwater > Lake >...
CTACATAATTTACATGTAGATATGGAGTGGCTATGGTGCCAAATAAAAATCTCGAACTCGTTGTACAAGAATGTCATTGGCGGCAATCTTGCGAACCATTTCAGCATGAGGAGCTGTCACATTTCGAATGATACTGGGTCCAGCCACAAAGGCGGATAAGTCCTCGTTGAGATTGATCAGCAACAATTGAACGGCTTGACCCGCCTCGATACCATAGACGGGATTGTCGGTTGTGGTTAGGCTCGGCATTAATGCCGTCGTCATGTTGCTACCCGGAATGGGTTCCAACAAGGCATTCAACATGGCTTCATCCATGTAATCCTCAAAAACTTGAGGAGACCGAATTGGAACCGTACGTGATGGCAAAGACAAGTAGCCACCCGGTTCAATTCCATCCGTGACGGGAGAATCAAAGTATTGGAGGATTTGAGTCAAACCGTAGGCATCGATCCATTCACTGTTGGTACTGGTCAGAATAATCTTGAGTGGCTTGTTGTTGTCAATGTTCTTCTTGGAAACGATTGTGGATTCCTGTCGTTGATATTGGGATACAATGGGAGAGAGTGCTAGATTCTCCACCGCACCACCATCCAAAAAATAACCATCACGTTCTCCACAGGGTTGAGGCCATTGACTACAAACGGCAATGTTATCCAGTATAGGACGCTGGTAGAGTCGGTTGACAGCTACATCAAACAGGACCAAGCCTGGAATGACAGTCACCGGTCCGAGGGCTTCTCGAAGACCCGCTCGGGCCTTGGAAAGAGCTTGGGCAAACGTAACGCTGGATGCCGGCGATAGTGTCCCCACCACCGCAGAACTAATGGCAGCAATGGCAGCCACCTTGGGAGCCGCACCCCGAAAGGGCGCCCGCATGTTGATATTGGTCATGAGATCACCACCATTCCCAAACCGGCCGGGGTCATTTTCGATTTCTACACGTCCCTCGTCTTCATCCGGTGAGAAATCATTGAAATTACGAAAGGAAAAATCATGCGGAGTCGTCCCCTTGTACAATCGATATTCTTCATGAGTTTTACCCTCGGACATGTAATAAAAGCCGTCGCGTAGATTGGAGCCAACCACATAGGCTGAGCCTTGTGCCGTCGAATAGAGCTTGTCACTTTGGCTCCCTCCCAAGTAAACAATGGCATCGTCGGGTGGTCCAAATAGTTGTAATTGTCGTTGTCTCCGATCAAAGGGACCATCCAATCTATTTCCCAGTTGTGGCTGTCCTTCTTCTGTTTCTTCCTCGTTTTCCAGAGGTATTTTTTCAACGGTTCGGACCCGACTGGCAGGAGACAAGGCCGTCATAATGTACATGTCGGTATTTTTCAATGGTAAAATGCGATTGTTGGCAGACGCAGTGCGGTTGACAAAGGAGTTGTCGCCATACGAAAGAGAGGCGCCAAAGAGCATGGCGCTGACAAAGGAAGCCCAATTCCCATCAAATTGTTAAATGAGTTCACACAGTTCCCCAAAGACTTCAATTTCAGTAGAATTGCCCAAATCGGTAGTATTACACGTCTCAGAGTCTTGTCCTACAACCAGTTGTGATAATTGCTCATAGGTAAACATCCAACGTTCGGTAAAGCTGTACAAGTCTTCAGGCGTCGATGCCATGACAGTTTGTTCATAGAATTGTGGCGAATAAAAGAGTTGGGATGCAAACCGGGAAGAACCAGAATTGGTCGACTGTAGTAGGTTTTATATATCATTTGGGAAACGTAAAACAGGGTGAGTTGCTGCCATCATTTTGTTGTTGGTTGGTCGGTATCAGATCTCTTCATGCTCAGCACTTACAATTGCCTTGAATTTGGATGCATTCGCTGAAAAGAGTCCTGCTTGTTGAAAGACATTGGCAAAACCAATCGATGCAAACATGGCTCTCCACCCTCCACCACTCGATGCCCATCGAATATTGACGCCGCCATCGTTTGAGTTGGAATCGCCATTATCAAAAAATTCTCCCAATGTGGTTTGGGCTTCCGCACATACTGGCAATAGGAACAAGATGCAACCGAGAAGGACGATCGCACAAGAAAGGTTAGTCATGGAAGGCACGAGCCTTGGCTTCCCACGATGTTGTAACAGAGGGGAAGAACAGCGAATCATGTTGTCTCTACTCTCTAGAATCTCTTTTGAATGATGCAGTGGTGTTTTATGGAATATCCAGAATAGCATCCGACAGGGAACAGCGACAGCCCAAAAGGAATAGTCCTGTACTAACCGTACAGTACGATCCGTGCAGCAACATACAGAGACTGCATGCTACTTAGAGCTTTATTACAGTATGTTTTGATACTATGCCTAATCTTTTTCGTCCATCAACTTCCTCAGCCCATGATTCCGTCAGTTGAGTGTGCACAAAACATGTTTTGGACAAAAATGGCCATAACAGCAACGTGTTTTCGACAAGCAGAACAACAAAAAGTATATTAACATATTCGAGCCATTGTGCGTCTCATTAGATAAACCCAAACCCTTATTCATTTTTCTACTTTAGGGTGCTCCTTACAGTATTCTTAGGTCACCGTTGCTGTTGCAGTCTGCTCGCAACTACATGTAGCTAGCTAGCTACATCTGCGATTGTAATTTTAGTTCCGCGTGGTGCCTGGCAAACTGATTGTCTGCAGTGTACAGAACATGAGGATTGCCATGGGTTGGCCAATAACATAAAATGTCAACCAAAACAATCGCTACTACATCTGCGATTGTAAATTTAGTTCCGCGTGGTGCCTGGCAAACTGATAGTCCGCAGTGTACATGAGGATTGCCATGGGTTGGCCAATGATACAAAAGGTCAACCAAAACACAATGTTCCCAATGGAGCTCCCGGGATTCCTTCGGTGGAGATACTTGGTAAGGGCAACCAACGGGATTTGGCCCATCATTCCTAAAAAGAGCCACGGCCGAATCATATGGAATGGAACAGATACGAGCAACTCGTGCAAAATAGCGGAAACCGTAAACACAATAAACATGGCGTTCGATTTGGACACGTTCATGCGGATCGAAGGATAGTAGAGGTGGCGAACCAACCTTAGAATATATTCGTGTAAGTCCAGCTGCAGATTTTATGCATGTGCAAGCAAAGAAGTCCACCATGCAGGGTAAAACTCACCACAAGTGAACTGGCATGTTCCACAGTCGCCAGTAAGCAGCTAACTCGACGCTGTTCCACCTGGGAACAAAAGAAAAAAGAGAACGGGCGTGAGAACAAACCACAGCAAAGAACTGGATCCATAGATAATTAATTCTACAGCCAACATGACGTTACGTACCAGTCCTTATAAAAGACGCGATCCCCAAACCTCAATACTTCGGCCCAAAAATTCAAGTACAAGTGAAAATAGGCATAAAACATGAGCAACCAAAGATACGTATTGGCAATGGCCAATTTGAGCCAATAATCGGCCATGATTCCCACCGTGTAAACACCTCCGGTCTTTTCCAAATCCAAGACCAAATGGGCCAGCGTGGGAGAGACAATCTGGGCCACGAGAAAGGTCGCGAGTGTTCCACACGTAATCAACCCCAAGACAATTCCAAAGACGCGACGGAGTCGTACTTTGGGCGTCTTGGGAAAGGCAATCTGGTAGGTGAGGGTGGGTGCCAACCAGAAATAATACAAATTGGAAATGGTAATATTTTGGGGATAGACAATGCTTTCTTCGTCTTGTTCCAAATTGGACAAGAGAGAGAGCGAGGCTTCCATGGCATGCACATCGCCCGCTTTGATGGCCAGTCGATAATCTTCATTGGCACACGCATACGAAATGAGTTTCATCCACGTAATCGTGGCATAAAAGAGAAGAAACGCCCCCACGGCGGGACTTTCAATTTGATACCAGACAATCGTCGTGAGGACCAGGAGGATGGAATGACAATTCACATGATGGAGTGTCATGCCCAAGCTTTCGCTCAATTGTTTGCGACTGAGCAGAAATTCAATCAAATACGCCGCCACAATAAAACCCTGCAATAGCAAAAATCCACTGATCAGTGGAAAATCATGCCACGGATCTTCCGCATAATGATGGGCATAGCGATCAATATAGGTCCGCAAATTCAAGAGTGCCAGCCCGTGTTGTTGCAAGGAGACGGCAATGAGCCGGAAATTGCTGACAATCAACAAAATCATGGCCAAATTAAAGAGCCCCCGATAATTTTGGACGGGCGCTTCGGCACTCAAAAAGGACGGCGCCGCCTTGGTATGCATGGGCTTGGAGGGTGGATACTGGGCTTCCTTCTTGTCGGCATCCAATGAGGATTTGGCAATGGACATGTAGGAGGAGGATCGTTGCATTGTTTTATGGGAGGACGATTTGGAAGACCGACGTCGTTTCATTTTATGGGGATTATGATGAGGAGTTGTCGTCGTGGCCGGAGCAAAATAAAGGGGCGGCAAGGTTCCTCGAGAAGCTCCCGGCATTTCCGTGGCCATGCGTGCTTGTTCTTCTTCTTGTCGTCGTTTTTCGGCAGCTCGATTCATTTCATCCGCCAAAAAGGCTTCACTGTCACAGTAAGCACACGTCTCGGAGATCAAATCCATCCATTTTTGTTTGTCGGCCAAGGACGTTGTCGAGAATCGTAGCAAGGGAAGGGATGTGTGATCGGCAAAGGTAAAGGCCGTAATATCATCATTGTCATCATCGTCTGACTCGGTATCGATTCTCGCCATAATGGCAAAGACGTGAAAATAGGCTCCTGGTTCATTTTCGGCGGGTGGATTGTGTTTGCTCTTGTGGCGCTTATTTTGTTTGCGTCCTTCATCTTGAACGGCACAATCTCGTAGTGTCAACACGGATACGGGCGATTCCGCCAAATGATTTTCGTACAGGGATATTCTTCCTCGTTCCAAACTGGTGAGCGTCAGACTCCACTTGGATCCCCCCCAGCCAATGCTCCGATCTTGCCATTGAAAGAGGTAACCCTTTTTTTCGGGGGGCGGACTTATGTGCGACACGCCCGCAAAAGCATTTTTGTGCGACAAGGCATTTTCTTCCGCGGCTGCGGCCTCGACACGTCTCCGCACCAATTCCAATTCGTGTTTGGTGGTTTGTAGCTCGAGTTGGAGGTCTTCGATGCGTTGTTGCAGCGCCTTATTACTATTATTGTTGTTATTGTTGTCGTTGGTTTTGTCGACCATGATGGCTACTCGATAGCTAGCTTACTGAATAGTTACTATATAAGGTAGTTGTGCTTGGACCTAATGAATCTATCCCTCACAATGATTGCCAAGATATGTGTGAGTTCGTTGATGGGTGATACTGTAATAAAAAATGGTTGGATGGATTGGTTCGTGCCGAATTATTATTGAGAAGCAGTGGCTGTAATGTTGGTGATGATTTCGGTTATGTTGTGGCTGCTTTGTTCGTCGACGTCGTCGATCATTACTACGACGTACTAGCTAGCTAGCTAGTACTATAATGGTAGTGGTAGTAGCAGTACGGATCCTCGGATCCACGACAAAAGATACCTTGGTAGCACATATGCACTATTAAATTTAAGCAGCACAGTTGCTCAGGTCATAGACAAAAATGGCTTCTCTAACAGATGAAACGTGTTACGTCGTACCAAGCAACGGCGCGACACTTTATTGCATGGGACTCAAAATTGAGAATCCGTGAATGATCACTACAAGGCTTATTAGTAAGGAAACGCCAATCAATTGAATAGATAGATTTCATACACCCAAATCTTCTTAACAGTATTCAAACAAACCGTTGTCTTCTATTAATAATCGTCAGTTGTATTGCTACGTAACAGCAAATAGCTATCAGACTGTACTGGTAGAACTTGGGCATATTAGTATTCAAATGGCATCCACCTTTCAAAATGTCAAGTTGGGAGACAAGGCCGGCACCATCACCATTAATGCCAAGGGGTTCCAGTTTCAGGAAGTAAAAGACGGTGGCAAGACCATACGGCTGCTTTGGTCCAAAGTAGACAAGCATCAAATCGCTCCGCCCCGAGTGCCTCAGGCCATGCTCAAACTCATCACCAAAGCAAAGACGACTTATAAATTCACATTGCCAGATCGTGAAAGTCTCAATCAAGTCGACAAGGCCATTACGAAGGCTACCCCCAAGAAGAATGCAGGACAAACCCTGCAATTGGAGAACAAAATCAAAAGCCTGCAACAGGAATTGCAAACCCAAAAGGAAAATTACGAAAGCAAATTGACAGGAAAAGACGAGTCCTTCCAGACCTTAATAAGACAGTTAGGCGCACTCCAAATTCAAGTCGAAAAGGAATCGACCCAAAAGGAAGATTTGGAACGTAAATTGGCAGAAAAAGAAGATCAATGTCAGAATTTAAACAATCAGCTAGAGACACTCGAAAAGGAAGCGACCCAGAAGGAAGAGTTGGAACGTAAATTGGCAGAAAAAGAGGAGCAATGTCAGAATTTAAATAATCAGCTAGACGCACTGCAAGTAGAAAAGGAGGAATCGAGGAGCATTCCAGAAAATACGGAAAATATAGAAACGCCAGAGCACGACAACAGCGAAGAGGAAAAGAAATCAGAACTATTATCCAGCGAGCTGGAAGCACTCAAGGCGGAACTTGCCGATTCCAAAGAAGAATTAAGGATTGCAAAAGAGGCTCTGTCCTCCAGCCAAGACCAACAAAAAGGACAAGAGCAAGAGGAAGTTAACAATGATGAAAAGGAAAAGACGGCATTATTATCAAACGAGCTGGAGGCACTCAAGGTCGAGCTTGCGGATTCCAAACAAGAATTAAAAATTGCAAGAGATACTCTGTCCTCCAGCCAAGACCAACAAAAAGCTGCCCAAGAAGATCTCTCAAACCAAGTCCAAGATTTACAGGAGCAATTGCGACTTCAGCAAGAGAATGGGGATACCAAAAGCGACGCGACCGACGATACTACAACTACAACTCAACAAGAGCTATCATTGCTACCCATTCCATTATCCTCCGACAACCAAAAAGAGCTAGAAGAACTCCAAGCAGAACTGAAAGACGCTAGGGAAGAGCTGCAACTGGCTCAAGCACAAGAAGCTTTGCAAGAGGAGGATCTAAATGACGCCCAAAAAGAAATCGACGAATTAAAAGCCCAACTGGAGGCGATGGATACGCCGGCTTCTGAAGAAAAACAAAAGACCCTCGAGGAGGCTGCTGCGATGCAGGAGGAAAAGCTAAGTGCCGCCAAAAAAGAAATCAACGAATTAAAAGCGCAACTGGAGGAGATCAATACGACAAATGCGAACTCAGACCCAAAGGAATCTGACCAGCTCAACAATCTGCCTACTAGCAGTCCTGAAGATGTGGAAGCGCTCCAGGCAGAAGTGTCGCAATTCAAAGAAAAGCTGCAAACTGCTCAAGAGGAGCTGGACGCTGCGCAACAGGAGATCCAAACCTTGAAACTCCAAGCAGAGGAAGACCGTGGTAGCACTGCTAATCCAGAGGAGTCCGACCAGCCCAGTGCCGTCGACGCGACTAGTAGTGCGAGTGGTGACGAGGGCTTCGAAACGATCCAAGCGGCGCTTGCCGATGCAAAGATACAGCTGCAATCCGCGCAAGAGGTCATATCCTCACAGGAAGAAGAACTCAAGGCTGCTCAAGAGGCAGCTGCAGCAAAAGAAGAGGAGCTTTCCAATGAAATACTACAACTGACGAGTCAATTGCAATCGCAAGAGAAAAACGCGGAGCTGCAAAAGGAGAAAGTCAAGGCTGACCTTTCAGGCATTAAAGAGCAGCTAAACAGTATGCAAGCTGAATCTGCAAGGAAAGAAGCAGAGCTCTCTGCAATCCAAGGTCTGGTAGGTGAATTGGCCAGTCAGCGGTCTACTTCCAGCATCAGATATGGGAATGAAAGCATGGACTTGAGTGCAATTCATGTCAGCAATCCAGAAGAAGTGGAAAAGGCCAAGGCTGAGCTTGCAGACACCAAAGAGCAGCTAGAGACAGCCAAAGGGGAGCTGCTGTCTAGGGAAGAGGAGCTAACAAGTATGCAAGATGATGCTGCAAAGAAAGAGGAGAAGCTCTCAAGTGAAATCCAAGTTCTGGTGAGTCAATTGGAGGACATGAAAACAGCCAATCAGCAGTTAGTTACAAGCATCAAACAAGGAAATGACAGCAAGGAATCGGAAGCAGAACCCAGCAACCCAGATGAAATTGAACAGACCAAGGCTGAACTTGCAAATACTAAAGAGCAGTTAGAGACTACCAAAGAGTCTCTGTTATCTAGGGAGGAGGAGCTAAAGAGGATGCAAGAAGAAGCTGCAAGAAAGGAAGCAGAGCTCTCTGCAATCCAAGGTCTGGTGGACGAATTGGCTACTCAGCGGTCTTCCTCCAGCATCAAACACGGAAATGATAGTATGGACTTGAGTGCAATCCAACCCACCAATCCAGAAGAAATTGAACAGGCCAAGGCTGAGCTTGCAGTCACCAAAGAGCAGTTAGAGACAACCAAAGGGGCTCTGCTGTCTACAGAAGAGGAGCTAAAAAGTCTTCAAGATGCTGCTGCAAAGAAAGAAGAAAAGCTCTCAAATGAAATCCAAGTACTCCTGGGCCAAGTGGAGGAGATGAAAGGAGCCAGCCTGCCATTAGTGGCTAACATCAAACAAGGAAATGATAGTGAGGAATTGGAAGCACTTCAAGAGGCCTTAAGACTCGCCGAGGAAAAAGTGAAGAGCCTCGGGGTTGATGCTCAAGCGATCGAAGAAGAACAAACAAAAAAAATTAAGACCATGGAAACAGAATGGCAAGCCAAAGCGAATGTGCTGCAAGCTACACTGGATGCCAAAGAAGAACTTTGTGACAAACTCCAGGAACAGACTAGGGATCTTGAAGAGCAGGTAGGAAAACTGCAGGCTATGGAAAAGCAATTGGAGGCGAGAATGGGTGAAAGTTCAACATCAGAGTGTACCGACGATAAGCCCGAGAATAACGAAGGTCCAGCAGAGGACTTCCTGGCCAAGGAGGAGGCGTTGCAGTCTCAAATTTCTTCATTGAAGGTTGAGCTGGAGGGTCGTGCTAAGAGCTTAGAGGTGCTTCGCCACGAGAATGAGTCGCTCAAGGAAAACCTAAAGATTGCCGAATCCAAGATCACGAATGAAGTTGCGCTGGGGGGAGCTGCTAAGAGCTTAGAGGAACTTCAGAGCATGAATGCGTCGCTCAAAGAACAGCAAATTTTTGAAACCAAGATCATGGCTGAAGGCGACTTTGAGGGAAGCGCGAGAAGAAAGAGCCTACAGGCACTTCACAGCATGAGTGAGTCGCTCAGAAGTCTAAAGGATGCCGAATCCAAATTCACGAGTGCAGACGACGTGGAGGGACGTGCGCAGTTCTTAGCTGAGCTTCAAAATGTTAACGAGTCGCTAAAAGAAAACCTACGGATTACTGAAGCCAATATCAGGAGCATGCAAGGACGTGCTAAGATGTTGGATGAGCTTCGCACTGAGAATGTGTCGCTGAAAGGAAGACTGCGTATCGCCGAAGCCAAGATCGCCAGCCTTCAAAAAAATAGCAGACAACCAGCAGGCCCTAAGGAAGAATTGTCAGCAGAAGAAAAAGAGCGTATCGAACAAGAGATACTGGAGCAGGAAAAGAAAATCGAGCAAGAGCGACAAGAGGCCCAGCGAGCACATACCGCTTTCGTAACAAAGCAAACAATGCAGACTCCACCAACAAGCCCCAAACCAGATTGGGCTACGGGGACCATGAAGTTGAAAGGAACTTCTAAAGGCGACGCACTGAAATCTGGTGCAGATATTCACTTCCAAGCTTTCAAGCCGATGCCCCTCGAAGACATGACTCCTGAAGAAAGAGAAAAGGTGATGGAAAAACACGCCGCCATGAAAGCAAAAAAAGCCAGAAAGGCCGCCAAAGCGAAGGCAGCCCAGGCTGCCCATTTAGCCCAAAAAGAGGAAGCCCAAAAAGAGGAAGTCCAAGAGGAATCGGAAGCCCAAGAGGAATCGGAAGTCCAAGAGGAATCGGAAGCGTGAGAGCTGAACTTGCAGAAAGCCGTCGGCTCTACCCGGTCATACAAGTCATGTTGTCTCTACCAGAGGTGAAGGGGAAGGTTCATACAATATACATTCAGGAGGGGTTTCTTACTAGGTAAAGGCAGCCACGAAGAAAGACACCTGAAGCACCCTACTCTGCCCGTCCGCGGTCCATACCTTTTCACCAATCTGTATCAGTGCGTGAAAATTCAGAGAAGAACGTACCATCGCTTCCATATTATTGTGTTGTGCTGCATTTCTAGCAATCATCGTCGTCACTGCTTTAAAAACTGTGCGCTAGAAAGGATGTATACCTTGGGCCCTCGGTGTCATAATAGCAAACGGGGGACCGCGACACGACCAGCGCAAGCTCAAAAGCAGCAGTGGCGCTAAATCGATTCCTGCAAAAATAAAATGGGAAAAAAGACACGGAATTGCAAACGCCTATATAAGAAGACAAGAATAAGGCATAGTAAATTATATCATTGTACTCTATTTATTGCGTTACAACTCTATTGTCGGAGAACTCCGCTAACGGAATCATGATTGGAGAGCCAAGCACAATTCAGCGCTTGCTCGGCGGTCCAACGTTTTCTCGGGTTTGTTTGGAGGAGCCCCCGGATACATTCTTTTGCCTCCTCGCTGAGGTTGTGCTTATCGTAGAATTGGTATTCGCCTAGCAGTATCATGTTTTTTAGTTCCTTGGGATCCTTGTGGTGGAAGGCAGCTCGCCGGCACAACACCAAATACAATATACAACCAAGGCTCCAAAGATCCACACTCTGGTCATACTGCAGCCCAGCTAGGATTTCAGGTGCAACGTATGCCAGGGTTCCACATCTTTGCTTCATCAATTCTCCTTCCTTCATTTGGGTAGCAAAACCCCAGTCGGCTACCCAAACGGATGTGTTGTCAGACCCATCCGAGAGGAGAAGATTATCTGGCTTTAAATCACGGTGGCAAATGTTGTGTTGGCTCAGCTGCTGGATGGTTCGCAAAATCTTTGTTACCAGTAACCGTGCTTCATTCTCTGTGTAGGCGCCCTTGTTTTTGACGTGGTGGAGCACATCACCTCCAACGGCCAGCTCTTGTACAATATAAAACTTATTGGAGGATTCGAAAAAGGCAAGCATGCTGTTGGTGTTTGGTACACCGGCCTCTGTTAATTCTCGCATGATGGAAACTTCTCGAAGGACGGCCTCTTTGGCAAACGTGCTCATATTCTTTCGCTTGATGATTTTCACGGCAAACTTTTGTTGTGGGTTATGCTTGCTGGTAGCTACAAACACGGAACCTTGACTTCCTTCCTCAATGAGCTCTCCAAGAATATAGGAATCTTCAAATCGTGGCTGGTTCCTCATTGCTAGGCGTCGTCGTAGACCAGTAAAAGGCCCAGGCTTTCGGGTGGCGATCATGGTTGTCATGGTTGTCGTGGTTGGTGGTTTGTTTCGGGACGTGAAAGTAATTTGTGATGAAAATGTGAGCCTGTATGTACTGCAGGTGTTCGATCGAATCATTCAATTGTCCGATTGATTCAATCGGAAACGTGCTTTGGAGTTGTTGATTGTTGATTCTTGTTTTGTTCAACCAGCACAGACGTGTCTAATAGTACTACTGGTAAGTCCCAGCGAATCGGGTTTCCTTATGTCCGTGCCAGTCGGGGCTGGAAATGGATTAACGCGACATGTGTGCGTCTCTTTGCAAGGCTTTGAATCTTGCTTGCTTGCTTGCTTGATTGCTTGCTTGATTGCTTGATTGCTTGATTGCTTGATTGCTTGATTGATTGCTTGATTGCTTGGTGGTCACTGTGTGGTGTCAATGACAGCTTCGGGACTGAGCAGACCACAACAACAAAGTTCAAAGTCTGCCAGCTTGGCAGAAGCTAACAACTGGCTTGTCAGGAGCTGATGAACAGCTTGCTGATGAACAAAAATGTTCAATTTCACAATGAATGCATGTGGATTGCAAGCATGTCTTAATGGGAACCAACTGAAGGCGGACACAACTGCACAAATGTCAATTCCTGTGATGGGTCATCATAGAAAAACAGAATGGAAAAAACTCACCGCCACCTCGACGCCTCCGAAGATTTGGATTGCAATCTGCACAATTAATTGTTGCATTTGTCCATCAAATGATTTAGCTTTTCATTTTGATTGTGCCATTCTCTGTCAAGTTCCAATTGTTAACTGCAGTAACAAGTTTGAACAAGTTGTGACAATCTGGTTTTTGTCAAAGTCTTTTGATTGAACACCACCAATGTGAAATTGCAATGTTGCCAATCACTTTTTTTGCGGCACCGTCCTTTGACAACTGGCCCAGATTTTTTTCTTTGACACCATGGATTGCATCCAGAGCTTTGTCCTTCCACTGATTCATGTTTTTCAACATTCAAAGCCGCATCACTGATCCGATCCACAACAGTTTGTTTGACTTCACTCATCTTGTGCAGCGCTTTTTGTTCATCCCACAAGAGTTTTGCTGCTTTGTTGGTGACACCATCCAAATGTTCTTCCATTCTGTCCTCAACTTCAGCACCCTTGTCAAGTTGCCGTCTTGTCGATGACATCTTTCAATGCTTGCATGGCTTTGTTTGTGACGGATCTGTCATTTTTTTGGTTTTGACTGTGTCAGATTGGATCTCTTCAGCCAGCAATCTTGACTGATGATGGTCTGCCAATTTTGGTTCTGCTTCCATGGGAATGGCTGCTGGCCGAACAGGTCAAATGAGACCTTAAAGCTTCTGGGAGAAGGGCTAAAAAGATCTCATCCAGATGTTCTTTGTGGGTGGGGTTCCAAGATGGCCCTAGCCCTATGTTCCCACACGCTGCAACCTGCAGCATCCATTTGCGATCTTGTTCATGGTGGATCGGCTGATGGCCTTTCTGTGAGGGCTTGCGTGAAACAACCACTTCCTTCTAATAATTGCTACATTTGCTATCTAGATATTACCATCATTCCTTAATATTCTACCTTGCAACAGATGAGAATAGTCGCGTGGAAGCAATAAAACATTTTATTGGTTTTGTCACTACAAATTGGGGCAAGAGACAGGATACCGTCCTCCGAAGCTAAGACTTCATAGTCAGTTATCAAATCTTTAACACTGATCATGTCTTCGACAACCGCCGCCGCCAACGGGACAACCGCCGCTGCCAACACTCAAGCCACCAACACAAGCAGCAATGCTGTTGTTATTCGTTCCCTTGAACCAGATGACTGTCCACAAGTCTGCGACTTGTGGGTTGCTGGACTTCAACAAACAAGGGATGCCGTTGCTCATCGTTGGATTGTTGGACGCCTGCTTTGGATATTGATGGATCGATTGGCAATCCAAGCCACATCGCCCGAAGGTCATGTTGGCCCACAGGGATCGAACTTGTTCAATTTTTGGAAAGGACAAACAGATCGGGAAATGTACGTGGCCGTGGACGCCGACAACAAAATTGTTGGGTCCGTCGGTGTGAAACGCGGTATAAAAGAAGATACGGTAGACGCGGATAGTAAATATGCATCCGTATGGATGGTTTCGGTGAGCGAGTCAAGTCGTAGATCTGGGATTGGTGTTAAACTTATGCAACAAGCAGAACAATGGGCACTCGAACAAGAAGGATGCTCAACGATGCGTCTTGTTACAGCCAATCCCATTGCACGTGTCTTCTATGAGCGATTGGGATATTGTATGAGTGAGTCGATCATGTCTGTAGCCACAGCCTTGGAAAAACCACTGTATTGATAGGAACAAAATCGCTGCGCATGAATCATCAGAGCAATTGATGAGGCCTGGCGTGAGCGTTGTCGCGTTCGCCGGGAGCTGTAAAACGCACAGAAAGACAAACTCTGTATCTGAGTTTGTTTATCATTCCAAACCCGAGATACATGGATTGTCCTTTCTACCAAAAAGGATGCTACACTAATACCTACCTAGCCATACTGAACGATTCATTCAAACTATCTAGCCACGCAGAACGCACTGTTACCTGGTCTTATCGGCCTCGTGCCTCGTGAAAAGAGCCGTGAGCATACCTCCTTCCAATTAAGTTGCAGTGGACTGTGGGGAAACCCCAAACGGCAAGAATGATTGCAGGGGTTTCTATTTGGCACTTATGATTGCAATCAAACCCAAAACCCCAATCAATCTTATTGACAGAAAACAGGCCAATTTTTGATGAAAAGAGCACACATGCTCCATAAAAAACAACAAAAACCCAGAACAACAAGTAGCATTAATTGCTATTGCAATGACATCTAAATTAGCATTCAAGATTGCAATGAGATTAATTTTAGCAATCAGATTTTAATCCAATTTAATTGGATTGCAGTCCAAAATGATTGGTGTTGGAATTGTTTCCAAGGCTAAGGCTTTGGAATCAAATTGAAAATCGCCTTCCTTTTGTTGGTGATCACAGTGCTTTCAGCTAGACATCAGCTATGCAAACACTGCACATGTTTGCATCTGTGGCAACTTCACATGTTGGGTTGGCTCTTTCATCATTGATTGACTCATCAGTGCTGGGGGTGGTCTGTTTCACACACCTATGAAATCGGGGTCTGTGTCTGCAGACACTGTAGATTTTGTTGTCAGAGTGGACAAGGAGTTGTCAGCTGGATCTGAATTGTTTTGGCCTTGTGATTCTTTTCTTTGTCTCACTGGGCACAGTTTTTGGTGGTTTGAAAAGAAAGGGTGAAATGTATGTGGTTGCTTTGACTGAGATGTCCATTCCAAGCCAACAGATGTCAAATCCGATGAAAGTTGTGGCTGCAGTTGTGTTTGGCTCTGAATGAATGGATGTGAGTTCGGGTCTGCTGTCCCCTACACTGCAACACCCTCCTTTGATTTGACGCAGAATGATCACAAATGAAAAAGATTAGCATGTGGGAACTTGGTGTCCTGATCAGCCGACAACACGGCCTGAACATTGAGATTGACAAGAAGGAGCAGAGTGGCTGTCATTGCCAGCAGTGCTGGTGTTGTCTGTTGCAGCTTCGGTGTGTTGTTAAGGTTGTTGTGAGCATGAGTTGGACAATTGGCGCATTGGTCACATGGTGCCCACAGATTTGATCCCCACACGGCTTCAGTTGCTTCCTGTTGTTCCAAAAAGCATTTGTGGAGGACATGGACATTTTCGTTGTTTTTCTGTTTGATGCCACCAAATTTGTTCACATCACATTGCATTGTCCAGAATTTGCAGCAATCACGACCCTCAGTTCAACAGACGAGTTTGCAGATGCGGTTGAGCAAGACGGTCACATCATCATTGTCCTCAATTGTCTTGCAATTGTTCATGCTTTCGAGCTTGTGTTGGAAAGATGGAGCACAGTGGTGGCCAATCAGCCCAAACAACTCACGTCTGTCAAAGGAAGGCGCTTTTGAGTCGCCTTGGAACTGCTTGAAGAGTTGGTTTTGCTCCTTGAGAGCTGACAGCATCGATTTGTCACCTGGATCGGTGGGTTCCATGAAGGTTTTTTTGTTCAGTTTTTGGTGAGGCGCCACATTTTTTGTCAGTTCTGAGTGGTTGCAGGTTTGCAGTTTCCTGTGTGTTGTCAGATGGACATCGACTTGGCAATGCATGTCGCATTCAAATTGGCATTGAACGAGGACATCGCTGGCGTTGGCATTGTTGTGGATGGATCCATTGTTGATGCGGGTGAAGCTGTTGCCCTCTTTGATCTGCCCTGCGTTGCAGTTGTTGGCCCTCATTGCTGCATTTGTGAGACTTCTTTCAGTTGATTTGGCGTGCAATGGATGGACCTGTGGGGACAGAGAGTCCTGACATTGGTGTCAGTGCTTAGATGGTGTTTGTTGTGGTGAAAGAGAGTCCTGACATGGTTGTCGGTGCTCTTGGAGTCCGTCACATGTGTTTTGCAAGGACTGGAGGATGGAGAGAGTCCCAATCTAGTTGTTGGGGCTCTTCTGAGCAGGATCCATTTGATTGGCCATGACACCTCTGTTTGTTTGCCACTCATTGAAGCTTAGGCAGGTCCCACAGATGACATGGGAGATCTCTTCATTGTTGCAGTTGTGATCCGGTGTCTGTCGGTGTTCTGGAATTGGTTTGGTCAGGGATCGATGGACCGTGGGCAAATTTCAATGCCAAAAGCTTGCACCGGAGTGAACATCCCTTCTGTTCATTGGTTTGAGCTGTGCTGTTTTGGCTCTGTAGGTGCTCGGATTGTCCTGCAGGTCCCCAGAATGGCTTCAGAATGACCTCTGGGCCATCGTGGAGGAGTGAGTCATGTGCATCGAGTCATGTGAGCCTGCTTGGAACGTGTGGTTGTTGCCTTTTTGATCCACACCTCTGTTTTGTTGTTTTGGCAAGCAGCAACGACCTGACGCTCTATGTCGTTGGTGGGGTGGGGTGGACCCCACAGCATCCACAGGTGCCGTTCGTGAGCTGTGCAGGAGAAGTTCTTGCTTTTGTTGTTGTCACGTGTTTCAACTTTTGATTTTGCTCCTGATGACTCTGCAGGCTCCAGCAGCAATTCCACTGACCACGGACAGTTTGAATGAAAGGTTGAGTCATCAACACAAACACAGGCAAAGTTGGGTTTAATTTATTTAAACTGTGATGTGCATCGCTCTGACAGAATGGATGTCAGGGGGGGGGGTATCCCTAACCCTCCAACAGCTCCAACGCCGCTTTTGATTTATTTGTTCGGAGGGATCATAGCATGGCATGGAGAGTGTCCGAAGCAAGGCTACGTCGTACAGTACGTACTAGACTAGTAGTACCAGTGCTGTCAACATGCCAACGTAACGACATGCATGCTTCCGTGTACACATGCATGATGACATCATCCAACATCGGGCATCAACTCTTTAATTAACACACTTGAAGCCAAATAATACTGCCCCTAATTGTTACCTTACTGTAGTTAGACCTAGCTAGCTAGTGCTGTCAGACAAAACGTACTATCGTACGTTGTACACTTGTACAGCACTGCATGTACATGTACTCAGTTGGCCGGCCATCCTACAATTAGCTGGCACAACAGCAGGAGTGGGGGAAGAAAAAAAAAGGATTGGAGTATCAACAACGACAATCGAACACTACTGTACTGTTAGATAATTTGATTATATACAATATATCGGTCAACTGAAGCCATCAGAGACAGAGTGTTGTCGGTGGTGATTGATTCATTGGATTGATTAACTCTGCAAATCTCCAGGGAGTCTCGGTCTACTGTACGTACAGTGTAAAGAAAGAGATCCCAAGGTAAGAGCTATTAATTCTTTCCTTTCCTATCGTTTCCATTCCTTCCTACGGCAAGTCAAACCGAACACCATTATGGAGGAATACGACTATGCGGCCATGGAAGTTGGCTTCGCCGACGACGACGACGACGAGGAGGAGGAGGAGGAGGAGGATGGCCGCGAAGAATCCATCTTGTTAAACATGGTACAAGCTTACGATTGGCCAGGAACCATGGCGAGGATTGCCTCTCATCCCGAAGGTATGGAAAAAAAATACTGTAGTTTTCTACCAGTTGGATACATTATTTTGGTGTCCCTCTTTTTTGTTTATGATTCTCACCACAAATATTATATTGGTGGTCATGTTTCACGAAACAATATTACTCATTATGAATAACGGATGACAGAAGCCCAAGCGGTGGGAGTTCATGGCCGGACGGCCTTGCACGTGGCCTGCCATCACGATGCTCCCCCATTCGTCGTGGCAGCCTTGCTGCAGGTACTGCCCAAAGCAGCCGTCATGGTGGGCACCAGTAAGATGAATCCATTGCACATTACGTGCAGCAGTTGGCATGCCTCCATCGATGTCATTCGAGTCTTGTTGGGGATGGATACGTATACGGGTAGTATGGACAGTACTGGTAGTGCCAGCAGCCATAATCCACAGCCGCCGCCGCCACCACCCGAGTTGCAAGGCTTTGTGGAAGAATCCCTCCGGATGAGGGATGTCGATGGCGATACACCCCTCCATGCGGCCTGTCGGTGTGGTGCCCCCGTGGACGTCTTGGAGATACTCCTCAAGGCCTATCCAGAAGCGGTTCAGCAACGGGATTACGAAGGATTGACGCCTCTTCTCCGATTGTGGGTCCGGTACGTCGTCATTTTGGGAGACGACGTCTTGGCCAGCATTCAAAGTCCCGCGGATGTAACCGGGCAATTGTTGGAAGCTTGGCAGAAAACGGAATTGTTGTTACGCTTTGCGTATCATCAACTCCAATTAGAAGAACAAGAACAGCAGCAGCTGGAGAATGCTGTTATTGAAGACAGCACGCCTGCTCCCTTTTCTGTGGTTCATGCCGTGGCAGCAGTGGACTGTCCTCGTCCCGTGGTCCGCATTGCCACGGTGATGTAT
>Ga0163148_10003228_pt1 | contig 18300 bp, 13 predicted proteins | sample OliLakLV19MP7P2_FD_148606 | JGI IMG/M metagenome (GOLD analysis project Ga0163148, IMG submission 148606) | Freshwater microbial mat bacterial communities from Lake Vanda, McMurdo Dry Valleys, Antarctica- Oligotrophic Lake LV.19.MP7.P2 | ecosystem: Environmental > Aquatic > Freshwater > Lake >...
GTGGGAATAGGACCTCCGGGCGATTTTTCCGTATCGAACGGCGTAGGGAACAAACCCGGGGACGAACTCGCCGTGAGCGAGCCTTCAAACACCCCGAGGAAAACGAGCCCAATCCAGGCGATTTTTGGAAAGTCTATCTCAATCATTCTTTCAGTTGGTAAAGATTTTTCCGGGCACGCTGTTGAACTCGCCGCTTCCTGGAACGAATGGATACATTCTTCGTATTTCATCAGTTAATACAATTCCGAGTCCGGGACGGTCCGGAGGCAAAACATAGCCTTCTTGAATGATAAGGCCCCCATCGATCACCTTCGAATGAAGGTCTCCGTAATCTGGCGGCACCTCGAGGATGTGCGTGTTTGGAGCGGCAAAACCGGCGTGCACGTTTTGCATCAATGAACCTCCGGCACCCCACGCATGTGTGGCAATTTTCCGCCCTCGATCGGCAAACATCTTCGCTACAGAAATAAACTCCCCAAGCCCACCTGTAAACGAAGCGTCCGGCTGCCCAATGTCAAAGCAGTCACGTTCGACGAACACCTGCCACTCATAGCACGCCGTCAAACACTCGCCACCGGCAATAGGAACAGTTGTCGCCCGGCATAGTTCAGAGTAGCCCCAAGGGTTGGTGTAGTGTAGTGGTTCCTCAAAGAACGTCAGGTCGAATGGCTCGAGTACCTTCGCCACTGCCGCGGCAATTTCCAAAGACCAAGTCGCTCCCGGACTGTTGCCCATGTGCCCATCCAGCATCAACCATGCTTCTCTACCCGCATGCTCCCTAAGAAACGAGAATTTATCGCCCTCGAAGTCAGCAGCCTCGGCCGCAGCGGATGGCATGTACCAACCCTTGGCTGGCTCAAAACTACCCGCCCCGACCTTAATGCCTCGAAAGCCCAACGAGGTGTAGTGATCAAACTTCTGCGCAAGGCGCGCTTGGGGATAGTTGCTCGGTCCTCCGGTTGCGTAACACGGAAGTCGAGCGTGCCGGGCGCCACCCAGCAACGCATGCACTGGTTGCCCGAGCAGCTTTCCCTTAAGATCCCAAAGCGCCGCCTCAATGCCATTGAGGACCGCTACGCCCAAACCGACACGACCCCAGTAATTTCCGCAATGATACATCCTGCGCCACAATTCCGGGATATCATCCACCGACTGTCCAATCAGGATCGGCTTGTAAAAATCGACAATCACAGGCACGCTTTCAGGAAAAGAGTAGCCGGCGTATGTTTCGCCAACTCCGGTAGGACCGTCCGTTAGGATTTCTATAAACGCGGCGCTCCGTAGCTTGCGCGCTTCCCGGAGAAAGGGATCGTTAGTGCAGGGCCCGGTCAGCAGCGTCGTTCTGACGTCAGTTATTTTCATAGGTCTTGGGGGAGGACATGGATGAGGCGCAATCGGCGAACCGGACTCCGGATCAGCGCGCGGGTGATAATTTCATTGCGTACAGTCGCGGAGAACTCTCCGAGGAGCCGGTAAAGATAGTTCTTATGCGAACAGTTCTGCCCGAAAGTTCCCCAAGAGTCCTTCCACTCCAGCGCACTTCAGACTCCAAGTGATCATCAGTCGGGCTAACGGCGCGGCCGTCGGCAAACCCAGCAATCGGCCTAAAGTGTTCATCGGCGACCTCTATCCTGAAGCCCTTCAGGCCGCTGCCATTGACGCCCAGTTTCGTGGGGATTCCCGCCGGTAAGGTGACCGCGGTCGACCAAAGAGAACCCGAGTCCTTGCCAACCGAAATGGCGAGTCCGCCCCAACGGTCCCGCGGAATTGTCGCAAGAGCCACCGCACCCCAATAGTGCACCGAGCGGTGGTGAAACTGCTTGCGAGTGCGGGAGGGCTGAAAGTCGGTATTTCTCCAACGACCGTGGTAGATCCAAGTCTCATCACCCACATTGAGGATGCTATTCGACTGGTTCAGTACCGTTGGAAAACTACGACCGGGAACCGGGTCGGCCGGAGAGTCCACGCTCCGGATATAGGGAACCCCTTTTACCACTTCTTCAAACTGGATGCCGTTATGGCTTAGCACTAGTCCGAGATCGCAGTCGATACCTCCTTCACCCCAATTGGGCTGACGGTTATGCCACATGCCCCAGAGTCCCACCACAACATTCCCATATGATGCTCCACCCACCCCCAAGTGCACTTGCGTGTAGTTGCCTCCGTCGCGCGGATTGGTTCCCATTCCGGAGCCCACCAGCGGCTCCGCCACTTTGAATGAAGGCGCAGGTTCGGGCAGCCAGGTGTCGAAGTCGGGGGAAATCCAAGCATATCCTGTTCGTCCCTGAGGCCGCTCGCCTTCGCCCCGTCCCCAACTCTGCGCATTAACCACATAATTGCCACCATGCTTGTAGAGTCCACCGATCTCGCCGAAACTCTTTCCGGTGACGTCATTCGCTAAGCGAGTCCAGCGAAGGCCGTCTGGACTTACGGCGGCGCCAATTCGAGAGATCTTGAGTTCCGTGTCCTGAAAGCCAAAAGCCATTTTGTACCGTTGTTCCGGCCGAGGTTCTTCATCGTCCCGGATAACTGTAACGCAGTTACTTCCTCTGGCTGGATCAGGTCCAATCGCGATAATGTTATTTCGACGATTGCCCCGCCATTCCACTTGACCCAGGTCCGGTCGGGTCCAGCTCAATCCATCGCTACTCTCAGCGTAACAAATAGGACTGATACCGAATTCACCGTCGATCTGACCGTTGTCGGTCGGAATCGAATGAAACGCATAGTACCACATCCGAAACCGTCCGTTTTCACGTATGACCGTGCCGTTAAAGTGTACAGCCTTGCTGTCAGGCGCGTCCGGATTGGTCGAAGGCACCAAGACCGGATCACGTCGGACGTTCGGCTTCGTTAGGTGCAAGGTAAGGTCCAACATCATGGGAAATGCCTTGGCATCGACAGCCAGCAGCAATGCTTCCTGCGATGCGGGTGACCCCGCCATTGGCAGTCGATAAAATCTGTCAGTCGGACGAGTTGCACCGGCGGAAGCGACGAGAGCCGAAAGGAGGAAGTAGCCGACGTTGCCTATGCAGCGTGCGGACGTGATTTTCGATAGCGGAGGGATCTTCATAATGTTGGAGGGAACGTACGGCGACCTGGTATGCTAATCATTGCGATTTTAAAATGACTCTGAATATCACGAACCAAGTCTAGGATCTCATGCCTGCCGAATATGCGTGAACTAAACCACTCGAATTCAGTTGCAGGCCGTCGTGGTAAACGAATTCGGGCTCAGATAAGAAAATTTTTCTTCGGTAGGCTTCGCAGCAAATCCAGGGCGTTGTCGTACAGAATTGCTTGCCGCTCGACTGAGGAAATTTCGGCGGTTTCGATCCGGGCCTTTTGGGTGGCTGCAGAATAAAGCGGCGTGTCGGTGCCGAAGAGAAGCCGATCCACGCCAATTTCGGCCACGGCCCACTCAATGATTCTGGAAAAGATCGATCGTGCCGACGATGTATCTACCCAAACATTATTTGCTTCACTTTGTCTAATCGCGTGAACCTGCCTGGTGGCCACTCCGTCACTGCTATTCCCCAAGTGAGCGAGGATCGTGCGGGTCTTGGGATAACGGTTGGCAAACGGGATGAAGTCTTCAGGAAAGCTGCCGGGATCTCCGCTATGCGTTAGAATGAGTGCCTCCTGAGCCGACGCGAAATCGTAGACCGCATCTCCGTATGTTCGAATCTCATAGTCCTGCCGGTGCGGGTGAAGTTTAATTCCACAACAACGCTCGTGACGCATCAAGGCCTCAACCTGATTGTACGTTTCCTTCCGCCGAGGGTCGAGCACCGCCCAAAAGAGAATGCCTTCAGTTTTCTCAGCCGCATTCCGGGCGTCATCATTCCCACGAAGAGGATCTCCTCCATAGGGCATGAACGCACGTAGTGCTGAAACGATCGTCAGCCGGATATCGGCTGCCTGCGCCCGACGCTGAACTACACCGATGTCACCGCTGAAGAGAAATCCCGAGTGAGAGTCCTTTCCTCGACCATCCTCGTACGAACCAAAGTGGCCATGAACGTCGATAGCAGTCATGTTGGTCATTCCGCCAGTTTCGCAGCGGAGCCAGAGCCAACTCGAGCGGCAGTCCGAAGATGAAACGCCTCAAGCCTGCGAAGGCATTCTTCGTAATCTGCGTCAGTGAATGACTGATACGGAGACAGCAGCCGAAGCGGCATTTGCAGTCCACCCATGCGTCCGATCAGTTTGTCATAAGCACCGTCGATCCGGCCCATTGCCAGTAGATCGCCAAACACGCTGAATAGCATATCGTGAAAGTAGTGCTGCCACTTATAGAGCTCACCGGAGTTCCCCTCGGAACCAGCGAGAAACAATGCCTTCGTCGCCTCGGGCTCCATCGCTGCGAAAGAGGAGAGTAGCGAGCACTCACCATAGTGACATCCATGCGGATAGTTTTCTTCACCGAAGAAGTGCTGCAAGTCCGGCGCGTGCAACATCAAGTCCGCCGCCCGCTGCAGACCGCCGCCTGTATTTTTAGTGGCAACCAAGTTGGGTACCTTGTCGGCCAACCGACGATAATCTTTGCCTGAGAGCACGCGCTTTACTCTGGGAAGATTATAGTGGAGAAAGGACGCGCTTGGGAATGTTTCGCACACGTCCTTGAAGAATGACTCTACCTCCGTGTCATTCAGGATACCCCACGATGGAAGAGAAATCTGAAAGCTCCGAACACCTCGCTCAAAGGCGAAGCCGATCCTCTCCACAATAGTGGCCGTCGACAAACCAATGACGCCCACCATGGGCGGCGCTTTTGTTCTTCCGAGTTCTATGCAAAAGACCTCAACGATGTCCTTGAATTTTTCATTGGTGATCGCATAACCCTCTCCGGCAGTGCCGAAAATATATAAATCATTGAATCCTTTGTCTTGGAGAGAACGAATCTCATCAATGAAAGTACTTTCGATCATCTCATTGCGATCATTCCAAGGAATTTCACAGGATACCAAGATGGTTTTACGGCAACGGGCCATGGGGAACGACAGTCGATTGGAGGTTTACTTGGGCAGAGAAAATGCAATGTAGAGATCCTCGGAAGGAGACCCGAGTTTGCCACCACCGCAGGCGATGACCACGTACTGCCGACCGGCAGCGGAATAGGTTGCGGGTGTCGCATAGCCAGCGGCAGGCAACGTGTACTCCCAGAGCACCTTTCCAGACTGCCGATCGAACGCGCGTATCCGTCTGTCTGGCGTTCCTGCGATAAATACGAGCCCCCCGGCTGTGACAATGGGACCGCCGTAATTGCTTGTGCCGGTAACCGGAACGCCCCGAGCGGTCAATTCTTCGACTTCTCCTAGCGGTACTCGCCAGAGGTACTCACCGGTATTGAGATTGATCGCATTTAGTGTACCCCATGGGGGTTTGACTGCCGGATATCCCTGTATATCGACCCAACGTTCAAAAACGTGACCGTAGGGCGAACCGGCGGAAACCGAGGGCTTGAAACCGCGGGGCGCGGCAGGCTGGTCGCGCCCGCGCACGTCTCCCTCCGGATCCAAAAGGTAGTCAGCCAACAAGACCCGTTCAGTTTCGGGCAGGAAACGGAAACTGGGCATCAGCCCGCGACCATTGGTCACTGCGGTCAGCACATCCTCGCGGCTCACTCTTCCGGACAAAGTGAGCAGCGAAGGAATGGCCTGCTGAGAATTCCCCGCCCGATCGACTCCATGGCAGCCGGCACAGAGCTGGACATACCGGGCCGCTCCCGGAGCCCTTAGCCCTCCACCGTCCAGTCGGGTGTCCACCAGTGTGAGGATCCCGGGCGAATCGGAGCCGTTGACCACCATCACGCCGTCAGGATCAACGGCCGCACCACCCCACTCCGCTCCGCCGTCCTGACCCGGTGACACAATCGTGCCTTCGACACTCGGCGGTTGGTAGAGGGCCGACGGCCGCAGGTTGACGAATCGATGAAGCGCGTGGCGATGGCCCTCGGGTGTCAGCATCGTCAGGTCGTCATAGGACACCGCTTGCCGGGCAAACGGTGCCGGTCTAACTGGCACGGGTTGAGTCGGCCACGCAAATTCCCCCTCCAGGTTCGACGGTGGAACCGCACGTTCCTCGATCGGAAACAACGGCTCTCCCGTTTCTCGGTGAAAGACGAAAACGTGGCCGGATTTGGTCGTCTGCGAAACCGCCGGCACCCGCCGGCCGTCCCGAATCACGGTATGAAGTGTGGGCGGTGCAGGCAGATCACGATCCCAGAGATCATGGCGCACGATCTGATAATGCCAAACCCGTTTCCCCGTTCGGGCATCCAAGCAGAGGAGCGAATTGGAAAAGAGGTTTTCGCCCAGACGATCCCCGCCCCAGAAATCATAGGAGGCGGAGCCGGTGGGCACATAGACCAGCCCGCGTTCAGTATCCAAAGCCATACCGGCCCAGCAATTCGCTCCACCGGCGCTTTTCCAAGCTTCTGGTGGCCAGGTTTCGTATCCGTACTCACCCGGCTGCGGTATCGTGTGAAACGTCCAGACCCGTTCGCCAGTTCGGACATTGAAAGCGAGCACATGCCCCGGCGCGGCGCCCGCCACCTCGGAGGTTCGCGTGGACAAGATGTAAAGATCCTCAAAGATCACGCCGGGCGTTCCGGAACCCACCGGACCATCTTCTCCGCCCGGGAACAGAGGACGACTGAAGTCAACGGCACCTCGTTCGCCAAACGAGTCGACTAGTCGCCCCGAATCTGCCTCGACGGCGTAGAGATAACGATCATGCGCAAACAGGATCCGGCGACCATCCGATCCGGACCAGATCGCCACTCCGCGCTGGCGTGGATCGCTGTTCAACGAACGACCGTCGAGTCGCGGATCGAATCTCCATCTCTCTCTCCCATTTGTAGCATCCAGCGCCACCAGCACCTGAGTAGCCGTGGTGGCGTAAAGCACGCCATCCACAACCAATGGATTGCACTGAATCTGAGTGCGGCCGGTGGCGGAACCGCCCTGATAGATCCAAGCAACTTCTAACCTGCGCACGTTTCCCTCGTTGATCTGATCAAGCGGGGAGTAATGGGACCTACCCTCATCACCGAGATAATGCGCCCAATCGCTATGCTTACCCTCTGAACCGAGCGGAAGAAAGCAGCCCATGAGAATGCACAACAGAACATGAATAATTTCCGTCGCACACTTCATCTCAATGCTACCTCAGAATCCTTTTGAGAGATGAGATCAGAAGCGGGCATTAACACCAGCTGTGTAGATTACACCCGCTCGCAGGTACGTCCAATGCAGCCCGTTTGCTGTAAGCAATGCGGAATTAGGCTCATTGGTGAGATTCGAGATATCAAAGTAAACGTCATACCGCTTATTGATGCTGTACTGCATTTTTAGATCGATGAACTTTCTTTCTCGTTGATAGAAATCAACGCCACTTGCGGTTCCCCAGTACGATTGTGAACGCCAGTTATACATCGCTCTGACCGCCCATCCATACTTCACGTAGGAAATGCCGGCATTGGCCGACCGGGGAGTGAGAAATGGCAGCTTTTTGGATACCGCCAAAGAACCGAAGTCACCCAACGTCCCCGTATAAGTGTAGTTCGCGAAAGTGCCCAAGCCGCTGAGTGCGCCCGGGAGAAATGCGAATTCTTGCTGGTAATTCAATTCAAAACCACGAATGCGGGCACGCCCGGTATTCTGGGCTTTGGTCAATGCAAAACCGGCGTATCGCGTATCCCCATCCAGGCCATCGGCGCCGAGGATCGTCGTAAAGGTGCGGAAATAGTCCTTAATCTCCTTGAGAAAAACCGACGCTCCAAGTTTCCCAACCGGCTCAAAATATTTTTCTATGCTAACCTCGAAGTTATCCGAATAGTAGGGCTTGAGTTCCGGATTACCGACCGAGACCGAACGATTCTCAAAATTCTCTGTCAATGTGGGAGTAATATTCCCAACTGGCGGCCGGGAAATGCTCTTGTTGTAACTTGCCCTCGCTAAGAGGCCATCTGCCGGCTCGTAGACGAAATGAATTCCGGGAAAGACATTGACGTAATTCGAGCTTGCGGTCCGCTGTCCAACAAAGGAGCGCTTGGCGCGCTCGAGGTTTGCCGATTTCACGGCGGGATCTATGCTAGCGCCCCCGACACTGTTTCCTCCCCAAGTCGCTGTTGAGTTTCTAACCCAGGCAGTTCCGTCGACCTCCGTACTTTCGACACGAAGACCCGACAGAATCCGCAATTTGCCAAAATCAACGTGCCCAGAAATGTAGGCCGCGGAGATTGTTTCACTTAACTCCGTATTAGAACCTAAAGATCCGTTGTACTGGTTGTAAACATCCGCAGCCGTCTGCACCCACTGGTTCTTTTTTGAAGCGTAAGGATCATCGGCGCGTCCGCTAAAGGGTGCCTGCATGAAAGGAAATGGACCATAGTTCGCGCTCGTTAGGTACATCGGCGTGGTGGGGAAGTTGCTCATAAGTTCATCCCCTGAGTTCACCTGACCATCGGGGCCAACATAGGTATAGTGGTCAATCGGACTGAGCGTCTTCCGCTCTGAGCGATTGAACTTAAGTCCTGTCTTGATGTACGTCGGCACCGCTGTCTCAAAGTTCTTCGTGAAGTCGCCACGCAGGCCGATCAGTCGATCCGGGCGTTTAGGGTACGTGTTGAAGAGCGAACCTACCGTATAGCTGGACGGAACACTGATCGAAGGCCCAGCAGTCTGGGTCATCACCGGCTCGCTGGGATCGGTGTTCCGGCGGTCAAATGATAGTCCAATGTTTCGAGCGGTCCCGTTGAAGCGGGCAAAGATCGTATTCTCGTTGTGGGCGTATGAGGCATTGGCCCGCAAACTCAGCGTCGCTGACCGGTTGAAGAGCTTATGCTCGCTACCCAACGTCCCACCCACGTTGTAAAAGCGCAACGTCGAGGTGAAGCTTTGCAGATCCGAGGTGACTGTGCTGCTTGGGAGAAGGGTGGCGAATGCCGTCGTGCTGCCGGGGGTGAAATCAGCCGCCAACGCATTCGACTTGCCGAAAAAGGCACGGTATGCCTCTTGTGTCTGAGTCCTGGCATTGTGGAAAAGGTTAAGAAAAACATAGGAGTCTTCGCTAAGCTTGTACTCAAAGTTGGACCCAAGGTTGCGCTGTTCTACAGGCGAAACATAGTCACCAGCCCCGAAGACTCGTTGCAGTGGGTTGGGCCCGTTAGCATCTACCCAAGCTCCAGGGAGGGCGAAATTTATACTTCCTGTCTCTTCTTGGAAGACGGTATTCCGAATGTAGCTGGCGTCGATCCTGACACCCAGATTCTTCTCTTTCCCTAATACGCCGTAAACGTCGGAATAGGACAGCGAGATATTGTCCAATCCGGCATTGTTTTTGAAAGGGGAATTGTTAAGTTCGCGATCCGTATAGTTCGTCCCAACGCTCAAACTAGCGCGACGCCCCGGCTGATCAAATGCCCGCTTGGTTATCAAATTGATATAGCCGGCAATTGCATTAGCATCCTGATCGGGTGTGGGTGCCTTGACCAACTCGACCTGACTTAGGTTGGCTGTGCCCCACTGCTGAATCTGATAAGCACGGCTGATTGACGATCCGCTCGCTTGCGTTTGACCGTCGACCAACAGGGTTGAGAAGTCCGCCCCCATGCCGCGAATATAAACCGATGTTGCTTCACCGGCAATGAAGTCCACCGACACACCAGCGACCCGCTGCAAGAGATCGCCGGGATTGGCAGATGCATTGCCGTATGCGTTGGTCGCCATCACCGTCTTGGGATTCGGCGCATACCTCTGTGCCTGAAGAGCCAGCGAGTTTTCCTCACGCAGTCCCTGAACTGTAAACGCATCAAGAGCGTAAACAGTGGAAGAAAGGCCGATGTCGCGGCTCAAAGTTTGTCCAGAATTCACCCTAACCTCAACGCGGCTGGTGGTTAATCCGGCGTAGGAAACGACTAATGTGTAACTCCCAGATGGAACCGACAGCAGAAAGCTTCCGTCCGAGGCTGTTAAAGTATTGAGATTCCTGCCTTCAATTTGCACGAAGGCGTTGCCCAAGAAGAGATTGGTCGCCTCATTCTTTACCCGACCGATGATGAATCCGTTAACGGAACCCGGATCTAAGGACGAAGAGGGGGCAGCTTGTGCAAGTGAATCACAAACAAATAGGCTGCCAACAGGAAGTGAGGCTCCGAACGCCAAACACGACAACAAGGCTTTGTGGTGCAAAACAGGCATGGTGTGTTCTTAGGGTTGTTGAGGTATACTTTGCCGAACGCGTGAATGCACGAGTAGCATTCGCATTTCGTCAAGTTAAAACCGCAAAAAAATTCGGCGGCTGTCGTTTTAATTCCTTTGCCGTTCATTATGCCACCAGCGAAGGTCCATCGAACCGTAATCTGCAATGCCGGCGAGGTCGTCTCGTCCGTCGCCATCTAAATCGACCACAACGACTTGGTTTACATTTGGCCACTTATCACGGACAACGTGCTTTAGCCAACGTGCAGCAGGATTGCCTGAGTTCTGGAACCACGACAACTCCCCGGGCATGTAGCCGATGGCTGCGATATCGGGATTACCATCGCCATTGAAGTCACCAACAGCGACATCTGTCACCGACTCAAGTTCACCGACCATTCGTTTTTTCCATTGGATCCGCCCCTCGGCGAGTCCCGCATTCTCATACCAGACCACCGCCCCGTTTCGCCGACCAAAACCACCCCAAGCTAGGATGATATCGATTCGACCATCCTTGTTGATATCGAACAGCTTAGCAAAGGCGGGTTCTCGTGGACCCGGTGTCAAGTCGACAACATTTCGACCCCACGGTTGGGTGATTGGATCCGTAGGCGGGGAATACCAAATCAGGGCTCGAGAGGTGCCGCTGGTGGTAAACAGATCCGGACGTCCATCCCCGTCGATGTCACCGGCCACCACACAGGATGCCAAGGGAAAGCCGCCGTCGATCGTCCATCCCTGCCACTCTTCAACCGTCTTTGATCCCGGATTCTTAAACCACCTAAAACAGTTACCCATCCGCCAGCCTGCAGCAGCGACATCGGCCCAGCCGTCACCATCGAAGTCGGCAATTGTGACGTCGACCGCACCCAACATATTCCCTTTCGCGACGAAGTGCTTGCGCCATAGATCACCCCGCCGCAGCGCCGCCGCACCGGGGTTCTCGTACCAAAGGATATCACCCAGGTGGTTGTCCACGATCACCAGATCGGCCCATCCATCCTTGTTCAGATCTGCTAGGGTGTGACGTTCCAACCGCCGCTGAAGATCGTTCTTGGTAATAAAGTGTTTAGAAAACTGGCCACCACCTTCATTCCGAAACCAATAAATGTGACTGTGCCGAATTCCTGGCCCCCGGGAAACCGCGGGCAGATTGTTGCCTTGACCCGGAGGTTCTGCCACCACCGGTTCCCCCTCAAGAGGCTCGGTTTGGACAAAACCCGCCGTGTCAGCTGCCGTCAGGTCAGTCAGACCATCGCCGTCTACATCAAATGCCTGCAGCCCAAACCCATAAGAAAAGTCGTTCCAAATCAGATGCTCTGTGAAAACTAACGGGGCAGGAGATTCCGCCGACTTCAGCAGATCCGAACTAGAGGTAAAGAGCATGAGGCTGACACCAACGGCTCTGAGCAGATGCGATCGTCGCCTACTCCCAGACATTTTTGAATATAGCATAACAAGTTTTCTATCAAGAATTTACGTTACAATCTTTGAAAGGAATATTCCGCAAAACCGCATTCCTAACACTATCCGTGTCCGCTTCGATTTCCAGCTGACTTCAAAGCAGCAAATGTCCGTTAAGTCATGTGCCCTTAGGTTATTAATAATCAATTATTTATAGTCATTGGCATGCCCAAGGCCACGTGTTTGCTGGATGGATCTTGCTGGTTTAACTCCGACATGTCAACTCGGACCGACGCATGTATGCACGGGAAGTCTAAACCCTGAAATGACCCGCTCTGAATCCCACTGGTCTTCCCTAGATTGAGGTAATCACATTTACATTGCATTAAAATGGGTATAATGAGTTCCTTCCCTTTCAGCTTGTCGAATGACGTATACGTCCCCATCCCTATGCTCAATGAAACGGATCAACTCCGATGTTGCCTACGATTATGTGAGGACAAAAATTCTCAATGGAACATTCCCCCCCGGTCGTTCACTTATGACCAACGAACTTGCACAGGAGATCGGAATTAGCCGAACACCAGTGAAAGACGCCCTTCGCCAATTGGAGACGGACGGCCTCGTAGTCGTCCAAACTCGCGTGGGTGCCAAAGTTCGCGCCATGGAGCAGAACGAGTTTCGCGAGCTCTGCGAATTGCGGCTCGCCCTTGAGGGCTACGCCGCGGGCCTGGCAGCGCGCAACCGGACGCGGGCGGACCTTTTGGAGATCGACGGTGCGCTGCAGTTGATGATCCTTCTAATGAAAGAAGTCAATGTCGAGAGCGACGCACTATTCAGTGAAGTACTTCACAACGATGTTCGCTTTCACGTGACAATTCTCTCCGCGGGCAAGAACGAAACGATCAAGTCCCAGATCCTGCGACTTCATGTGATTAATCGCGTAATGTCCCGCGGGACGCCCATTTCGATCCAAGGGAGCAACTGGTTTGCCCGGCTTAAGGAAACGATCGACAGCCATACCTCCATTTACGAAGCGATCGTGGCCGGAGACGAAGTCAATGCCCGGGGACGGATGGAACAGCATATCCAAGAGGTGATTGACGAGCACTTCCTCCTCGCCAAGCAACCCAACGTCGTCGGCATCCGGGAACTGACGGATGAGGAGATGAACTATATGGCGTTGATCCCCCGCTGAGATTTCCGCCGGAATCGTCAACGTAACCGTGCACCAATTGTCCGCCAGATTGCGCTTTAGTTGCGTTCTGTTCGTTATCGGCGGTTTCGGTCCCATCGCCATGTCGCCGCTCGCAACTGCGGCGGAGACCGCGGTCCCCCCGATCACCTCCCAGCAACTGCGGTTTTGGCTGAGCCCAATCTGGCTGGGTCACCGGATCGACGAGGAGCCCGTGCTGTTCATCCGCAACTCCGGAAGCGACAGAGCCCGTGCATCTCTCATCTTCCCACCTTCGGCCGTCCTGAGCCTGCGCAATCCGGCCGGGACCGTGACCTATGTCGAAGGTCGGGACTACCTACTGACTCCGGGAACCCGTGAGCTGGTCCTGACCGCCTCAACGACCATCCCCTTTCTCGAATCCGCGGAACTACGCCGACCGGCAAACTCCCAAAAATACAATCTACCCCACCGCGACGGATCGGGCGACATCCTCTTCGGTTCGACCCATGAGTACCACGATCTGCAGACTTGGGTAACCTACACCTGCGATACCAAGCGATGGACGGGACCGCTTCCCGGGTACGCCGGTCCGCTGCTTACCCGAAGCGCCCGAAAACTTCGGGAAGCGGATCGCTTCTCCATTGCCCTGATCGGCGACAGCATTTCCGCCGGATGCAACGCATCTGGCTGGGCCGGGGTCCCCCCGCATCAGCCCCCCTATCCGGAACTACTACGCCGGGCTCTTGAGCTCGACGGCGGAAGAAAGGTCACACTGACCAACTTCTCCCTCGGCGGATCCGACTCCGTCCGGGCACTTGCCAAAGCAGAGGAAATCTCCGCCATCAGGCCGGACCTACTGATCATCGCGTTCGGAATGAACGACGCCCTGAAACGACCCCGGAACGACTACCGGGACCGGATCAAGGCGCTGGTTGATCGTATCCGAACCAGCAATTCGGATTGCGAGGTCATACTTGTTGCCTCGATGCTTGGCAATCGAGACTGGGCCTCACTCAACTATGAACTCTTCTTTGAGTATCGGGAGGCGCTTTTCGAACTCCAAGGCGATGGTGTTGCGGTGGCCGATCTGACGTCGATTTGGGAGGAGCTCCTGCGTTCAAAGAGCTACTGGGATCTCACCGGAAACGGAGTGAACCACCCCAACGATTTCGGGCACCGCCTCTACACTCAGACCCTCCTGACCCTGCTTCTGCCCGCTTTCCCCTGACGTTCGCCGCCACCGTCGAAACCCAAGCCCACAGTTTTCAAATCGCCCCACGAACTTCCTGTCCATGAACTTCAATTTCGCCGCCAGATTTGCCCTCGCATTTGTGATCACCGGGCTTCCTCTTCGCTCGGCCTCCGGCCCATTGGCGATCGGCCACCAATGGCAGCTCCTCCTCGATCAGTCCCTCGTCGCCAGTAGCAGCGGGCTCCAATTCGTGCAACACGCGCCCGTGTCCGGCGGCGTGGTCCTCCGCGCCGAAAGACCTTGGGAAGGGAATGTCCTCTACATGAGTTCGGTAATCTATCTGGATGGCCACTACCGGATGATCTATCGTGCAGGGAGTGTTCTCTGCTTGGCGCTGAGTTCCGACGGCATCGTCTGGGAACGACCCTCCCTGGGCCTGATCGAACATGCCGGATCGAAGGACAACAACATCATCGCGGATGATCGCGGGCAAAGTATCGGCATGGGGCTGTCATTCCTCGATCCGCGTCCGGACACCCCCCATGACGAACGCATCAAGATTCTGATCTGGAGAGACGATAAACGCTACTATCACTATCCCCTCGACAATCAGGCGGGGGCCCGTCCCCTCTCCACAACCTGGCGCCAAGGCGTTCGCACGGTGATTCTCGGATCCGCCGACGGCCGCCGATTCCGGGAACTCCCCATAACCACGGACTTAAAAAGCGACCTGCCCAATGCCTACGATGGAGGCAGCGTTTTCTGGTCTGCGGAGGAACAACTCTTCGTCGGATACTTTCGGTGGTGGAACGAGAATCCCCGCCCGCATTCCCGACTCCTCCAGGACCAAGGAATCATCACGGGCGCTGGCGTGCGCTCGATCTTCCGCAGCACGTCAAAAGACCTGCGCCACTGGTCCCCCGAGGTACCGATGAGTTTCGGGGACGCTCCGGACGAACATCTCTACGAAAGCAGCACCCATCCCTACTTTCGCGCACCTCACCTTTACGTCGCGCTGGCCAATCGCTTCAATCCGGGCAGGCGGTCGCTAACTCCGGAAGAGGAAAAAGCGCTCAACATTGCCAGCATAACCAGCTCTTCGGGGCGTCGGTTCACGTTTGCCAGTGACAACAACGACCTGGTGCTGATGACGACGAAGGCCGGCCGGACTGTCTATGTTCGTCCGTTCCTCGAAGCGTTCATGCGGCCCGGCCCCAATCCGGCAAACTGGACGTCCCGCTGCAACTACGCGCCTCAACATGGTGGATTATTCCCCACCGCGCCCTACGAAATGTCATTCTTGGTCACACGCCAGCACTACCAGCCAGCAAATCACATCGAGCGGATGGTGTTGAGAACCGATGGTTTTGCATCCATGCGCGCGCCCTATGCTGGCGGCGAATTCCTCACCCACCCTCTGCTCTGCCCGGGAGGCAGGCTCGAAGTGAATTTCTCCACCAGCGGGATCGGCGAGCTCCAGGTGGAGGTTCAGGAGGATGATGGCACTCCGATCACCGGATTCACGCTGACGGATTGTCCGCCCATGATCGGCGACCGGATTGCCGGCATTCTCCGCTGGACCGCGGGAGACTCTTTGCAAGTCCTCAAAGGTCGTTCCGTCCGGCTGCGTTTCCGATTGACGGACGCCGACGTTTACTCGTTCCGGTTCGCCGAACCCGGGAACTGAGCGGACCGGTCGGACCTCTCCCGCAGCGGTTCGGTCGGCCGCGCAATCCGCCGCTCTGCTCAATCGACCGGAACCAGACCCGCTCGAAACGGCTCCGCCGGTAGGCCGCCGATTTCATAGAGAGACGCCGGCGGATTGTTGGCCCAGGCATAACGCACCAACACAGGCTCTTCGACCGCCTGGGAGCTCACCACCACCTGATTACCCTCAATCCGTGCTTCTGCGGCGACATAGCGGCGGTCGATACCGGCTATCTCAAACCCCACCAATCGACCGCGGGCCTCGAGTCCCGACTCGGCATGAGCAAATTCCACATGAAGACGAGAGCCCATTCGTTCGATACGATGGTAACGTGGACCGCTATCGTCGATCATTCGCCCATAGGTTTTCGCTTTCGCAATTAAGGCCAGGCGGATACCGACGTCCTGTTTGTTGTAAGGATGGACGTTGTGTGCACTTCCTATATCAATTGTGACTGCCTGACCCGTTGCGGGAAGGGCCAGCGCCTGCGACTGGGCCTCCCGCAATTGCGCCCAAGTGACCCCGGTTGGATCCTTGGGCTCGTAATTGGGTGCCTGCACCCAATAGAACGGAAGAGATTCCTTTCGGAACGCGGACCGCCAATCCCTGATCAACGCCGGAAACAGCTTTCGGTACTCTTCGGCCCGTGAGGCGTTGCTTTCTCCTTGGTACCATAGGATACCCCGGAGCGCATAGGGCAGAAGCGGCGACAGCATGCCGTGGTAGAGACCCGACGGCCTCGCAAAGTGGCCCGGTCCGACCACCAGTGCCGGGGGTCTCGCCGGGGGCACGTTGCCATCCCGGACCCTGGCCGCACGAGCGACGGACTCTTTCCAATTTGCAAGTTCGAGTTCATAGGCAAGAACCTTGGCCGGGTCGGCTCGCTCAAGCATCCGCCGCGTTTTTCAATCAATGACACCAGCGGAGGGTTAATTACGCTACAAGGGAGGCGGGCTGGTTGATGGTGGTTTTGTGTTTTCTCGCGGTTGATGTTCTCTGCAGATTCTCGCGACGGCGGAGCAGACGCTGCGTGTGTTGCTTGGTCAATCGTTCCTTCACGATTTTACTGCGCAACCCCTGATGGGCCTGCTGGGGAGTGACGTAATCGATGCCCGAATGGTAGTGCTCGTTATTGTACCAGTCGAAGTAGCGATCAAAATAGGGATCGGCTTGGGCCTTGTCCAAGAATTGACCAGGATACTCCGGCGCTCGTTTCACCGTGCTGAACGCTGACTCGATGAAGGGATTATCGTTGGGCGTCCGCGGGCGAGCGAACAACTGAGGCATCCCGTGCTCTTCACACAGTCGCTTGATCGGCTTGGCTTTCATCTGGCGACCACGGTCGTTGATCAGTTCAGGGCGCTGGTCCTCCGGCAGGTCGAGGATGTTCTCCTGCACCAGGCCGCCCTCAAGCAGCAGGCGCGCCTCCTCCGCGGTCTGCACCCAACTGATTCGCCACTGGAGGGCTTTGCGCGAAAACTCATCGAGCAGGACGTAGAGGTACAGATAGAGCCCTCGCTCAAAAGTGAGCAGGTAGCTGATGTCCCAGCACCAACGTTGGTTCGGGCCGGTCAGTTCCTTGCGCACCGGCGCCAGCGAGCGGCCGTTGTGCGTGCCGGTGCCGCCTCGGGCCGTCATCAGGTCGCGCGCTTTGAGCACGCGGTAGACCGTGGAAAAGCAAGCAAAGAAAAGCCCTTGCTCCCACGCGGTCACAGCCAGGATGCGATGGGACAGATCGACGTATTCCTGCTGCTGAGCCATCGCCGCGATTTGCTCGATTTCCTCGGGCAGCAACCGATGCAGCGCCGCCTTGGGCCCAGGGGCGGCGTCCACCAGGTCGTGTCCGTCGCGGGCTCGCTGCTGCCAACGCAGGACGCGGGGATAGGCAATCACCAGCAGCGCACAGGTGCGGCGGGCGGAAACCCCGGAGGCTTGGGAGGTCGCAATCACGTCGAGGATTTGCTGTTTGATCGAGGCCTGAAGCCAGGCTCCCGTTATCGGTCCCACGAAACCCCATTCGTTTTTTTTCGCAGGATCGCCAGCTCGACCGAAAGATCGGCCAGCGTGCGCTCCTTTTCGACCAGTTCCAGTTTGAGCACCTCGTAGGCCGCTGCGGCCACGGAACTCGGCTTGCGCCCGGGTTTGACGCTGAGGCGCTCCAGTGCGCCGTCCTTCACCTGCTGGCGGATCCGGGCCAGATCGGTCGAATACAGGCCTTCCCGACGAAGGAGTTCGCCGATGGGTTTATCACTATGCTGCGCTTCCAGGAAAATCTGGAATTTTTTCTCAGCGGTGATGAACCGTCGTTTCTTGGTGGTACTAACGTTGGTCGGCACGTTCGAGGTGTTGCTACTGTTCATTGGTTTTGATGCCGCCCGAGGTGAGGCCCTGGCGTCGGTCGCCCTACGGGCTCCCTTCGCCAGGGCCTCACCTCGCATCTTGTAGCGTAATTGAACCCGTCCGTGATGTCATCAACTCAGAAACGGGGGGTTACGATGACAAAAAAGGGAGCCGTCGGGGAAGTGATAGTGCTTCAGAGCTGGTTGCGTCCAGCCCTGACTGAGGTGGGGGCGAACAAAGACTACGAAAAATTCCGTGACCAGCTTGAGGCGGT
>Ga0163148_10003233_pt1 | contig 18266 bp, 11 predicted proteins | sample OliLakLV19MP7P2_FD_148606 | JGI IMG/M metagenome (GOLD analysis project Ga0163148, IMG submission 148606) | Freshwater microbial mat bacterial communities from Lake Vanda, McMurdo Dry Valleys, Antarctica- Oligotrophic Lake LV.19.MP7.P2 | ecosystem: Environmental > Aquatic > Freshwater > Lake >...
GCCTGGATCCGCGGGCGTTGGAGGGCTGGACGGATGAAGCGGTGGCGGCCCGGTGGCTGGTGGTCTACGCGCCGGATCATGATGCTGAAGGCCATCCCGTGGTGGCGCCGCCGGAACTGATCGCAGTCCGGGCGTCGGATGCGGAGTGGGTGGCCCTCCGCCGTCGCCGCCTGGGCGACCTGGGTTGGTTCATGAAGGCGTTGAAGGAGCCGATCGCCCGGCGCGCCAACCGGGAAGACGACGTGACCGGCCACTTCTGGGAGGGTCGCTTCCGCAGCACCGCGCTGCTCGACGAGGCGGCGGTGATCGCTTGCATGGCGTATGTCGATCTCAATCCCATCCGCGCGCGCGTGGCGGCGACTCCAGAGGACAGCGCGCACACGTCCATCCAGGACCGGATCCACGCCCGGCAGTATCACCTGGCGTCGATTGGCGCGGCCGCGCAACCGCCCGAGCGGGCGCGCCATTTGTTCAGCCGCCTCGCCCCACCGCTCCAGCCGCGGCACGCCGAGGATGGCCTCTGGCTGTGGACGTTCTCCCGCCCAGGCGATGAGCGCCTGCGTGCGCTGATGAGCGCCGATGCCTACCTATGCTTGGTCGATGCCAGTGGGCGCATCGTCCGCACCGGCAAGCGTGGGCACATCGATCCGCAGGTGACCGCCGTGCTGGATCGCCTGCAGTTGGATGCGGATGCCTGGCTATCGACGATGTTGTCCGGCGGACAGATGCGTGGAACGGGCCTGGGCCGGGTGACCGCGCGTGCGGTCGAGGCGAAACGGAGGGGGACGGGTTGGGTGGCCAACGTCTGCGGTCTGTTCGCCGCGGCGTGAGCCGGTTGATCGCTTAAGCTCGGTACTGACCTCGCAGGCTGACTTTGGGGATGGTCAGAGAGGTAAGCCCTTGTTGGTGTGAGTTCCCGGCTTGGAACGGCCCTACGGTTGGTCCATGAGTCCCAAAGCCTTGTCAGCGGCGTAAGGAACGGAGGGAGGCGTGTACGTGATCGAAAAAGAAGATGCCTGTCCTGTTCTTCAATGCGACTGTTGGCCCATGAGTTCCATAGAGGAGACAGCGATGAAGGAGCGGAGGGAGTGTGTGCGCGATCGAGAAGGAAAGTGCCTGTCCTGTTGTTCTGTTCTCTGTTGTTCTGTTCTGTTGTTCTTTCGTCCTATCACTTGGGCACTACGCCCGCCAATCCTCCGAGAGTTGGGCAGGGAAGTCTAGCGCACCGGCCGTTTGGGCAAGGAAAAGGAACAGCTTCACATCAGGGGCCGGTTCGCGAACTGCTTGCGCCGGACCTTGTTCCCTGGGTATACTGCTCCATGGACGAAGGTACGAGATTTCTGCATCACCAGCCTCAGCTGCGGAGGCGCACTGCGCAGCCGGTCCGCGCGAGCATAAACGGCTACCAGATCGGCAATCGTCTCGGGTCCGGTGGCATGGCCGACGTTTTCGCCGCCATTGATCCCGCCGGCCGCCCGGTCGCGCTGAAGCTCCTACGGTCGAGCCTGGATCCGGGACAGCCGGCGCTCGAGCGTTTCCTGCGTGAGGGGCGGCTCGCGCTTACCGTGTCCAGTCCCCACCTCGTCCGCCACCTTGACGTCGGCATCGCCGACGGCACCCCCTATCTGGTCATGGAGTTGCTCAGCGGACGATCGGTCGAAGGGACCATCGCCAGCCATCCGGGGGGAGCGCCGGTTGAGGATCTCGTGCGCATCGCCCATGCCGCCGCCACCGGACTGCAGGCGATCCATGCCGCCGGCATGGTGCATCGCGACGTCAAGCCGGCGAACCTGCTATTCGCCGAGGATGGTCGCATCAAGCTCGGCGACTTCGGGCTGATGCGGGCGCAGCTCGACGAGACCATGCTCACCCAGGCCGGCAATGTCCTCGGCACTCCACATTTCATGTCCCCCGAGCAGGCCCGGGGCGACGCCACGATCGACGCCCGTGCCGACATCTACAGCCTCGGCGCCACCCTCTTCATGGTCGCGACCGGGCGCTCGCCGTGCGCCGGCACGACGCCATGGTCGGTTCTTGACCACCTGCTGCGCGAAGCATTCCCCGACCCACGCGAATTGCGCGCGGACTTGCCGGAGCCGCTCGCGGCGCTGATCCGCCGCGCTGGCGCCCGCGAGATCGGTCAACGCTACCCAGATGCGGCGTCGCTGCTGCGCGACCTCGACGACTTCGTCACCGGCCGAGCTGTTCCCGTCGCGAGCGCGGCGGCTGTCAAACCCGTGAAGGCCGCTGCTCCCGCGTTGCCGACGAGCGCGTCGGTGCGGGTGCTGCTGGTCGACGACGATCCGATCATCCGCCGGATCTATGTCGGCCGCTTCGCTAGCGTCGGCATCGCCGCCACCGTGGCCGCTAGCCTCGCCGCCGCCCGCGCCGAGTTGGCACGGGCGGCGCCGCACCTGGTGGTACTCGACCTGCAGCTGCCGGATGGCGACGGGCTGGATCTACTGCGCCAACTGCGCGCCGCCGCCGCCACCGCTTCGATCCCGGTGGTGGTGCTGTCCAATCTCTACGACGCGGCGCAGCGCGAACTGGCGCTGGCCGCAGGCGCGACGCTGGTGGCCGCCAAGTGCAGCACCACACCCAACCGCCTGATCGACACCGCGCGCCGGCTGCTCGAGCCACGGGCGCCGCTGCCGCTGCCGCCGCCGCCGGCCGTCGTCTCGCATCACGACGAGGTGGTGAGGCGCGAAAGGCCGCAGTTCAGCCGGCTCGCGGCTGCTGCGCTGGTGCGGGTGCAGACCCTGGTCGGGCTGCTGCATCCGGAGGAGCCGCTGCGCGACCTGCGCATGCTCGAGGAGGTGGCGCAATCGCTGCGGGGAGTGAGCGGCTCGGCGGCGGCGATTGGCCATCCCGGGATTGCGGCGCTGGCGGCGGCCGGCGAGGCGCTGGCGGTGCAGCTGCGCGACGGGGTAGAGCGCGAGCGCGGTTCGGCGCAACGCACCCTTATCCAGGCCCTGGCCCGCCTGCGTGAGCTGGCCGCAGGGATGCCTGCCACTTCCACGCGCTGGGCGACCCCGCCGGTGCTGCTGGTCGATGACGACCAGCTGGCGATCCGTCTCATGCAGTCGGCGGCGGCCGGTGCTGGGGTCGACACCGTGGCTGCACCCGATGGCCTGTCCGCGCTCGACCTGCTCCGCCGTCAGAACTTCGCGCTGATCCTCAGCGACGTGATGATGCCAGGCCTGAGCGGCGAGCGCTTCGCGCAGCGCGTGCGCGAGATGCCGGGGCGCCGCTCCATCCCGCTCATCTTCGTCACCGGGCTGTCGAGCTTCGCCGGCGCCGCCGGCGCGGGACTCGACCACATCCTTAAACCCTTCATGGGCATCGAACTGACGGTCAAGATCCTGACGGCGGTTGCGGGCCGGGTCGAGCTCGCCGCCCGCGAGCCCGACCCCTGGGCCGGAGTCCGCTGACACGGCGATATCCTTAGCGCAGCAGGCTGCCCATCGCGTCGCCGGCACGTTCGAAGGTGGCGGCAAACTCGTCGGCGAGGCGCGGGGGAATCTCGCCGCTGTGTCCCAGCTCCTCGATGGTTCGGCACAGGCGGGCAAGCTCGCCCAGCCCGAGCGCCTCGGCGGAGCTCTTGAGGCGGTGGGCGGGCGGGATGCAGGCGGCCGAATCCCTTGACTGCAGCGCCGCGCGCAAGGTCTGCGCTAGCGACGGGCACTCGGCCAGGAACAGGCGGACGAGATCATCGACGAGGGTGGGGTCGAGCGGGTTCTCGCGGCGGAGCAGCTCGATGCAACGCCGGTCGAGGACCGGCACCTCGCCATCGCCATCGCCATCGCCATCGCCATCGCCATCGCCATCGCCATCGCCATCGCCATCGCCATCGGCGCCCGTGTCGCGCCACTGCCGGGCGGCTCCTGCTCCGCGCGATGGCGTCCCCAGCCACCGCCGCAGGGCCTCCTCGAGGGCATCCATGGCCAGCGGCTTGACCAGGACATCGTCCATGCCCGCCGCGAGGCAGCGATCGCGATCGCCGCGCCGGGTGCTGGCGGTGAGCGCGATGATCGGCAGCCGCTTCCCGCTGCCAGCCTCGGCGGCGCGGATCGCGCTGGTCGCCCCACAGCCGTCGAGCTCCGGCATGTGGCAGTCCATCAGCACCAGGTCCCAGCCGCCCGCGCGCGACGCGTCCACCGCCCGCGCCCCGTCCTCGACCACCACCACATCAAGGCCGAGCCGCGTCAGCTGGGCGCGGATAAGGCGCTGGTTGACCCAATTGTCCTCAGCCACCAGCACTCGCCCACTGAGCGATGGCCGCACCGGGCCATGGGGCCCCGCTGCTTCGGCGGTGTCGTCGCGAATCGCGCGCACCACCGCGCGGAACAGTCGGTCGCTGCGCACCGGCTTGACCAGCACCGACTCGATGCCAAGCCGGTTCGCCTCTTCGCGCAGCGCCGGACCGTCGCCGATACTGAGAAGGATCGCCGGCCACCTCCCCCGCGCTATCGCGCTGTTCAGCCAGGCCAGGCATCCGGGGTCGTCGCCATCCGCCAGCACCACGTCGAAGGCCGTTCCGCCCTGCTGCAGCGCATCGGCCGCGGCGGGGCCCTCTGCGGCATCGCAGTGCAGCCCCCAGGTGGCCAGTCGCGAGACGATGGCGGCGCGGCTGGCGGCGTGCGGGTCAAGGCACAGCGCGCGTAGCTCGCCGAATACCGGGGGATCAAGCTCAAGCGGCTGCCGCTCGCGCAGCGCGAACGGCAGCCGCAGGGTCATGGTGGTACCCTGGCCGGGCGCGCTGGCGAAGTCTATCGCACCGCCCATCGCCGTCGCTAGGCGGCGGGAGATCGCCAAGCCGAGCCCGGTCCCGCCGTAGCGGCGCGTGGTCGACGAGTCGCCCTGATAGAACTGGGTGAATATGCGCGGCTGGTGTTCGCAGGGGATGCCGATGCCGGTGTCGGCGACGGTGACTTCGATCATACCCTGCGCGTCGAGCGGGCGCGCCCGTACCACGACCTCGCCACGCTCGGTGAACTTGACCGCGTTGCTGATCAGGTTTACCAGGATCTGGCGCAGCCGTCCGGCGTCCCCGCCCACCACTGCCGGCAGGTCGGGATCAAGGTCGAGGACCAGCGGCAGGCGCTTCTGCTGCGCCTTCGGCGCGAGCATGGCGATGGCATCCTCAAGGCAGCGCCCGAGCTGGAAGTCGACTACCTCCAGGTCCATCCGCCCGGCCTCGATCTTCGAGAAGTCGAGCACGTCGTTGAGCAGGTCGAGCAGCGCCTCTGCGCTGGTGCGCAGCAGTTCGGCATAGGACTGCTGCTGGCGGTCGAGGTCGGTGTCGAGCAGCAGGTCGACCATGCCGATCACCCCGCTCATCGGCGTGCGGATCTCGTGGCTCATGTTGGCGAGGAATTCGCTCTTCGCCTGGGTCGCCGCCTCGGCCTGCTCCTTCGCCTCGTGCAGTACCTCCGCGGCCAGGGTCGGAGCGGTGACGTCGCGGTAGAGCCAGAGCCGGCCCAGCAGACGCTCACCATCGACGATCGGCACGTAGTCGCGTTCGAAGACCCGCCCGTCGACCAGGCGCAGGCGCTCGTTCACCAGCGGCACCGGGCTGTCAAGCGCGGCGAGGTTGGCCGCGAGGAACGCCTGCGGTTCGGCGAACAGCGCCATGGCCCCCTCGGCGGCGGCGGCGCAGGAGGCACCCTGCAGCGCCGAGGGCGGGATCGGGATGGCGAACAGTCGGCAGAACTCTTGGTTGGCGAGCAGAATCCGGCGCTCCTCGTCCTCCAGCAGCACGCCCATCTGCAGATTGGAGACGAGATTTCGCAACAAGCCGAGTGCGCGGTGCTCGGCAGCCAGCGCGCCGCTCAGCTCACTGCGCTGCTGGCCGAGCAGCTCGGCCAGGCGGCGCACATCGCGGTTGGCCATACGCTGCGACTGCACGACGTGCAGCAGGTCGGTTATCGGATCGTGGAGGGCGAAGTCGGCGAGCGAGAGTCCGAGCGCATTCAGCTGCTCCGGCTCGGTCAGCCAGGGCGAAATCAGCCAGAGCATTCCACCATCGCCCAGCGGCAGCACCTGCCCGCGCAGGACTAGGCCCGGTCGCGCGAGCGGTTCCAACACAAAAACAATCCCGCGCGCAGCGAGGATGAGCGCCGGATCCGGCTCGACCTGCGGACGCACGATGCGGAAGTGGTCGGCGAAGTGGGTTCCCAGCGCGCAAGGAACCAGCCGCGCCAGCGATGGCCCGGTCTGCCGGATGCGCAACGCCGGGTCAAGGGCGAGGTGGAACGGGAACGCCGCGGCCAGATCGGCCGGCGGCAGCCCGATGCCGTCCTTACCAGCGGACGACGAAGTCGTCATGGGCGGCGCCATCATCGCGCCGGGACTCGTGGGTGACGGTGACGGGGGTCGCGTACATCTCACCCAGGCCGTGCAGCAGGCCGACCACGAATTGGGCCAGCCCAGGGCGGTGGGATTCGTAACGGAGCCGGATCTGTCCCGGGGAGGCGTCGACCACGCTGAAGTTCGGCGGTCGCAGCGCGGGGAAGATGATCACCACGCGGTGGTGGAAGTTCGGCAGGTTGCGCAGGAACTCCTCAAGAGTTGCCCCGCCGTTGGCGAGCAGGGGCCCGTAGGAGTCGCGTGCGGTGCGCAGCACCCAGTGGCGGCCGAAGCGCCGCAGGATCTCGTCGGCCGGCACCTGCAGCTCTTCCGCGACCGCGCCGACGAGGCGGTAGGTGATCGCATCATCGTACGACTCGTTGCTGATGAACACCTGGATGTCGCACCCGGCCCGGCGCAGCACCGCCGCCCAGACCTGGGGGCCGGCGCTGCCGGTGACGAGATCTTCAATGGCTTGATTCACGAGTCCGTACATGTCCTCATGCATACACCTGAACTCTGCGTCGGTGAGAACGAAAAACGGGGCTATTGTTGCGGGGCGTCAGAACCCGCGGCCGAGGAAGCCGAGGTCGAAGCCGACCAGGCGGGCGAAGATGCGCAGGTCGACGTCCTGCTCTCGCTTGGGCGTGAGGCCCTCCCGGGTCACGCCGACCGGTTCGCCGAGTCCACGGGCATGAGCCCGCGCCGCGCTCGGTATCGAGCGCCACGGCCAGCCTCTTGTGCCCGGGTTTGCCCGGCGATGGAGTGCCGTGGCTCCTTCCCATTCCGACACGTTCGACGCCACCTTAGGCTCGAATCCTCTCAATTACCTCACGGACAAGAACGTCAGCGACCTGCTGCGGGTCTCGACCCGCACAGTCCGCCGCTACGTCTCGACTGCCCGACTTCCCGGCTACCGCATTGGCGGCCGCGGGCCTCCCCGTTTCCTGGCGTGTCCAAGCGACTCAAGCCCGGAACGGTGAACGGTTCGTTCGCGGTTATGAAAAGCGTTCTCTCCTGGGCGGTCGACCAGGGTCTGATGGCACGTGCGCCGCACTGACGCAATAAGAGGCTCAAAGATACCCGCACCCTCTCGTCTAAGGCGTGGTGGACAACCGAGCAGGTCGGCCTCGCGCTTCGCTGTGCGGAGGCTGTCGATGGTGACCTGGAGGCACACCGCAAGGAGGGTGAGCCTCCAGTGGGAACAGCAGTGCTCCTGGTGGCTCTCGGGTGCCTGCTCGGCTCGCGGTGCGAAGAGATCATCATGATGCGCTGGAAAACCTCGACCTGCGACGCCAAGCACCCCCCAGTCAGGTCAGCTTCAAACGGTGGCGCGCGTCGAGCCGCACCATGGCTGGATTTCGAAGGATGGCGACGCGCGGACCATCCCCGTCCACGTTCGGCTCCTGGGCATCTTGCTGCGGTACCGGCGTGAGGAGGGGCACGTGCTCAACTCCGCGCAGCCGATGCCGAAGCGAGGGGGGACCAAGCGCATCTACCGGTACGATCCCAAGGCCGTCTGGGAGAAGGTAGTGACGAAGGTGGAGGCGGCTGAGGGCACGGCGATCAGTCCAGGCGGGATGCGTCACAGCTCCGCCAACAACCTCCTCATCGCTGGTGAGTCGGACGTGAAGGTGGCTCGCTGGCTCGGCCATGCCGACACGACCATGGCGCACCGCCACTACGGACATTTGCTCAGCTACGACGATGGCATCAACCGGATGACCATCAGCTGACCAGACTGGGCCAAGAAGCCCGTCTTTTGGGCGCAACTTTGGGCGCAGGCCCTTTGCCCTGAAACAGAACAGCCCGGTAAAACGTCAGTTTTACCGGGCTGTTCATTGGTCGGACCGACAGGATTTGAACCTGCAACCTCTACCACCCCAAGGTAGCGCTCTATCCAGGTTGAGCTACGGTCCGCGACGTCGAACGAGCCAGGGCCGGAGCCTTGGCAGGGGAGGCGGTCTTAGGTCGGGTGGTGGCAGGCGTCAACTCCAAATGCCTTGCGGCCTCTAGGCGTCGATCTACTTTGGTTGCCCTTCCAAAACCGGGGTTTCCCAGGGTTTGTACCGTCATGGCCACCAGCCGCGTGCCGTTCACCGTTGCCGAGATTCGCGAGGTCTGGCTCGGCTTCTTCGCTGAGAAGGGCTGCGTGCGCTATCCCAGCGCGGCGATCATCCCCGAGAACGATCCGACCACGCTGTTCACCGTCGCTGGCATGTCGCAGTTCAAGGACATGTTCCTCGGCCGAGGCACGCACCCCTTCACGCGCGCGACCACGGTGCAGAAGTGCCTACGCACCAACGACATCCTCAATGTCGGGCGCACCGCGCGGCACCACACCTTCTTCGAGATGCTCGGCAACTTCTCGTTCAACGACTACTTCAAGAAGGAGGCCATCCATTGGGCGTGGGAGTTCCTCACCCAGCGACTCAAACTGGATCCGGCGCGGCTGTCGATCTCGGTGCACATGATCGACGGCGAGGCCTATCGCATCTGGCGCGAGGAGGTCGGCATCCCCGCCGAGCGCATCTTCAAGCTCGGCGATGCCGACAACTTCTGGCCGGCCAATGCGCCCAGCGAGGGGCCTGAGGGTCCTGGCGGCTGCTGCAGCGAGATCTTCTGGGATCACCGCACCAACAACGACCCCAACGACAACCTGACCTCGTCGACCGGGCGCTTCGTCGAGATCTGGAATCTGGTCTTCCCCGAGTTCAACGTGCGCAAGCCCAACGCCGACGGCACGCCCAACCTCGAGAACCTCGGCCGCAGCAACATCGACACCGGGTCGGGCCTGGAGCGTGTCGCGGCGGTGATGCAGGGGGTCTACAACAACTTCGACATCGATGTCTTCCAGACCATCATCCGCCAGGTGGTGGCGATCAGTGGCGTGCCGTATGTCAAAGACGCCAAGGTCGGTACCGCCGAGGCCGACGCCAATGTTCTCACCCGCCGCGTCGCTGACCACGTGCGGGCGATCAGCTTCTGCATCGCCGATGGGGCGCTGCCCGGCAACGCCGATCGCGGCTACATCGTGCGCCGTCTGATCCGCCGCGCGACGCTCGACATCGACAAGCTCGGGGTCGGCGACGCGCGGCTGCACGAGGTGGTGCCGGCGGTGGTGGCGGCGATGGGTGAGGCCTATCCCGAGGTCGCCAAGCGCCAGCAGGTGGTGGTCGACACCCTGCGCGCGGAAGAGCAAATGTTCCGCCGCACGCTGCGGCGCGGGCTTGATCTCTTCCAGCGCGCGCTCGAACGCAATCGCGCCGCCAAGATCTTCTCGGGCGACGATGCCTTCGAACTGGTCACCACGCACGGCTTCCCCAAGGAAATCATCGAAGAGCTGGCCGGGGCCGAGGGCCTCAAGCTGGACGAGGCACGCTTCGCGGTGCGCTGGGCCGAGTTCCAGATCATCAGCCAGGGCGGCAAGACGGTGGAAGTGTTCACCTCGACCGCGCTTCAAGTCGCCAAGCCCCGTCTCGGCGCGACGCCCTTCATCGGCTATCAGCAGATGGAGGCGTTGACGCGCATCACCCTGCTCGAAGTCGACGGCCAGGAGGTCACCCAGGCCGTCACGGGGGCCAAGGTGCGCTTCGCCCTGGAGCAGACGCCGTTCTACGCCGAGTCGGGTGGCCAGGTCGCTGACATCGGCCGCGTGCGCGGCGCCGCCGGCTTGGGCGACGGCTTCGAGATCCGCGTCACTGATACTCAGAAGGACGAGGGTCTGGTCGTGCATCACGGCGAGGTGGTGTCCGGCATCGCCCGTCCAGGTCGGGTGAAGGCCGAGGTCGACGAAGGCAAGCGCCGCGCCACCACCCGCCACCACAGCGCCACCCACCTGCTGCATGCCGCGCTCAATCGCGTCCTCGGCCACCACGTCGAGCAGCAGGGCTCGAAGGTCGCTCCGGGCGAACTGCGCTTCGACTACAACAACCCGACCCCGCCGTCGAAGGACCAGCTGGCGCAGGTCGAGCGCTGGGTGAATGAACAGATCATCGCCGCGCACCCGGTGCTGGCCCGCGAGATGCCGATCGCCCAGGCGCGCACGTTGGGCGCGAAGGCGCAGTTCGGCGAGAAGTACGGCGAGACCGTGCGCGTCATCGACATGGGCGATGGCAGCGTGTCGCGCGAATTCTGCGGCGGCTGCCATGTCACCAATACCGGCGACATCGCCTCCTTCCGCATCGTTAAGGAGGAGGCGTCATCTGCCGGTATCCGCCGCATCGTCGCCGCCGCCGGCGACGCGGCGTTGGCGCTGGCCAGCGAGCAGCGCGAGGTGGCCGAGGCCTGCGGGCGCGTGCTCGGCGGCGACGTCGCGGTCGACGAGCTCCAGGTCGATGAACTGGCGCGCGCTTTCAAGGTGCCCCCGCGCGAGGTGCCCCTGCGGCTCGAGCAGCTCGTGCGCGAGGTCAGCGAGGTCGCGACCCGCCTGCAGACGACCATGGTAGGCGACAGGGGCGGCAAGCTCACCGAGCGCGTCGACCAGCTTCAGGCCGAGCTCAAGCGCCTGCGCAAGCTTGAGGAGAGCCGGCGCGCGCAGAGCGCGGCTGGCGCGATCGACCGCATCCTCGCCAGCGAGCAGCCGGTCGCCGGCGTGCCGGTGATCGCCTACCGCGTCGACGGCGCCGACGCCAAGTCGTTGCGCTCGCTGATCGACCTCGTGCGCCAGCGCAAGCCCAGCCACGTCGCGGTGCTGGCCACCGAGGACCAGGGCAAGGCCCTGATCATCGTCTCGGTGAGCGCCGACTGGATCGCCAGGGGTCTCGCCGCGGGCGCGCTGGTCGGGCAGCTGGCCAAGCTGGTCGGCGGCGGCGGCGGCGGCAAGCCCGACGTGGCCCAGGCCGGCGGCAAGGAGCCGGCGCAGCTGTCGGCGGCTTTGGCGGCGGTGCCGGGGCTGGTGCAGGGTGCGCTGGGTTGACGTCCGCAGTCCGCGTAGCACGGGCGTCTCGCCCGTAATCCTAAATTCCGTAGTGGCACCGATCTATTTGGTTCAAACCAATTGGGCATCGTCAGTTGTAGCTGGCAGCTTCTCACCTATCAGGTGAACGCTGAAATCCGGTGAGAGTGGCCCAGCTGCGGGATCACTTGGGGCCCTGCCCAAGTGATCGGGCGGGAGAAAGGAGCGTGGCAGCGCCCTTCGGGCGTCCTCTCGGATGTCTGCTCGCCGCTGCGCGCCTGCGCGGACATCCTGCCGGACCTTGATCACCTGGGGCCTGGCCCAGGTGATCTGCCACGTGACTGACGAAGACACTCTCGCACTGATGCTCGGCGCTACGCGCCTGCGCCCTCAGTGCTTGCGCGCAGCTGCGCTGCTTGCGGGGATCACCTGGGGCCCTGCCCAGCTGATCGGACTGACGACCAACGCCGCAGATGGGCCACTATCGCCGGATTTAGGGTAATCTGACGCCATGCCACGGGCGAGACGCCCGTGCTACGGAGGGACGGCGCCGCCGATCCCGCGCTGCCCGGTGCGAGCCGGCGTGATGCACACCGGCGCCTTGTCTGACGCTGCCGGCTGCGAACTGCCGCCTTGCGCTCACCGCGATTCGCGCGCACACTTGCCGTGCGCGCTGCTTCAGGCGCGCAAGCGACGATACGGACGCATGGCCAAACAGCGCGGCGGCGGCGGTGGACCCCGCAAGACGGTCTTCAAGGGCATCGCGGTCGTCCCCGGCATCGCGCTGGGGAAGGTGACGCTCAAGTTCCGTCAGACCCAGGTCCTGTCCGACCGCACCATCGCCAAGGATGAAGTCTCGCGCGAGCACGAGCGCCTGGCCGAGGCCGTGCGCCTGTCGAAGGCCCAGCTGATCGAGACCCGGGCCAAGGTCGAGGCCGAGGTCGGCGCGCTCGAGGCGATGATCTTCGATGCGCACATCCTCATCCTCGAGGATCCGGGCTTCCTCAAGAAGATCCGCCACCAGATCGAGACCGAGCTCAAACCGGTCGAGGTGGTGGTGTCGACCATCGTCGAAGGCTATTACCAGACGCTCAAGAAAGTGCCGGACGAGCACCTGCGCGAGCGCGCGGCCGACCTGCGCGACGTCGGTCGCCGCCTGCTCGAAAATCTCGCTAACCTGCACGACACCGAGAAGCGCAAATCGCGCAAACCGGAAGAGCAGGAACTGCACGGGACGGTGATCTTCGCCCGCGAGCTCTTGCCGTCCGACATCGCTACCCTCGAGCGCCGTCATTGCGAAGGCGTGATCTGTGAACTGGGCAGCGAACGCGGTCACGCCGCGGTCATGCTGCGGGCGATGAACGTGCCCTCGGTGATGGGGCTGGAGGACATCGGCGACAACATCCGCGATGGCGATTTCGTCATCGTCGACGGCTCTTCGGGGACGGTCTACGTCAACCCGAAGAAGGATGTCATCGACAGCTACACCAAGACCAAGGAGGAGTTCGCCCGCTTCCAGACCCTGCTCAATGCCGAGGTCGATCTCCCGGCGATGACCACCGACGGTCACCACATCTCGCTTCTCGCCAACGTTTCAAAGCAAAGCGAAATCGACCTCGCCAAGCTCTACAACGTCGATGGCATCGGTCTCTACCGCAGCGAATTCTACCTCATGGCGGGGTCGAGCTATCCGGACGAGGAAGAGCAGTACCAGGTCTACCGCGAGGCGGTGACCAAGATGGACGGCAAGCCGGTCACCATCCGCACCATGGATCTGGGTTCGGACAAGAAGCTGCCCTACCTGAAGATGTCGGACGAGGACACCCACGTGCTCGGCCGGCGCTCGATCCGCCTGGTCACCGACCTCGAGGAATACCAACTCATTCAGTTGCGCGCCATTCTGCGCGCCAGCGCGCACGGCAAGGTGCGGGTGATGTTCCCGTTCATCACGTCGCTCGAGGACATCCGCCTCGCCAAGCGCCTGCTGCGCAGCGCGCGCCGCGATCTCGAACTGACGCGCAAGAAGTTCGACCCCAACATCCCGGTGGGGATGATGGTCGAGGTGCCGGCGGCGGCGCTGTCGCTCGACAAGTACGTGCGCGAGGTCGGCTTCTTCTCGGTCGGCACCAACGATCTCACCCAGTACGTGTGCGCCGCCGACCGCAACCACCCCGACGTGGCGCCGTGGTACAAGGCGCACAACCCGGGCATGCTGGCCCTGCTCAAGATCATCGTCGATTCGTCACGTACCGCCAACATGGACCTCACCGTCTGCGGCGAGATGGCGGGCGATCCGTTCTATACCATGTTCCTGCTCGGCCTTGGCGTGACCAAGTTCTCGATGCCGGCGCCCCAGGTGCCGCTGGTGAAGAAGATCATCCGCTCGGTCAATCTCACGGGCGCCAAGAATCTGGCGACGCGCGCCCTGCAAGTGACCTCGACCATTCAGATCCGTGAGTTGTTCGCGCATACGGTCGAGCAGATCCTTGGACGAGACCTCGGCGGCTGGCGCAAAGAAGACCTGGAGTAGCGCGGCCGGGACGGCCGCGGGTCCGTGGTCCGTGGTCCGTGGTCCGTGGTCCGTGGTCCGTGGTCCGTGGTCCGTGGTCCGTGGCGCGCAGAGCTAAGCTGGGTCAGGCTTCCCCATTCGGATCAGCCTCACGCTCTCGGACCACGGACCACGGACCACGGACCACGGACCACGTACCCATTTCGAGCGTTCCCGCCTTGCGCCCTCGCGGTGCGTATCAGACTTCCCGCTCTCCGACCACGGACCACGGACCACGGACCACGCACCCATGCCTGACCCCCGCACCGCCGCCCTCATCGACGCCTTCAGGAAGGTCTTCGGGGCCGCGCCCACGCATGGCGTGCGGGCGCCGGGGCGGGTCAACCTCATCGGCGAGCACACCGACTATAATCACGGCTTCTGCCTGCCGATGGCCATCGAACGTGATGTGCGCATCGTCTTCGCTCCGCGCCGCGACCGCATCGTGCGCGTGGTCTCGCTCCAGCAGCAGGAGATGGCGACCTTCGAACTCGGGGAGTCGATCCCCAAGGCCGCTGGCGCCGACTCGCGCTGGGCCGATTACGTCAAGGGCTGCGCGCAGACCCTGCTCGGCGAGCACCTCGTCCTGCGCGGCGCCGATCTCGCCATCACCGGCGACGTGCCGCTCGGTTCGGGCCTCTCCAGTTCGGCGGCGCTTGAGGTGGCGACCATGCATGCGCTGCTGACCGTGGCCGGTCTCCATCTTTCCGGCGAGGCCATCGCGCGCCTGGCGCAGCGCGCCGAGAACGAATACGTCGGCACCAAGTGCGGCATCCTCGATCAGCTGTCCAGCTCCTGCGCCAACGTGGGCCAGGCGATGCTGATGGACTGCCGCACCCTCGTCCTGACCCCGGCGCCGCTGCCCAAGGGGGTGGCGATCGTCATCGCCGACACCGGCAAGCGCCGTGGCCTGGTCGACTCGGCCTACAACGAGCGCCGTGCCCAGTGCGAGGCCGGTGCCCAGGCGCTGTCGGTCAGCCATCTGCGCGATGTCACCCTGCATGGGCTGTGGCAGGCGACCAAGGCCGGCAAGCTGACTCCGCTGGCGAAGATGCGCTGCGAGCACGTCATCGCCGAGAATGGGCGCACCCAGGCTGCCTTTGCCTGCCTCAAGGCGGGCGATGCGGTTGCCTTCGGCCAGCTCATGGACCAGAGCCACGCCGACCTTCGCGACAAGTTTCAGGTCACCTGTCCCGAGCTCGATGACATGGTCGCCATCGCCCGTTCCCTGCCCGGATGCCTGGGCAGCCGCATGACCGGCGCCGGTTTCGGCGGCTGCACCGTCAGCCTGGTGACCGAGGAGACGGTGAAGACCTTCGTCCCGCTGCTCACCGAGCGCTACCGCGCCCTGTACGACCTGCCGGTGGCGGTCTATGTCACCGGGGCGGCATCGGGGGCGGGGGTGTTGCCGTTGGTGTAACCGTGGTCCGTGGTCCGTGGTCCGTGGTCCGTGGTCCGTGGTCCGTGGTCCGTGGTCCGTGGTCCGTGGTCCGTGGTCCGTGGTCAGATAAGACCGGCCCATGTATCTCAGTCGCACCGGTCTCTGGAGATGTCCTTGGTTCGGCTTCTGCATTCGGACCACGGACCACGGACCACGGACCACAGACCACAGACGACCTTTCCCTCGTCCCCCGACCGCCATGATCCGCGGACCATGCCGGCACCCTGGTTCAAGGACGGCCTCAAATTCTCGTGCACGATGTGCGGCACCTGCTGCACCGGGGCGCCGGGCTATATCTGGGTCAGCGAGGACGAGATCGTCGCTCTGGCGCAGCGGCTTGGGGTCGACCAGGCCGCGTTTCGCGCCAAGTACACGCGCACCGTCAAGGGTCGCGGCGTGAGCCTGGTCGAGAAAGCCAACAACGATTGCGCCTTCTTCGCGAAAGGGCGCGGCTGCACGGTCTACGAAGATCGCCCCAAGCAATGCCGCACCTGGCCATTCTGGCGACCGCTGCTGGCCGACCGCGCGGCGTGGGATGATGCTGCGCGCACCTGCCCGGGCATGAATCGCGGTACGCGGCACGCCGCCGCGATGATTTCCGCCACCGCCGCCGACGATGGCCTGCCGCGATGAAGTCGACGCGCGCGCATGGATGAGCCGACCGATGCCATACTCGCCGAGCGTGCCCGCGCCGGTGACCGCGAGGCCTGGGCGGCGCTCTGTACGCGCCACGCGCCCAGGCTGGCGGCTTACCTCGGCGCCCGCCTGCGCCGGCCCAAGGTCGTCGAGAAGCTGGTCGAGGACGCCATCGTGCTCGCCAGCAAGCATCTCGAAGAGATCGAGCAGCCCAGCGAGTTCCCAGGCTGGTTCCGCCGCGTCGGCGCGCACCTCGCTCTGCGCTGGTATCGTGAGCACAGCGACGAAAAGCTGGCCGAGGGCTTCCCGCCCGAACGCTGCGCCGACGATCCTGGACGTCAGCGGCGCATGGATCAACTCGAGAATGCCCTCGCCGCGCTGACCGACGCCCAGCGCATGGCGATCGAGCAGCGCTTCCGTGGTGGCCTGGCCGGCGAGCCCCTGGCAGAAGCCCTGCATCTCGAGGCGAGCAAGGCCGAGCGGCTTGTCGACGATGCGCTCGCCGTCCTCGATCGCGCCTTGGAGAAGGAGGGGGCGTGAGCGGCTGGTCGAGGGTGGGATCGTATCGCGGAGGCTCGTGGCTGGTGGTCCTCCTGCTGTCCGCCTGCGCCGCTGACGTCGCCGCGGCCGAGGACCCCGCCATCTCCGCCGCCCGCGCGGCCCTCGACGGGGGTCAGCCGGGTCAGGCGGTGACGCTCCTGCAGGGCCACCCCGCGGTCACCGCGCCCGGCCCGGCCCGCGTCCTGCTTGCTCGTGCCCGACTCGCGCTCGGAGACCTGCCTGGCGCGTTGGCGGCGGTCGATAGCGCCGAGCGATTGGCCGGATGGCCGTCTGGTGCGCGCGGCGATGCGGCACAGGTGGCGGCGCTGGCCCGGGTCGCCTCTGGCGACGATGACGCGGCGCGTCGCCTGCTTGCCATCGCCATCGCCGACGGTTGGGGCGACGACCCCGCCTGTCTCGCGCTGGCGGCCGAATTGGCCGCCGCCGCTGGCGACCGGGCCCAGGCCGTGCGCTTAGCCACCATGGCCTGGAACCAACGGCCCCGCTCGGCCAGCGCCGCGCCTGCCGCAATGCTGCTGGCGCGGTTGGCGGGAACCGAGTCCGAGGCGCGCACCCTCCTCGCCGAGGTGCGGGCGTTGCCGGGGCTGACGGCTGCCGACCGTCTCGCCGCCGCCGAGCAGCTGTGCCGGGTGTTGCTGACGCGTGAGCCGGGTGCCTGTCTGGTCATCACCGAGCAGGAACTGGCGCGCTCGCCTGCGGCGACAAGCAGTGGGCTCCCGCTGCTTCGCGCGCTGGCGCTGGCCGCGCTCGACCCGCGCGATGGTCTGGCGGCGCTCGACGCCTTGCCGGCCCTATCCGCCCGCGATCCGGCCGCGCTGGCGATGACGGCTCGGTTGCGCGGCCAGGTCGCGGCCGGCCAGCACGCGGATCCGGGTCAGCGCCTCGAACGCGCGCGCGCGGCTGCCGAGTTGGGACGCTGGGACGAGGTGCGCGCCCTGGTCGGCGAGGTGGCGCCCAGCGAGCCGATCGCGCTCGCTCTGCTCGCGCGCGCGCCCGGTGCGGATCTCCGCGCGCTGTCCGCGCTCCCCACGGCCGCCGATCCGGTAGCGGCGCTGGGCCTCGGTGCCGCCTTCGTTCAGCGTGGCGATCTGGCAGCCGCCTGGTCCGCACTGGCACCGGCGTTGCTAGCGCTGGAGCGCGACGATCACCGCGCGGCATCCGTGTTGCATTGGGCGATCGCAGCGGCGCGCACCGCTGCTCCGGCGCATGTTGTTGGGCTTGAGGCGCGACTGCGCGACCTGACGGGAACGGGCGCGGAGATCGGCGAGGCCTGGTGCCGCGAAGCCGAGCGTCTTGCCGCGGAAAACGCGTCATCCGGGGCGGCGTGGCTGCGCGCGGCGCAGGCTCTGCCCGACGATCATGCCTGGCGCTGGCCAGCTGCCGCACGGGCGGCGCGCGCCGCGCTCGATGGCGATGGCGACCTCGAGGCGACGGCATCCGCTCTGCGTCCAGCGCAAGAGGGCGACGCCGACGCCGAGCGGCTGCGCTGTCGTTTCCTGCTCGCCCAGGTCGAGGCGCGCCGCGGTCAGGGCGACGAGGCGCGACGGATCGCGGAAACGTTGCGCGTGCACGCCGACGCGGATCAGCTGCGGCGAATCGACCACTTCATTGCCTCCCTGACGATCGCGGCGCCATGAGCGATCGCGCGCCAGGCGGCCGCGGCGCGCCGGCCAGCCCGTGACACGCCACCCGCGCAGCTTGGACGCCCAGAAGGCAAGTCTTTGACAGGTCAGGCCGTACACCATAGGGTGCAAAACAGGCTCTGAGACCTTCCGAGGATACCAATGGCCGGTGCGATGACAGTCGGCAGCACGATGGAACGGACGAGGCGGCGC
>Ga0163148_10003235_pt1 | contig 18261 bp, 7 predicted proteins | sample OliLakLV19MP7P2_FD_148606 | JGI IMG/M metagenome (GOLD analysis project Ga0163148, IMG submission 148606) | Freshwater microbial mat bacterial communities from Lake Vanda, McMurdo Dry Valleys, Antarctica- Oligotrophic Lake LV.19.MP7.P2 | ecosystem: Environmental > Aquatic > Freshwater > Lake >...
TGTCATTTTCTTTTGTCCGGTGTGCGCTCCCGTCTGGTCGCTGCCCGGGTTCGCCTTCGGCGCCCATGAATTTGCCTCCATAACCTAAAGGTGTGCGGGCTTTCAACCAGGTGGAAATGCAAAGAGCCCGCGCAGCGCTCCGAGTCCCAGTCCCGGATCGTTACAGATGTTTCAATTCAGCGACGAATAATGCCAAAGATCCTCACTTTTTCTCACCAAAACCGAACAAATATAGTTTGTGGCTACTCGCACCGAATAACTTACTGGCTATCGATCTATCCATTCCGTAGACTGTAGAAAAAACTAACTATATCTCAAATTGATAATATTAAAAAAGAACAAGTTCACGTATTGCACCATCGGCAACATGATGCAGCCTTTGGAAAACGAAAACTCTGAATGGGAGAGTCAAGAATGGGATAGATTATTCATGGAAGACGTACCAGACGAAACCTACAACCCTACCAACAACATCAGCAAGAATGAAAGACATATACCCTGGATACCTCGGCGATTTCCTTTTCCCTCTTCCTCGAACACTAAAATTGACTCCTTGAGTTTCTCCCCCGAAAGCAGCCCCATGAAGGCTGAAATAGAGGGAATGGATGGTGTATGCGAAAATGCGGAAGCACTCTTGGAAGTCTTGCGAATGGAGCACTGCCAAGAAAAGCTGCGGGCCCAAGAAGAAATCCAGCAGCTAAAGAAACGGTTGGCCTTTTACGAAAAGAGCAATATCAGTGACGTCAATAGCAACCACGCCGTGCTAAAAGAGCAGGGAGGACAGCCGCCGGAAAGCGCCAATGTAGAAACAAGCACTGCAATCAAGACGACAGACGTAAACCTGAGTCTCGATTTCGATGAGTGCCTCAAGGAAACTTTGGCTCTGTTGGACGAAGAATTTGAGGAATGGCAAATGACAACCACCACTAGTCATTCAAATGCAGTTGTTTCCAACAAGGCTGGTTGTTTGGAGAATATTACCAATCAACTCTCTCCGTCGCCACAAAAGCGCTCGAAAAGTATGACCAAGCCAATGACGACAACCCCTCCACCATCGAGTCGACGCAAGGCGGCTCGCCAAAAGGAACTGGTGCGGTCCCTTCAGCGTCTCAAATCTGCCCAACGCCCATTGGAGCAGCAACCACCAAAGGACCAGAGCGAGTTCATTGTAGACATTGCTACAAATACAAATCCTTCGATCAAATTGGACTTTGATAAGGAAATCAGTTCGAGTAATGACGATAACGATGTTTTGGTTGGTCTCAAAGTGCTGGACCAAGAAGAATTGGAGCAACCATACGAGCATTCACCTAACAATAACAAGAACGAAAGTAGTAATGGCCATGATCAAAATAACTATACCAAGCCTGGGCTACCGACACCGCAACCGCTATCCCCGCCATCGTCAAAGCAAGAGCGAGAGAATGAGATCCGACTTGGCTCATCCTCGGATAATGGCTCATCGTCCCAAGGGCTGCCTTTCGATCTTGACCCCAATGATGTAGGTGAACTGGAAGAGGAAGTATCTCATCTAAGGCAACAATTATGGGATCAAATGATCCAACATGGAGTCCATATAAAAGATAGCAGCCATGCCATAGATCAGGCGGCTCGAGACAATGACGAACTGGAAGAGGCAGTATCTCACCTCAGACAACAATTATGGGATCAAATGATCCAACACGGAGTCCATGTGAAAAATAGTCACCAGGCCATGGACCAGGCGACTAGCGACAATGAGGAGCTTCGAACCAATCTGCAATCCATTATGGACGAAAAGCAACAACAAAGTATCGAGCTACAACGGGAGCTTGCGTCCAATCAAGAACTCAAGGTTTTATTGGAGCAGCTCCAAGCTGAGACAGCAGCGAGCGGTACTGTCCTGTCGAATATGGAAATGAACCATCAAAGGCAGCTAAATGACTTGCAAGGAGAACTCGAACGACATCGAGAATTGTCTCAGAAGCAGCTTGAGGAACACGAGCGAGACATGTCTGGGGCCAGGAAGGATCTCACGTTGATGCAGGCCAAGATGGCGTCACAGATTGCTGACAGTCTGGACTCCAAAAACAAGCTCAGACAAGAGGTACAAGTGTTGAAGGCCAAAATTTCCGCCTTGGAGTACCGTGCCATCGAGTTGGAAAGGCAAAACCTCGACGCGCAAATGCAGATTGGAATTGCTCGTCATGCCAGGTTATCCATGTCTGTCGAGCTCGAAACAGCAATGGAGCGTATGGGACAGCAAACTACCAGCATTGAAAATCTCCAACAACAGCTCCAGGATGCACAGCGAATGACGAGAATATACTCCAACCAAGTAGATATTCTCGGTGATGATTTGCAACATGTTCGGATGGAGGCGAGAGAGTCTTTGGAGGGTGCGAATCGATGCACGTCACATTACAGAATGGATTTGGGACTGATAGAGGATGATTTGAATAGATCATTTTCGTGCATGATGTAGAAATGGACGAAGAGAGGCTCGCAGAGAGAGAAATAAAGTAGCTATGGCGCGATAACTCCAATTTCAGACATTACCGAGTAGTTCGGTCAAACTAGGCCAGTAGGCAGTGAAGAAGACCTCAACTGCACTCGAGTAGTTTGCCCAGGCCTCGGCCAGCAGAACGACAGTTGAGCTGACATTCGGCACATTTGTCCGAAAATATCTACAAGCAGGTGTTGCACTCTTTGTCCTTACCTACTGTAACTTCGAGAATATGGACATGAAATCGTTGCACTCGCTTACTTTGTTCTAAAAGGCGTAAGATGAATACATGAATTTCATTTAAACTCCACTCAATTATCGAATGAGTTCCTGGTATCGTGACTCATCTCGTCAGTTAAAAACTCATACTGTACTAGATAGAAAAGAGGGTCTGCTTTGCAGACAACTTTTAAAGAAACTTTGTTAGGCTAATTTCAGTAGGAACTGGAAACATTTATATTACATATGTTCTTTGTTTGTGTTCTCACGTTGCTTTCCAACTAGAGATCGCGTGATGTAAAGATTGTCACCTAGCCCCTTTCCAAAAAGGGTCAAGCAACAATGGTTTTGCATGCACAAATATACTTGTACAATAATGGGCAGTCCAAAACGAAGACTGCATAAGGATGCGCGATTGGGAATGAGGATGGGCCGTGTTTTAGTATGGTCCAACAGTGAGTGTCGAGTTGCAGGCCTTGCTCATGAATGGACTATTATTGTAAGCAAGACTTGTCTTTCGCAAGGAGGTTATCGGACCGTTGCCAATGGCCCCGCGCATAGCACAGTCGGAAGCCTGGGCGCAGGTGTACCAGGATGCGCCACAGAGGGTCCTGGGTTGATTCGATTCACGCAAATCATATGAGCTCGCCTCTTGCATTCAGGATTGCCACACTGGCAAGCCTTCATTTCACCAAACGATTCCTTGAAGCAAATGCTGCAAATGGATGATTGGGGCACTCTCTTGGTATCTTCTTTGCCTGCATTGGAGCTTGGTGTATCATCGGCTTTTTGTTCCTCCAGCTCTTCTTCTCCTTGGTCAAGATCGATTGTGTCACCCATCGGTTGCAATAATTGGACTTGCTCGGTTACATAGATGCCACCACCGATGGATTTCCAGTTTGTTACTGACTCATCATTGTTTTGTTCATTCAGTTCTTCTCCTTCCAGGCTGATGTCTTTCTGAGTTTGATCGTTCTCGGCCTCTTGCTTCTCCTCATCTTCTGGGGCAACATAGATGCCACCGCCGATAGATATCCAGTTTTGTTCCAACCTTGTCACCTGTTCGGCTTCCAACCTTTCAGCTCGCTCCTGTTCAGCGAATATTCTAGCATCTTCTAGCTGAGCTAGTCGAGCCTCTTCGGCCTTTCGAGCCTCTTTGACTCGGCGCACAACCTGTGCTAGACGAGCGACCTCGGCATTGATTTTCAGTTGTTGTGCCCGTTCCGCTGCCTTTTTGATGGCAGCAAACGGTCTTCTGCTCGGTGGAGCCAGTTCGATGTCGAGGTAAGCGGATACTTCTGGATCGGACATGGACGTTGTTAGAGAAGAATCGGTTTGATTTTCTTCCAGGTGATATTCGAATTCAATAATGTTGTCGATCAGGTGACACTTGTCAATCTTTGGCTCTCGTTTGTTTCGTCGTCGTCGCATCACGAACATAAAGGCGGCCCCTAACAACGTCACTGAAACTAAGGCCATTATCAAGCCTGCCGAGGGTGTTGAATGGATAGTTTTGCTGTCATCTGGTGTTGCTGGTGTCGTTGATGACGACGGGGAAGATCCACCGCCACTGCTAGATGTGCCTCCCGAAGCCGAGCTGCCCCCTCCAGAAGGGGAGGAGCCGCCACTAATACTACTACCGGTGCCACCGCCGCCGCTAACTCCACTGCTGCTACCACTGCTGCTGTCACTGCCCGTGGCAGTCCCATCAGAGTCAGGGAGTTGTGGCAGCAACGACCGACCGATTGGACGAGGGAGCGGCGATTCAATCACTGCCCTTGCTGTTGCTCCTACTGCTGTTGCTGAAAGCAGCAGAAGCAGCGCAGCACTTCGGCAAACTCTTGTCATGGTCAATGAACCAGTGGCACTAGCTACTATGGAATTTTGTAATTCTGTCCTTTTTTGTGCTACTCTAGCAATTAGCTAGTGCAGCGAATTAGCTTCTATAGATTACAGGAAGGTGCCGATACTACAATGTCATGAGTACAGACGCTGGAGGCTGAATTCGTCGAGAAGGCCAAATTTGTGGACCTGAAGTGATTGACCTCGCGCTGTTTGGCTTTTTGACTTAAATTCCGAATTCAAAAAATTTAAGACGTCTAATCACCAAACGTCAAGGCACTTCCGGACGTCACATTTTCGACGGCCGGAAAAGGCTGGTATGAAAAAACATGATTTTGTCCAGCAGTCACAAGAATTTACATGAAAGTTCTTGCAGTGAGGACATAAAGGGGAACTTCAACACCATTTTTGACATTGTCAACAAAGCTGGTGGCTGGCCTTTCTTGGACTGCTGCACTTATTTAACATCTTTCTTTGGTAGCCGCAAATGACTTCTCAAAAAAGAGAATTTGCAAGAGCTGCATCATTGTGGAGCGCTCCACCCCAACATTCAGGGTGGGGCAACAACTGTGAAAAAATGCACCTTCAAACAGACCATGCGTCTTCTTGAACATGGTGCTTCTTCCGGATCAAGCCCCTTTTGACCAGACTTCAACAAACTCAAACTGATCGGTTTCAGGATCTTTCATTGTCTTGACGCACAATGTGACTGTTGCATTGATTGTCTTGCGGTTTTTGTGGTTTTCTTCTTTTTGCTAATTTTCACAACATGATGATGGATCAATGCACAATGCATGTCATTGTTGAATCTCAAACTGTGGTCATGGGGAGTTTGTAATGTGTTTTTTTTTAATTTCTTAACACATCGACAAGCCGCAGGCTTTGCAAACTCACTTTGTCATCACAACAACAACACCAATGATCATGTTTGCTAATTGTCAACTCTGCACAACCTCCTGTGGGACACCAACACCTCCATTTTATGTTGTTCCACAATCTTTGTTTGTGGTGTCTTTTGCATGTAAACTTTAGCGTTCCTCTCAACAAGGGGACAAGTTCAGCCAGAGAATTCGATCGGTTCTTTCTTCCAAACCTCTTTTGTTGTCAGCATTGAACTTTGGCATGATCCACTGTTTGTCAACAGTCAATCTCCCATCAAAACAGTGGACCACTGTCAATCTCCCAACAAAACAGTGGACAACCCAAAGAAAAACTGGTTTCAATTTTTGCACAGGCCACTTAGGTATAAAAGTAGATGTCAAGCTGAATGACTTCTGGGTTGTGCTGCCCTGTCGTCATGTTGCATTGTCCAAGATCTTGGGTCATGATAAAAACATGAAATGAGCCAGAATTGAACCAGCAGATCAGTTACGTTTCAGTAGCATGCACTGCAATTTGGCTGCAATGACCAACCATCTGTCCCTCCCCTTCTCACAACGGAATTGTCTAAAGTCCACATGCATGTGTGTCATGAATCCCGGCACCACCCCTCAAGCAGTCAACACATGCAGCTTTCCTCGTGCCGGGCCTGAAACCGGTGCAGCCACAGTGAGGGAGCAGTTTGCCATGGACCAGTGATAAATCAAAAACCCACAAACACACGGGATCTAACCAACAACCTTCAGAGAGGGGCTCAACGGACGATCAATTCCACAGTCATTTCACCACGATTGACACAAACATGAAATGTGCCGGAAGGGCGTAATTGAAGCAGCAGACCACTTGCATTTCAGCAGCAATCACTGCATTTTGGCTGCAAAAACCTACCATCAATCAGCAATGTAAACATCCCATTCTGCGATCTTGTCTTCATTTGGTTCCCTTCACTGTCTTGTTGGTGTGAAATTCCATTCCTTGAGCCTTCTAGCTGTTTTTACCATTTGGTGCTTCAGTTGTTGTAGCTTGAGTTTGCGAACATGTTTGTCACTTGTGATCACATTGAAAGCTCCATTGCATAGCATGGATTTGATCACAACTAGTTTCATCTTGGCATTTTGATTGTTGAACTGCACAAAAGCCACAGTCTTCTTGTGCTTGATTTTCTTTTTCTTGGTCTTGTGGTCTTGGATCTGATGCATGATCCATGCAAGTTTTGTTCTCAATCTAAGCTTTTGTTCTGTTGTAATTTGCAAGAACAGCTGTCCATCTGACTGTGTTCTGCTTCTGATGCAGAACCAGACATTTCCTTTCAACAAACATTTTGTCGATGACCTTCCTGAGTTCAGCATTGCCCAATTTGCACTGTCATGCTACTGTAAACAGCAAAGAGTCACTGGTTCATAGTAAATTGTTGGAATTGTTTCTAAGGCTAGTGCTCTGGAAATAAAGAGAAAGTAATTTCTTTTTGTTGGTCCTCACAGTGCGTCCAGTTAGACATCAACTAAGCAAACATTGCAACTAGTAAAATTTGTGGTGACTTCGTGTGTTGGGCTGGCTTTTTCGTCATTGATTGACTTGTCAGTGTTGGTGGTGGTCTGCTTTGCACATCTATGGAAACGGGGTATGTGTCTGCAGGCACCGTAGATTTCTTTGTTGGAGTTGATCAGAAATTATGGATTGGATCTGGATTGTTTAAGAATTGCAAGTCTTTCTTTAGCACACAGGGCGCAGTTTTTGGTAGCAAAAGTTTTGACTACACTGATTGGATTGCCTTGCCAGATGATGCTGCAGGTTATTCCTCCACGTTGGTTGGTTGGGGACGGATTGGTGTCACAGAATTGAGTTGCAAAATGTTTGGCGTATGAATCCGACTTCTCGCCTAGTTTGACCAGATTTTGGACTTCATTGAAGTGTTGTTGCATTCTGTTTTTGAACCTTTGGTGTATGTTTCCTATGTACACTTTTCTTGTGTTGTTGCATTTGACTTCATAGACTACTATTGAGTTCCTGCACATGTTGTTGTAGCCACAGTTGCCGTTTCCACTAGTTTTGCAGTTGCAGGGTGTAGGTTCAAAGTCTTGGGATGTTAGTCCGACTGTGAGTTTCCTAGACAAGTCTGCTTGAAAGATTTCTGTAAGGTTGGTGAATCGGTGGTAAGACATAGCAGACCCTCTCAACCATTGAAGATTAAATCAACCATTGAAGATTAAATTTGTCTTTGATCGATTTGATGATTGAGTTGACTGGTTTAGACCAGATGTTGGAATGTCCAATACAAAAGCAGGTTGTTCTTCTTCTGCTACGTTCATTGTTGGAATTGTCCTTACTAGTAGCAGCAGTCAAACTCTGCCAAGTTTATGGGCATGGCTTCATCAATGATGCTGTCTCCTGCAGAATTCTTTTTTGACATTTTATTTGTCTCTACTGCACCATGTTCTGGACAAGTGATGTGGGTTCCTTCTTGGGCTCATTGGTGCTTTTCTTGGCCTTGTCTGCCTCATTTGCCTTCACATTTGTGTGTGTTGCTCTTGACCTGACCTTGAAGAGCATTGCAGCTCATGAAGTTCTGACCTTGTTTTTGCTGTGGAATTCAGAGTTGATCTCCTTCTTGGAGCCATTGGGATGCCCTTTTTTGTGCCCTTTCTGCTGGACTTCTTGCTGTCATTCTTGATGGTCACTTTGTCAAGGCTATTGCTGCAACCTTTCAAGTTGGGCATTTCAACTGAATCACACCAAACAGCAAAGAACTGAATGCATTGAAGGAAACCAACTAAAAAAATTGGTGATTGTCAATCGACATGGGTCCTTGGATCAGTTTGCAATCTATTTCTCACCTAAGTCTTTGAAACAATTGTTGAGGTTTGCACCAACAATCACCTTCTTGAGCACACACTTCCTGACTGAATGAAAGTGTGCAAAAACATTTGTTGCCATGAATGAAGTGCACTCACAAGAATGTCAAGAGGTTCTGTGACAGACCACTGACAGAATGGATCCACAAAACTTTGGAAGCACAAGTCAGGGATTTTGATTTGGTTGACACATGGGGTAAGCATGCACATGGCAGCAGCATCATGCAGCTTGTCATGCTGCCTTAGTGGTGTGCATTCAGATAGATGCTTGTGAACTGTTTATGATTCAATCCACAGTTGAACCCATGACTCATTGCAAGAATTTGAAACACAAAAAACAAATCTTCTGCACTGCACCAAACTTGATGTTTTGCAGCTGTTCCAGTGTTTCTCTGACATTCACTGCAAACTTCAGTGACTAATTACTGGATGTCAAACAAAAATCTTGATGTCATCTTTTGGTGCTTTGGAGTGGTCGCAAGAAGCTGCTCTGAAGCAGGGATCATGTGACCAAGAGTGACATTTTCTTATTCTAAATGTTAAACCTTATGTGTTCTTTTGGTAAAGATTCTGATTGTCAAGCAGGTTGTCCACAATGTGTTGCAACAGCAGTCTCAAGACCTCGTTCTCATTTGCAGGACAAACGAGACAAGAACTTTCACTGTCAGGCTGAATCAACCAAATGCAAAACATCAATGACAAAAGTTCCAAACAAACTTTTGTGAACACATTAATTTTGTCAACACTGAGTGCCTCAGTTTTCTTTTCAATCTGCTAGACAGCCTGTCTGTCAACAGCAGAGCAACAACAACAACAGATTTTGCATTCTTTCCGCTAGATCACCTCTTTTGCATTGCGAGTGTGACATGCCGAATTCTGCACTTTGTGGCATCTGAGATGATGCAGCTAGCTTTTCTTTTCCTTGTTATTCTTCCAGGGCAGCACCCTAGAGCCCCCTCTCACCAATGTCAGAGCACCATGGTTGCATTTGCAATCCTTGGATTCAAATCACTTCAGCTTTTGCGCAGAAGATGTCACTCACTTCACTGCGGGAGCAAGGGGTGCCATGGCCCCCAAAATGTTGATGGCATGAGCTACCGTAATGACCATCATTGTCAACACAAGCCCACAGAAATGCACATTTCAGAAAATAAAAGTTCAACACGACCCAACACAAATGCAGTGAGGGTCAAGCTTGAAAAGTGGCTGATGGGCATAGCTTCCTGCATGTAGCCTTCCGGCAGGCAGATGTGGACTATGGTATCTACCCGAAAGACTAAATGACAGATGTGTTGCTTAACACTAATCTAAGGACACAAGCTGTTTAGCTGTTTATTTGTGTTTATATGAAGACATAATCTTTTCTTTAATATGCAAGTAGAGTAGACATTGTTGAACCAAGTGCACAAATTCCGACACACAGTCACATGTAGGAGTTAAAACTCTCCACATACAGTTGCTTCTGCAGCAATGTAGAAGTCACAAGATGACATGTCTACTGTGTAAGTCTTGGTGGTTGGAGAGAGAAATCCTTCCTCATCAGAGTATGCAAATAACTCTGGTGCCACAAGAGGGACTACCTCTCCACCAATGTAGAGGTGGGTCTCCTGCAGCGCGTAGTCGCCAACTGTTTCATACGTTACAGTGGCTGTTCCATCCGCATTAGGAGATAGGGACACTGTTCCAATCTTCTCCCCCTTTGGTTGACAGTAGTCTGTTGCTTCCATATGCAAGTCCATAATCACTGGACTAGGTGCATCACCTTCAGGTGGGCAAATACAATTGCACGTTTCCTCATCCGCCAACTCAGGCAGCTTGCGGCTTCGTAGCTGGCGCCTGGCAGGAGGTACCACAATATTCGAACCACCCTCACAGTCACACGCAATTTCCACGTCAAAATACATGTAGGTTCCTTCTGTGGACTCCTTCACATCATCAACGTCTTGACCCCATGCGGGATAGTCCGAGCCCCAGATGTAGGATCCATTGAACGGGATGCACGGATCACCAACATGACTATGAGTTGCCACTTTCAGGGAATAGGTATCACCTTGGCTGCAGACATCTGCCAAATCCAAATCCACCGTGAATGTCGTGGTGTCCTCTCCCATAAGCTCCTCATCCTTGTAAGGGAAACTAGACAGATCCGCACTTCCATCTGCTGTTGTAGGCAAAGTGCTAATGTCGTCTCCAGCCCACACATGAGCTTCCCACAGCTTCCAGTAGGTCGCTGTCTCAAAGGTGACATCAAGTGTTGAAGTGGATGTCATCTCCACGCAGACAAAGCCAGTCCATTTATCCCATGGACCCGGTCCAGGTCTGTCCCAGTTATAGACCGTCGTGTTGTAGCACTGCTTTCCAGAGCCATCTTCCGACTGGACACAGGGATTTTTGGGAGGGGCTAGAAGTTCATTTTGGTCACAGCTTGGGCAATTACATGCGGCGCAACCCGGCATTCCATATTTTCCATTGGAAATGCCAAAGATTCCATACCCATTGTCTTCCAAACAAGTTGGGCTGGAAGGAGAGTCAAAGGCCCATGCGTTCTCACAGGTGGGTCCCGGTGCAGGTGCTGCAGACACGACAAAGAAAAAGGCAGCGTGAGCAATAATCCAACATTGGACAACAAACGAACGAACAGACATCATGCCCTTTCAAACACAGTCGTACCTTCGGTCGTCTCGGGAGGTGGTAGAAGGGCGGCCGTTAAAGGAGTGTCGGGGGTCGTTGGACAAACACATTCGGCCATGACATCAAACCATCCATACCACACATCGTCGCCCTCGGCAAGGCCTTGGTGTTCCAAGGCGAAGACATCGGATTCGGTTTCGGAAAGGAGACGTCCTTCGGCATCCACCTGTGCCACCTTGCTGTGGGCCACAAAATACATTTTGATGGTTTCGGAATTGACACACTCATACTTTAAATCCACCGTGAAGGCCATACCATCCGTTCCATGATGATTGCACGCATAATTTTTGAATTGTTTCGTGTCGGGAGCACCGGCAAGGGTTCGGGGCATGACCTCCAAGGCTTGGCCATCTTCGGTACCTTGTCCAACCCACAATTGAGAGCGAAGCAAAGCCCAGTCGTTGGTAGCCGAAAAGGTCACCTCGACTTTGGAACCACCCATCATTTGGACACAGACCGTTCCAGCTTGTGCGGATTCGGACGTTCCACCGGCAATGATAGGGTGACACTCGGTGGCACCCGGTGTTTTCAAGACCAATTCGGGTGTCGTGGGACACTCGCTTGCAGGCGGAGATGTATCGCCATCGCAATTGCAATCGACGACAAAGTCGTACCATCCCATCCAAGTGGTACCGAATCCTACGGTATGATCGTACGCGAAGGAATGCGTTCGGCTTTCCTTGAGAGGGCCATCGTCGCCCCATTTTTCGACTTCGGCATAGGCCACCACACTGAAAGAAGGGGCACTTGTGGCGTCGGCGCATTCCAAAGGACCCGAGGTTTCCCACGAATCATAAGTGGTATAGTTGCAGTAAAAAGCAGGAAAGGCCTCCAAATCGGGAGCTCCATTGGCCAAACGTGGAAATTCCGTCACATCACTTCCATACCAGAACTTGTTCGTGACCATTTTCCAATCTCCTACAGGAGTAAAGGTTGCCACTAGCTTGTGAGATTCTGTGTCGAGTGCGAGGCAGACTTGTGCCACGACTTCTTGATCGTCATGTTCGCTCATCAAGGAACGACAGGCACGTCCCGTTTCGTCCGTTGTAGCGCCAGTGCTGCTGGAAGGGGCCAAACAGGCTTCCTCGGCCTTGACCACATTCAGTGCCGCCAAGGCAAGGGCCCCCAAGAGGAGGGATGGGATCTTCATCATGTTGTTGTTGTTGTTAGCTGTTGTTGTTAGCTGTTATCGCTGTTGTTGTTTTCTTTTGTTGTTGTTGTTTTTCTTTCAGTTGTAGTTGATATCGGCAAGAGCAGATGGATGGTATTGCTTGTGAGATAATCTGTTGATTATGAGTGTCAACACCTGTGGCTTCGAGGGAAGCTAACTACGACTACAACGTGAATACTGTCAAGTCAGTAGAAAAAGATACTTTGGAAACAAGAGAAGGCTGAAATGCTAAAGATGACTGTCTGAACAGTAAGGAGTAAGGACACGGTGATTGTTGGAGGGGGAAGCCCAACTTATTTACGAAGAATGTTTTATTGTACTCCTTTAGTCGAAAACCTGAAATGGCTTGCGTACTGGTATTACGTACAAAAGTAATATGAGCACAGTACCAACCTTGCAAGATAGTGCTACTTAGGAGTACTGCACTACTGCCAGCTATGCCGCTTTTTCACCACCATTTCCAGACTTAGCTACTACTGTACTTACTCGGAGTAGTAAGCAAAGTACTGGTACTATAACTGGTCGGGCGTGCAAAATGACTCTTCTGCTGGGTTATACGGGGTTACCAAGACGCTGCTTAAATCTATTTGCCAATTGCCATTCGTGAAGGTGTAGTGCAGTACCTTAATCATCCTTCTGTACCGTATCCCTCAGTAAGTTACTCGGAGTAAATGCTTTCGGTCGTGTTGCTTAAACTTGCTTTACTGGAACAGTACATTCGAAGCAAGCAAAACAGGTCATCTTTTTTTGCGGAGACTTAACGTCCCGGTGTATGTATGACAATGGCCAAAAACGGGTGGCGATCATGAGGTTAACAATGATGACCTTCTTGTAATGAGCACATGTGCGTGTGGTTGTATCTTCTCTTCCGAGCTATTATTAGTAGGCTACTTTTGTGGCTAGTGTACAACAGCGACAACAAAAACAAACCAAACGAACAACTCGCACTGCAACAGCCAAGAAGATGGTGACAGCTTCTGCCTTTACTACTAGCTAGCTAGCTAGAGACTTGGATTGGTTTTACGGCATGAAAGATTCGCTTCACTTGACGACTTGCGCCGCAATTTATGACGACGTTGCCACCGAAAACAGCATTAAACCCAATAGACCCACTCGAACGGAATGGGAAAAATGGGCCGGCATGGATCGGACCGTGGCGCAAAACGAAACGGCTGGTGTCGCTTCCCTACCACAATTTGATCCGATTGTCATTGGACCATGGTTGGATTTGTGGACCATCGAAGATCACAAGGATGCAAAAACCAATCCGCATGTCGACCGATATCTAGAGACAAAGAGCTCGAACAATAGACAAAGAGCTCGAACAATAGACAGAACGCTGATGCCAAACAGATACTGCTTCTCTATAATTCCTTATTAATAGCACAAGGCCACGCTACTAGTGTTTGTGTTGGGTCGTGCGGGATCATATCTCAACAGTACCAGGCTTACAACATATAATTCGAAACAGACACAGTTTTGAGGGCAACCATATATCTTCAGCATCCTGTGTGCAATATCGCCGCCACTCTCACTCCACATATCAGCGTATGGCAACTTCAGACGGAGACGTCATCGCCGACTTGATCAAGCAACATGTCCTCATCTCCATATTCATTGCCACTGTCCTCTGACTTCGCTTTACCCTTCTTTTTCATGCAGAAGTTGGTAATGTTAGTCAAACGGGTTGCCGATGCCACGAGAAAAAGGAGGATGCAAATAACCCAACTGATATACCAAGTAGAGCTCGTGGACACCAAGGCAGTCGAAGTCAACCAAAGAATCACCTGCAGTGGTGTACCAAACTTTAGGTAGTCCGTGTTCTGGTAACCGCCTGGGGCGTAGACCATCAAATTAGTCTGATAACCAAATGATGTCATGTAGTCGCTGGCGGATAGCATGACCATAAACGCCATGTTCAAGCGACTGGCTCCGGTTTGATCAACGGCACCCATGGCAATTGGATACATTAGGGCTGCCGCAGCATTGTTAGTCAGGATACTACTCAGTAGTGATGTCGCAAAATAGACGGCTGCATAAACTCCTGCATCTGTGGTATTGCAGATAGTCAGACAGAGTTAGAACGTAACTTCCAGACCGCTGGCATGATTCGATGCAGAGGACAACTCACCTCCAATACCAATAGAAATACCGATTCGAACAAGTAAAGTGGCCAGACCACCTGCAAAACCTGAATTCTCCATCGCTGTACCAATGCCAAATGCACAGGCAATGACCATGTAAAGATCCCATTGGATGCAATCTCTGGCCTCTTGTTGAGTCACAACACCAAGGGAAACCATGAGAACGCCCACTATCGAGGCAGTAATCAGCAGGTTTCTAATTTCAAGAGAAGAAATCACCAAGCTGATTATAATCATTGCAGCGCATAGGAGGAATAAACGGGGGCGGGGTGGAGATGAGTTTTCAATCTCAGAAACGAGGGCGAATGTTTTGTAGTTATTTTTGTGCTGTTCAAGAAACGACGGTCCTGCTTGGATGAGCAATGCATCACCGGTCACAAGCACCACCTGTCCCGGGTGTTCATGCACTCTTTCACTACCTCTCTGAATTGAAATGATGGCTCCACCGTACTGTGATCTAAATCGTGACTCAGCCACAGTCTTGCCAACCAAGGGTGAACCTCGGGCAATCACGGCTTGCACCAATCGGCGGTCCTGAAGAATAGAAGTAGCCTTCTGGATTTCATCCCTTTCGTAAAAAACAAGACCCTGCACTTTTTGAAGGTCACCAATGGCCTCTGCGCTGCCAGTGAACCAGAAGATATCACCAGCTTTCAATGGTTTGTCTTGAGAAATGGCTTCCAAGTGAACGGTTTTTGAAACCTTTTCCACGCGGGTTCGTTCAACGCTAACAAGAAAAACTCCAGGCAGCGTAGCGAAGCCCAACTCAGCAATGGATTTGTTTTCCAGGGGGGAGCCTGGCTCCACCACAAAGGCAGTCAAAAACTCTCCTGTTGGTCCTTCCCCAGCGTGAGATAGTTCTCGATCCTCAAAGAGGACGCTGAGATCCTCCCATACAGACTTGAGTTCCGGATCTGGTTCAACATCCTCTCGAGAGCTGCTTGCAGAGGTAGCAGCCAAAGAAGAGACCCAAGTAGCTACACCCATTTGTTTATCTTTTTTCTTGTAGAAGTCCTTTGGTGGAATCTTGAGCAGAGGGGAATCTTGGAGTACTCGAAGCACTAGAAGGTCATCTTCCTCCAGCACACTCTTGAGGGACGCATTCTTCCCATCCTTCTGGAAAGCAATAATGGAAGCATGGTACTTCTCTTGAAAATTGACACTGGAAGGTGTCTTGCCAATGAGACTTGATGATTTAGGCAGCGTAGCACGGAGTACACGTGTTCCAGACTTCGTACTAGTTGCGGCATAGTCTGATAACTGCAACACAGCACACAAGGCCTCCCAGAGATTTTCACTTTGAGGGGCTGGAGAAGTAATGGCCATGCATCGCCAGACAGAGAGTGAGCGATCCGAAAATACTTCTGCTTCTGACTGTCGAACCTTGAGGCCCTCATGAAACAGAGTCTTGGATATTTCCATCAGAAGGCCATCACGATCAAGGCAATCGATGCCCACAAACAATGCTCCGTCAGTGTGAGAATAATCTTTGGAAACAACCACGCGGGCTGGTCTTGGTCCTTGCTCGACAGGTTCTCGACCAGCAATCTGGTCGGAGAGATGGTTGATGGCTTCAAGCAGAGCTGAGTCATCTGCTACCAAGATCGACTCAACTGTAGTTCCAATAGGGATAGATACCTTTGAGCTGGGAAGCGCATCATCCGCTGTGATGATTTCGAGGAAATGGCTCTCACAAAACTCAGCAAATCCCTGAACTGATCCAGTAAAATAAAGTTCGTCACCGACAGACACAACAAAGTCTTTGCTCACAGCATATTGCATGTTGCCCGTGGCAGCTCTTCGTACATTGACAAGGTAAGTTCCACCATTATTGCCAAGTCCCGACCTTCTGACAGTGCGGCCAGCAGCAGGTGACCAAGGCATGACCCTTGCTCCCATTAAAAGTTTGTCAGGGTCACGCTGAGCACTTGTGGTTCCACCGTTGGGAAGTAAGAAAGGAGAAAAAAACATGATGTAGGATAAACCAATAAGCAAGTTGGGCACTCCGAAAAGGGAGATGTCAAAGAGCCCCATGCTGCCGGCAGGCTCATCTGGGTAATCTTTTGCCAACAGGCCGGAGACGACAAGATTGGTGGATGTCCCAACCAACGAGCAAGTTCCTCCCAAAATGGTTGCGTACGAGAGGGGAATGAGCATCTGCTGGCGTGGAAAGCCGTTGTTCTTGGCCCAACGAAGCGTCAAGGGAATCATGACGGCAACAATGGGTGTGTTGTTCAAAAAAGCGGAAAGAATGGCAATGGGTACCATCAAACGCAACTGTGCCCCGGCAATGGATTTGGGTTTCCCCAAAATGATGCCCATGTAGTAGTCAAGTGCACCAGTGCGACTGACACCCTCTGCCACCACAAACAAGCTCATGACCGTCAAGACTCCGGAGTTCGAAAAACCTGCAAGCGCATCCTTCACGGTGACGATCTCGCAAGCCATAAAGACCAGCAACGTTGTCAACATGACCCAGTCAGGTCCGATTCGGTCCGTCATGATAACACACAGCATCATGAAGATGGTCACGCCCACCACCACCGCATGCCACACTGGAGGAGCAGGTTCCTCCTCTTCGTCGGCAAGTCGGCGCATGAAAGGAGCAGCAGCAGAGGACATTTTCATCTCGATCATTCAAATCAAAATACTTGGTAAGTATTGTATTATTATTATTGTTTGTTGCCCTTGTAAAGTTTGGACCCAAGGGAAAAGTGACCGTATCCACAATCAGCTCTTCTAGTAGCTAGCCAGGTGTTTCTTTGCCTGACCCCAACTGTTAGATAATCAAACGCAATTAGATCCCCTACTACTACTAGTAGCTAGTTAGCCACGAGAAAAGAGCATCATTGGAGCGAAACAGCCAGCTAGCTAGTGCAAAGAACTTCCGGGAAACGCAATTTCCAGTTCCGCACAATGAAACCCGAAGCAAGTGCACCACTTACGTATGGCGCGGTTTAGTGGTTGCGTGTTTGGGGCAACAACCACCATTTTTCTAGCTAGCTACGAAGTAGGTGCTTCAAGTAGTAGACTACTATGTAAGACTAGAAGGTTCTCTTTGAGAGTTCGAGTAGACTAGTATCATTGGATTGGAGCAAAACAGCCAGCTTCTAATCCAAGTACTACCGTGGCTACTAGCTAGTACGGCTACGGATAGTGCTATTAGTGCAAATTACTTCCGGGAAACGAAATTGGTGAAGCTACTGGTACATGCACTGTAGAGGGCAGCGTGGCGGCACCAAACCTTCTCCGACCATTTTTTTTTTTGAAGTTCAAAGAAGTTCTCACTTACAGTACTAGTCTAGCTAGTAGTCACGTGAAAAACCAGAAGTCACCACCAAAACCACCACCACAAACTAACGGGACTTGAAGTTTTGAACCCTTTTTCAAGTATCTACTAGTCTACTCTGAGTAGCTCAGTAGCAGGGATGCTTTTCGTTCGCACCAATGTAGATACGGTACGTACTGACACTGTACTTACCGTACCTGCTTGGTTTTCAATCTACCAGAGTACCAGTGTCATTTAAGAGAACCTACTTGAAGGAAGTAGAACAATGGTGGTTATGGGGCCATGTGGTCCTAAACAACACGCACCCACCAAACCGAGCCGAACCGAACCATACGTAAGTGGGGACTACATTGCTTCGGGTTTCTTTGGTGCGGAACTGGAAATGCACCCACCAAACCGAACCGAACCGAACCATGCGTAAGTGGGGACTACATTGCTTCGGGTTTCTTTGGCGCGGAACTGGACATGCTGCTTCTTTTGTGTTCACGAGCTTCTTCCAAGCCAAAATCAAACCCACGCACAGTAGTGGGCACAGATGAGTGTCAAACGAATGAAAGTTATGAAACCCAACAGAAGAACACCACCGAAGGTGGAAGCCCTCAACATGCAGCACAGCACAGAGTTGAAAAATCAACAACAACAAGAGAAAATAGAGTCTATTTTTTTTTTTTTTTGCAGAGAGGAAGCAA